>Ga0056114_1000465_pt1 | contig 14162 bp, 6 predicted proteins | sample WorMetHERISLAND1_FD_77005 | JGI IMG/M metagenome (GOLD analysis project Ga0056114, IMG submission 77005) | Marine gutless worms symbiont microbial communities from Max Planck institute for Marine Microbiology, Germany - Olavius loisae HERON... ...
AACTGAGGACGTGCAGTAAATGTGGCTACGTGACCGACAATCTGACGACGCTGCAGCGCCACGCCGCTAAACACGGAAGTACCGGTAAGTGAACTGTTGGTTGTGTCATCGTTTACATCGTATATACGGTCGGAACACAATTAGCATGGGGCACGTGTTTCATGATATTTTGCCGATTGTGTTCGCGCATTTTCGTTTTCGTTCCGCAGGGCGTTCGTTCTGACTGGTTTTTCGTTATTATGACCGAATTTCGTTCTGTCACGATTTATTTCGGTGATGATTTAGTTCTGAAACCAGCATAGAACAACGACTGAGATCTTTGGCTAATTCATTTGTCCATTTATGGCTCATACTGCAAGAAGAAGATATGGAACGGCTGTTGTGTCATTGACACCCCCACTCTGTAGAGTGTCCTTGAGACTGTGCGACGCTGTAATCATATTCGTATATATGTATGTAGGATATACATTTTGTTGTTCGTCTTGTTCTTGTTCGTGTGTAATGGTTGTTGTTGGAACTGGTGCGTAGGTCGTCACCGGTGCAGTCAGTGTGACTACAGCGTTGACCGACAACATATTCTCGACTATCACGTCAAGATCGTGCACATTGCTGGTACCGCTGAGCCGGCGAGTGTCACCGAGCGCCGGAAGATGGCGGTGGATCTCAATGAGGAAGAAGCGACTGTGGAGGACACGGAACAACTCCAGGAGGACTGCACGCCGCCGCCGGTGAAGCGACGCGGTGTGTGCCGAGGGGACAGTGGTCAACTGATGACGCCGGCGGCGTACCGGTGCATCAGCTGCGGGTACAGCGGTCACAGTGTCGCCTCGATGGCCCGTCACCGTCTCCGCCACTCGACCTGGAGCTTGCCGCACCAGTGTGAACAGTGCTCACACCGCGCCACGACCGGCCGTTTGCTGGTGAGACACACGAGCAGGCATCATGAGAGACAGTCGACTGACGGTCAAGGTGATGTCCAGATCCAGTCGTCGACGTACAAGTCCTCTGGTGTGGCTGGACGCCACTACACGTGTCGTCACTGCCCGTACTTCACTGATCAACCGAGTCTTCTCATCCAGCACCGACGCGTCCACCACAGCCAGCCGACTCTACGCTGTGCCGACTGTCCGTTCACATGCCGTGACCGTGACCAGCTGAGGTCTCACCGAGGCCAGCACTCAGTGGTCGGCCGCTGCCGGCCACATCACGCCTGTGATCACTGCTCGTTCACTGCGCGCAGCCGCAACGCCTTGCTACATCATCGACGCCTTCACGACCAACGCCACTGACTGACCTACCATTCGTCTATATGATAGACCTACTACACAGACTCAGGCGTAGGCTGGGACAGTGTCTCTGTTTCGGGAAATCAGGGCAGTGAACTGTCGCAGGGCAATCAGTCATCAAGTCAGCCAGTCATTCGTTAACCCTTTGACGCCCACTGTTGCCATGTGGGTACAGCTATAAAGAAATCCCATGCCAGACCAGGTTAAGCCGTCGTTTGTATTTTTTGACATCCGGACACTCTGGTGCTCAGCCCTGAGCGTCAGAGTGCCCGGATGTAAAAATTACAAATGACGGCTTAACCCGGTCTTGCGCAGGATGCTTTATAGCTGTACCCATATGGCAACAGTGGGCGTCAAAGGGTTAATTATAGGTATTACGTAATTTTGCGAATAAATACGCATGATGTACCATAAAAACGACAGAATGTATTAGACATATTTTGAGCTTTTGCGAATTATGCACCTTTTATTGCTGTATAGCTTTCGTCGCCTATTACAGTGTATGATCCTCAATTTGTGTGTTTTTCCAGCGCATTTTCCATCCCATCCTGTTTCCATTTATTCCATTTCCGTCTGTTCATAATCTTTGCAGTCCATTTCACCGCACGATGCTTTTTGTACACTGCACGTTGTTGATCTTGCATAGTCGGCGTGTATTTTGTTACGTAATTAACTGCGGTTTTGGAAGCTTTTTTGGTAGTGCCTTGACATGTGTACTTGTGGTGAAAAGTGCCTTTGGTTGACTTAAGCTTGTTTATATATTGCTTTTTAAGAGAGAATTTTAGAATGTTCCAGTAGACTGGGCGTTTTACTGTTTCTTGTTAACGTGCAATTAGTTGTATGGCACAGGAACTATTGTATATGTATTGTATTTACTGTGCTGTGTGGCTGATTACTTAGTAACAGTATTACTAGTATTTTGCGAACTGAAAGTCACTAGTACGTGGTTGTTTTCAGCATAGGCTGTGCTTATTATGGTGGCGCAGCGGTTAGGGCGTCGGACTTTCGACCAAGCGGTCGCGGGTTCGATTCCCGGCCGCGGCGTTATCATGTCACTGTGTCAACTCAGCCTTCCATCCGTCCTGGGAAGGTAAATCAAGTACCAGCCTTATTGGCTAGGGGTTAAGGCGGGGTGTGTTCGCTTGTGTCGGGTGGCAAGTGACACTGTGTGATCCCGTAGTTTTGTCATAGGATTTCTCATCAAGAACTTATCGTGGCTTTAACCTGTAATATTTCTGTGAGACTTAATCAGGGTCGCAGGCCGTATGGCCGCATACCAGGTGCTAAAGTAACATTCTGTTAGACTTTCACATGAAATGACTCCACTATTCACGCAGTTTGTGCGTCCCACACGAGAGCGGGCTTATAGTTGTTACAGCACCACAGCTTAGTGCGGCCATTAACTTAACCCTTTGACTCCCACTGTTACCATATGGGCACAACCGGGTGCTCTGACGATCAGCCCTGAGTGTCAGAGTGCCCGGATGTCAAAAATTACAAATGACGTCTTAACCCTATCTGGCACAGGTTGCAGTATAGCTGTACCCATATGGCAACAGTGGCCGGGCGTTAAAGGGTTAAAGCATTGCTTGTGGAGTTCTGCTGATTCGCACTGATAAGCTGTCTTTGTTAATGACTGGTGCATAATGCTGCGTGCTGGTAGCCTATACGTATGCTATACAGTGGTCTGTATTGTCATTCCTGTTGTCATGCTGCTTTATAATCGCTCTCATTGGTTCACTGAACTGTTACGTTGCTGGTGTTATAGAGGGTTAACTATATGCTGCCATCTTCTTAAATATCGATTTCCACAATGATATCCGTATTGTCCGAGCACTGTCGTCAGTAGAGTTAGCTTACTGGTACTTAATATGGAAAGTTGAGCTCTCCCGAGTGCGAGTTTCTTATAGAAACATGACGACGACGTTGTCAGTGGGTGTATGGTCTTGTTTTAGTGATAATCTGGCATTTTTTGTTCACGATTCATTCCTTATTTTGATTTGTCTCACACACTGTGCTTTCCGCCTCATGTTGATATTGTAGTTATCAAAAGAAATCCACATGTATCCGATTATGAGGACTTGGTAGCTTGTTTGCAACTAGTACAGCGGTGGATAGATTTGTTCCGTTATTAGAAATTTCGATAGATTGTTGTAATTTGTTAAATGTTGCATTATTGCATTATTCGGACAATAGACTTATTGCAAGTTTGTGATTTTTCGGTGATGGTGCGATTTTGTGCATGATTTTTGCTTCTTTTTGACAGTCGTTCAAGATGTCGGGCTCTGTTATAGGCCCGTATGATCAGTTGATCAGTTGGCAATCCATATATTATATATGTTAATTTGTGATTATCTGCACTTAATGAGTGTAAATGTATTAATGAACGGTGCGTACAACCTGACGACAATAGAACACAAAATAACACTGCCCCTGTAGATCTTGGAAATTACTGTAACATGTCTGTATTGCATGTATTACGGCGGCAACATAACGTAATCAGCGAAAACCTGTAAAATTTCACGATACATAAACGTTACCATGCACCGCTTACAGTTGTATTGCTTATAAAAATATAGTCTGCTTTAATGTTGAATTAGAACTAGCAGTTCTTTGACATCGTGAAAACGCGTAGGTTTCATAACTGGTGTGTATGGTGAGGGGGTTGATCTGGTGAAGGTTTTTATCGTTTATAAATAGTGCCCTGTAAACAATGTTGTGTGTGATCGTCTTTAAAACAAGAGCTGAGTGAAAACCGTAGTGTTTTGAGGAGCTATCACTATCAACCATCGGACGCCCACTGTTGCCATATAGGTACAGCGTCAGAGTGCCCGGATGTCAAAAACTACAAATGACGACTTAACCCAGTCTGGCACAGAATGCTTTCTAGCTGTACCCATATGGCAACAGTGCGCGCCAAAGGGTTAATCATCTTCACTGTAAAGCCTTAATCACAATAGGATTTAGGCCTATTCTATGCGCGTATAGGCCAGGCCTTACACTAGCAAATGGATTGACCGTTGACGATTGCAATCTGCGTAGACACCATGGTCAACGTTGAACGGATGACGTAGGACCACCACGCCTTGTAGTATACAAGTATAGCCTAGCGAGTCGAAAATACATGACCACTTCACGGATAATGCAGAACACACTGATCAAAAAGAAGAAAAACACGTGATCTTGAGCCACATAAGAAGTTCGGAACAGCGTTTTGACATCCGGGCACTCTGGCGCTCAGCCTGAGCGTCAGAGTGCTCGGATGAGAAGCTGCATGTCAGTCATGTTAATGTCAATGTCAAATGTAAATTTATATAGCGCATTCTCGTAAAAAACCTCTAAAGATGTTAACATAGCAGTATGACACATTTAGTTGAAATTAAAGTTTGTGGACTAGGCAGCTACGTTATGAATATCGTATATATAGCGTGGACTATAGCGCTGACAGTGGTAACTTGAAAATTACTGCGTGTTTTGTATTAGGGCCTACGATGCGATGCGATAGTGTCACTTGCACTGAAAAGCTGACGATGTAGCCAGGTTAGTCTACTGTAGCACACGTAACCACGAAATAAAAATATTATAAAAATATTATAAAGAAGAAACTAAAACAAAAAAACCGATCAACAGTAAGACGGGTCCGAGTTTAATTTCGTGGAAGGCAGGACTGAGCGAACCACATGTCTGAAGTGATATAGACCAACGGAGCAAGTAAGTAAGAGCATTTTTTTAAGGCGCTTATATAATTGCGATAGATTAAAGTGAGGACAGGAACTTTGACGAGGTGACGTGCAGGATGAGGTAAACCAGGAGGAGGGTGAACTGGATAAGGTTGACGGAATGAAGGAGGAAGATGATTCCGCAGGTGATGCATATCGAAGAGCTGTCGGGTGCTAAAGTAACATTCTGTTGGACTTTCACATAAGGAGCGTGTTCTTCATGTGGACTTTCCGGACTGCCTTCATGGATCTTAACATATACTGAATTGGGGGCACTGCTGTTTGTTTTAGTTTCTGGCTACCGTTACGTGTGCTAGATTAAGCTAAGCTGTATACTCGGCTTTTGAGTCCACGTTAAGCTCTGCTATCGTATCGTATCGTAGACTGGACAGAGATCAAGTTTTGTAGGTACTAGGTAACTCGGGTTGGCTGGTTGTGAGAACTTTATATGTGAGTTAGATGAGTTTATATCTGCATGGTGTGTACGTTAGTCATAAGCGCCGCATGTATATCTGTGTCGGCAACCAGATCAGAACTTGTCACCATTTAGTTATGAAGCACGACATCAGTAGCAAGGTGGTATAATGTTCAGTGATAAAGTAAGCTAAAGCATGTGTATGAGTTAACTGCTACAGTTAGGGGCCTCGTGATTTGAAAGAGCTTAGAAAACGACTTTCCACAAGCGCGATATTCTCACGGCAAGTCGTCTGTCTGTCTGTCCGTCCGCAACGTTGAGGTATCGTGATCACATCGCATAGGATGGAATACTTCGAAAATGATTTAACGATTAGTTAGCCTGCAGTGTTCGCTCTCTGCAGACTCCAACAACACGATCTACTCCATGGGGGACACCCCGAAATTTTGGCCGGAATGGGGGTGGGGTACGGCTGTTCTAAGGGTCATTCTCCACTCCAGTCTCCACTGTTCAAATGTGTTGCTGGTCCCAATTTGCGATTCCTAACCCACGCATAAATTTCACAAAGCTATTTTATTACGTATATTGTCTTGCTCCGAACTGCCAGTACATTCGTGAGGCCTAATCAGGACAAAGCCGGCCATGGACAAAACTAAAAGCAGTACAATCACTCATCTATCAACCAAATATGGTCAGAGGCCGACGTTATAAGTGGAGTCATCTTCAAATACACGGCAGACAAGTATTAAAACAAAACAAGAGTTGTTACTGAAACACGCACAAAAATCGATATTGTCAAACACTGTCTATATTAACACTTTGACGCCCACTGTTGTCATATGGTACAGCTATAAAGCATCCTGTGTCACACCGGGATACGCGGTCATTTGTAATTTTTCACATCCGGACACTCTGACGCTCAGCTCTGAGCGTCAGAGTGTCCGGGTGTCAAAAATTGCAAATGACGGCTTAACCCGGTCTGGCATGGGATGCTTTATAGCTGTACCATATGACAACAGTGAGTGTTAAGGGGTTAAAGGCAGCGACACTCTGAAGGACTGTGTGATAGAGACTGTTCTGTGCCAGGCGTCGTCCAGCCTATGTCGTGGACGCCGAGGAGGACTCGTCCTGGTAGGTGGAAGAACTGACGAGGTCATCGAGTACTGGATCACTGTTACCACTCAGTCGACGACGATGTCCGCGGCGCTTGTGACCATCACGCTCGCTCATGTGCGGGTCATCAACGCTGCCATGGTAACGGTTGTCACGGTAACCAGGTATCAGTTGTTGTCGAGGCGTGATGCTACTACTGCTGCTGGTGTTGTCAGATGGTTCCACGTCACCGCTGTTGCTGTAATTCCTGTTCATCGCACCGCTCTGGTATTCCTGCGTTGCACACAACGCCGCCAACGACAATCAATGGGTCGATATGTACCTCAATCAATCAATCAATCAATCAATCAGTCAGTCAATCGATCATGCGATCAAAATATGACTTTGTAATTCGTCTCTGCAAACCGGACAAAAGACAATTTTTATCTGAGAGGTGCCTGCTACAAGCACAGAATTACTACAAGACATATCTTAGAGTCAGCCCAGATTTATACTGTAGTTTGCTGATGTTCTTTTTCTATAGTCCAGCGGCAGGAGGTCGTATCATTAATGATTCCTGTTGATACACGATAGCTTTGTAGCGTTTAGCGTTACTTACTATTACACGTATGTACTGTAGGCCTACACAAAATTCAGTAAATTAACTACCGCCCGCATTACACATTATGTGATATAACGTGTGGCCGTTTCTGACACATCCATCCCTTCGACGATCAGTCCTGGTCGCTGCCGCTCGTGTCTGGAACGCTCTGCCTCAGCACATCACGTCAGCGTCATCTCTATCATCTGAGGTCGCCTCAAGACGTATATCTCTTCGCTGGGTAGTGACTGCAGTATGCGCAGTGTAGTCTATGATGACACTTGATGACTTGAATGGTTCATCCGACTTACTTACTATCTTTAAGTTAGTTACTTACTTACGATGTAATGTTCACTAAAAGCCATGCGATCAACACATCACATCAGTCGCTGTATCTCACTTGTCGTCGGACGAACTTGGGAGGTGAGAGGCGTGGTACGGAGTAGCGTCTCTCTGAGCTCTGCGTCCAGCCTCCCGGAGGAGCACGGACCCACGTCCGCCTCACCTTGGCCCGGGGTGATGTCGACCGCAGAGCACTGGCCATCACCGGGGTCCTGTAGAACGGATACGGTTTGCTGCTCTGAGCTAGGTCTTCTTCATATACCGTCTCCCACTCGCTGTCGGCAAGTGGCGTCTGCAACATCGGCTGGAACCCGTCGTCCGGCGGTCGACTGAGGATTCGCAGTCGCTGTTTGGTGATGTCGTCCAGCAACTGAGACGAAATCTTCCTCGGTGCTGCGGATGGTCTCGAGGCCTTGGTAACCGACGGCTGTAGCGGAACATCGGAAACGCCCAGCAAGCTGGAACGTCGCATTTGCTTTGTCAAGGACGGCTGCGCGGGAACGTCAGACGTGGCCGCGTCACATTTACACTTCTCATGCAGCAGAGCAGCCTTCGACGTTGTTGATGACGGCTGACTGGGCACGTCTGCAGCTGCCACGGAGTCCAGCAAACTGGAACGTTTCGACAAGGAGGGCTGGACAGGGATGACGGACGGCTGCATCGGGACATCGGAAACGTCGAGCAGGCTAGAACGTCGCACCTGCTTTGAGAAGGACGGCTGCACGGGAACGTCGGACGTCGCCGCGTCACCTTTTTGCTGCTGATGTAGTAGAGCAGCTTTCGACGTGGTTGACGACGGCTGACTGGGCAGGTCTGCCGCTGCGACGGTGCTGAGACTCAGTGACTGCCTGATACGCTGCAGCTCGGCCTTGTGCTGTGCTGGCGGTACACTGAGAGCTGTCACGGGCGCCGGGGGAATGAAAGCTTCCACTGACGTGCGGCTGACGACAGGCTCCGACAGTGGGCTAGCCCACAACGTCCTTTCTTCCACGCTACTTCGAGGTAGAATGCTCGACGGGCTTGGTGCCACGATCGACGCTGCCTGGGTCGGTGGTGGAAACTCCATGACGCCTGTTTCTACTTCGTCCTGGACGGCGTCGTACGGTGGCTGGACGGCGTATGACAGTCGTTTGGACATTGAAGTCTCCGCGAAGTCACCGGTTGGCTCGTCTGTCTCAGGCTGAATAGCTCCAGTCTCCGGCTGAACTAGCATCGACCGAAGTCTACCTGCAGGCGTCGACGTCCTCGAGCTTACGATCTTCTCGACTTCATCGTCATCGTCGACGAAACCTTTCAACGATGTCTGAGTTGAATCCAGTCGGGAACCGTCCAACCGCAGAGGACTTCGAACGTCGTCGACGTCAGCTGCCGGTGTCTGGTCGATGATCGGCGGCTGTGAGAAGTGTTTCGGCGTGCTGGTCCGGTAACGCGTCACTCTGTCGCCGCTGGCGTCGACGTACTCCGTCTTCTCGATCGGAGACGGTGACTCGGCGGCCCGCGTTGCCCTCGATAGTCGCGCCAGCGAGCGCTCACGCCGACGGGTCCGCTCGCCGCGGCTTCGCTTCCTTCTCATGCGGTTGATAGCGTCGACGGAGAGCGGCGACGCGAGGTCGACGTAGCGTCCTCGGGGTGACGGGACAGCGTCGACCAGCGGCGGACTGTAGACGACGGCCGGGGCGGGGGCGGTGGAACGACGCACCGGAGACGGCGGGATGCTGACTTGGACTGCACTGTCGACGCGTGCAACCTGGAGCGACGGACGCACAGGCACAACGCGCTGAGGAATCTGTTCGACCGGCGACTGATAGAACGGCGTCTGCTCGACCTCTGTTTGATTCGGTTCCTTGTCCTTCTGATCCCAGCTACATCATGCAAGTCGCAAACCACGAATCAACAGTGACAATGAAGACGTCGACAATGAGCAATCGATCATTGATTAATTTATTGATGAATCATAACTTATTTATAGTGGCCTAAGAATACCGCAAGTTTCTTGATTCTTGGACTGTTCCCTGGCCACGCCCGACAGATGGTCACGGGTCAACACAGACTGACCCATGACCCATGTGACCCATTAAATTACGGTGACCCATTTGACCCAAGACCCATTTCCTGCCCTGAGCCACCACACATATTTTGTAGTATGCTATATTGAAATAATAATCTGTTTATATTAAAATGTCTTTCATGTTGATATTCTCGTAAATCAATCAGCTGCATGGCAACTGGCAAAAGACGTTAATTCACACTGTGCACGTTGCTACGATGCGGACGGAAGGAGTGTGTTGTGGCAGGTCTACTGTAGATACATTACTGACTGACCAGAGATAGCAGCAGCAGCAGCCCAGCAGCAGTATCAGCGTCGATAGCGCTAGAACTCCAGCTTGCAACGTAAACGCAGTGATCACCTCTGTATCGTTCATTTCATCACAAACAAGAACAACTACCATCTCTTACTTACTTACTTACTTACATCACAGCCTCAACACTGTCCACACCAGTCTTGCAGCTGTCAATCAACTGCACCAGTTGCGAGCATCAGCAGCAGGCCTTACTGTTGAGTAATTCGTTGTCAGCGGTAGCACCCACAGGCGAGGGGCTGCAAACTGCATGAAGTTACAAGCCATTTTTCTTATGTTACCGTTATTTGTTTCTACCACTGTGTGGTGAATAAAGATGAATATATAACACTGTAAAACTCCTGGGAAGAGATAAAGCAAAGCAAGGACCACGCGAAAACTTGTGGAGGGACGAGAAGGTCAAAAAACACAGCATTCATCATTGTGTGCCAAACTCGTAAACCGATATTTTCCTGGCTAACCTAAACCTGCGCACTGCCAGCTCCTGGCTCCAGGGGGGGGCGGTTCGGTCCCCTCTAAATCCGTCACAGTTTTTGTGCACTTATTGTAACACTTATTTGTGTAAAATAGAGTCTTTCCAGAGACACAGTGGGGTGTCTGTTTACTCTCAGCTTGCACTATGCCCACTGATAGATGGCCAGGATCATCAAGTTAACCAAAGAGTAGGCTAGAATTTAATTAAATTAAACTTATGAGTATGACTGACTTCTCGACAGATGAACTAGTCAAGTAAGATAAGTAAGTAAGTAAATATTTATGTAATTCTGTTTGTTAAAGTTGCATCGAAAAGATTTAGGCCTAATAAAACTATGTATTATACAGTTAAACTTTTTGGCCACGTAGCCTACAACGACGCGAATGTCCTCATCACCTTCCTGGCAGAACTGTCCGTAGAAGCCGAGTCGACACAAGCACTTAAAGCGCGGCTGAGGAATGACCTTTTTCTCCTTCGTTTTCGCTCTTTTATCGGATCTCGGTACATTGCGCTGCAGACACGTGCCTCCATACAAGCACGGGTTGCCGTCCTTGCACGTTTTTGCCGCTGAAACATCATTACGATTTATTAACATGGTGCATAATGAAGTAAATAAATTTACTAATGACAGATACAGTGAACTGCCGAATTTTATAACAAGACAGCAACTGAGACAACAAAATAATAAAATAACTTACCTTATTGCCTGTGTTACTCTGTATACACTATACTGTCAATTTAACAACAAAATTCCAGCGAGAAAAACGAACGTAGCCGCAAAACATCAACCCTTCCAGTTCCCAATGGATGTCGTGTGGAAAGCGTCCTGCTCTATAGTAGTAGCCTACATGCTTTATGTTATACGCGAACTGTATATAACCAAGCATGGACGGAAAGCCCGGGACCTGGTTTTCTGTAAAACAATACTAAGCTATTGACAGAGATGAGCTAATGTAAACGCGCAACTCTCGGATATCTGTTCAAACTCATAAAAACAAACACGAATATAGCAGAAATATGCCTGCTCCTATTATTGGTTCTATTGGGATCTAGGCATATCCAGGGGAGCGAATAAGAAGAAGGAGGACGAAGTAGAGAACCGGATGGAAGAAAATAGGGGAGGAGAGGCAGGGTCGAAAGGAATACGCAAAATTGACAATGACATGTTGACCTTCTGATCTTGGCCTCAGACCTATGTGCTTCAGTTTCTTGTCAATTCTGGCTCTGCTAAGTCGGATGAGTGACTGACAGACGACAGACAGACAGTCCACGTGACCACGTGCAAGGGGCTCATCATAAAAAGTGAGTTTATCAACCGAGCTTGACGTCTCCAGTGACGAACTCGTTGTCTTTGGTCTTCATGACACAGTGGTAGATGCCGACCGTCGCCTCTTCAACGCTGTAGACGAACAACTGGTAGCCACTCAGCTCGTACCTGTCACATGAAATATGACGAGTTGAGCGGTGTGTCTGTGGTTTGTCTTCTTCACTCAAAACCAGATCTGCAACTTCATCGGTGCGTGTGGTCTGCCACTGTCCTGCTTTCTCAAGATATCTCCAGTACTTCTCAGCAGCTTTGTAACGTGGTCTAGATCGCCTTTCTGCCAGTTTTTTTCCTGAAAAACTCTAAGAAGTTTGCGTGCATCATAACCTTGTTTTGCTTCATAAAGTCTTTTAATTAAAATTATGTATTTTTTATCAAAAAAAACCATCGTTATCGCAAAAATGCGTTATGTAATGGCTCGTTATTAAGGACCACGGTGTATATGCAACTATGCAAGTGCACCTATATAGCAAATTCGCCAAGAACTTCTAAATTCTCCTAATAAATTACCAACCTAGAATTGCCTCACATTAACAGTGATCTTTACGTTGACCCTTGAACAGACAATAACAAAATTAATTTAATAAAATTTAATTAAATTAAACAAGGAGCTAGGCCCTACAAAAAGTATAGTTTTGGACGAGTTCAACTGACCAGTATAGGCCTACAGTATAAAACCACAAACAACATGCACGCACCGTGGACCCGTGATTACGTCAGATAACAGAATTCTCAGCGAATTATAGAGTATTTTAAACTTATTTTTACGTTTTGGAAGAATACGCCTATGTTAACATGGGAATAAACGTTACTATGACTCAACATAAACACAAAGCACATCACACAATCGACGTTCGGTCTATACTTACCACGGATTCTCGGTGACGTTAGAATAGATCTTTTGCCCAGTCGGTGTCACCCAGAAGACCTCTTTCGGCCGACTGCCGATGTCTTGTGGACAGTGCAGCGTGGCAAACGAACCGGCAAACACCGATACAATTCGTGGTTCTGCGTGACCTCCGTAGGCTGTACATATCACAACTTTGAACATGTCAACTGTTTTGCCATGAAGTGGGCACAATATACCAATACTATAGCTAGGCCATTCTGCTGACGGAACTCATCATCTTCATCTTCTTCTTCTTTATTAACAAGAAAGCCCAGCTGTCGCTGACAAACCTGCGCGACACGAAAGCATGCCAAAATTGCTCCAATTCGACGTGCTTACAACGTTGTCGCTGACAATACTGATCTATCTTCATTCGTTTAGCTGTTGCGTCCGAAATCTGCGAAATCCCGAGAAATTCTCTGTATTATTCAAACTTATAGAGTTCAAGGTCATCTAAAGTTATCGACCTTGGTGTCGAAAGCCCATGTACGACTTCCTATTAGTCATTAATTGTAACTTTGGCCGTATCTCCTTCTGTTTTTGAGACATTGATGTTTAAAGCTAGAAAATGCTTGTTTTCCAATCGAAAACTGTAAATTCACTGAGCTGTTGCGTGCAGTCCCACTGCAGTGTAGTTACAGTGTAGCCCATACCTGGATGACATGCTCTGCGAACACAGTAGTCTCTCTCTTCAGACTTGCATGATCCTGGCGGTCCAGGTGGGCACAAGCGATGACGATATAGTACACCAACTCCGCACGTGACACTGCATGATGACCAGCTGCTCCATTGCCCTGACAATCAACGTCTTATTAGCCATCATATTCCACGTTGCTTTACCCACTTCTGTATACCCGACGCTGGGCACTACCATCGGGGCGACTGAAACGAAAACGCGGCACCAATCTGTAGGGTGGCAGCCAAAAGACTATTTTCTTCAACAAGTGCAAAGCAAATGTGAAATAAAACTGTCAGAGACTTCAATACAATAAATGACAAAATAAGTCCAATACAATTACACGTGGGGTGTCTGACACGTACAGAACACATCACTGTGAGGTACAATGGTGCAAGTTGACGTTGTCACTTGTAGCCTACGCTAACGGTCCATTGACCAGCCGGCAACCAATGCAATAATCGTCACAGATTGTTGCAGTCGTGCGAACTGTCAAACTCAAACAAGAAAGCCTGGCTAAACGCATAAATTAAAGGTAAACGCACGACAGCAGTGCGTGTATGAAGGCCCAAGCAAATCAACCATGCGATTTGCTATAGCTGTATTGCTTAGGCCTATCGTTTGTGAGAAATTTTCGCATATAGAGCTTAAAAATTGCCATTTTCGCCCACTGTACTGTGAGTGACTGTTATAGATATAGACGTGGCTTATTTCCCCACCCATAGTGCCCATCTCTCTCTTGTTTGACGCCCCCGATCACGGGAACCCGTTAGATTTTCTGTATAAAACGTATCCCGAAAAAACTAAAGTAATAGGGACATCATGCACGGGGCTGCTGTACGTTGAAAATTGCATATCATATATCATATCATATCATATATTCTTTGCTCAAATAAAATATCGTAAAAGCAACATACCAACATAAAGCACGTACGTGAGCCGGACAGCAAGGCTCCCATAGAAACACTGACAGCTGCCCTTTA
>Ga0056114_1000466_pt1 | contig 14156 bp, 9 predicted proteins | sample WorMetHERISLAND1_FD_77005 | JGI IMG/M metagenome (GOLD analysis project Ga0056114, IMG submission 77005) | Marine gutless worms symbiont microbial communities from Max Planck institute for Marine Microbiology, Germany - Olavius loisae HERON... ...
CATACGATCGAACATATCTTTAAAACTTCTTCAGCTAGAGATTTCAAATTTAATACACGGCTTTGTATGGGCAATGCCGAGCAGGCGCATAAATAATTTCCCCGAAAGTAGGCGTGGCCTAGGCCACGTGACCCTTACAATTTTTGGCAGTACGGTCGGCTATCCTAGCGACAGCTTGGCTTCTTGTCACGTAAATGACAGTCTTTAGAAACACGTAAAATAATGGGAACGGGATGAAACGAGGCAAAAACCACGGGGATGGGGTATAATCACTGGGATGGGGTTGGGATGAGGAAATCGCCCATCCCCATGCAGTTCTCTAACATGCATACTGTCGCCCACTCACTGTGCATAACACGCCTACGTACGTGTCGCCAGCTCGCGACAACACCTAAATATATCAGTTGTCGTTTTGTCCGCAGAGGTCGCCACACATTCGTGACATGACAATATTGATGACAGTTTCAATAAATTCAATACATACAGGGCAATGCACAGCTTGTGCGAGTGCGTCCCACGTTTAGTGACAACAAACGACGTAAGAATGTAGGCCTAGTCTATTATTAGTTCTTCCGTTCGACTTCGACCACTGGCAATATTTTCACGAAAAAATCAATTTTGGCCATGTATTAAACTTCTGAGAGCTCAGCTCTCGCCCTGATATATCCACTATATTAATTCGTGTCAATATTCACACTAGGTAATTTAATGTAGTATTCCTGCATCGTCACAGTCTACATCATCCGAAATCTTCATCAACACAGACACCACTACCTTACTGTCCCCAGGCACTTCTCTTTTGTAGTTTCCCTAACTTCTTCACGGACAAAATATTCAAACTTCGTATCTCTCTCTCATAACATTCTAAGAAAATCACCCGTCTTTCATACTGGTTTGGAATTCACGGTTCTGTTTTAAACTGGTTTAAGTATTATATAACATCCAATGTGATAAAGACCTATCTCTTCTGAGCATATTTCTTCATGTGCATGGTGTTCCTCAAGGCTCTGTTCTCGGTCCTCTCACCCCGCCCCGCCCCAACATTTTCATTTCCTCTCTAAATCATCGCCTTTACGATCGGCTTTTTTTACCACAAATCATTTTCTCAGTATAGTTTTTCTGGTTTTATTTGGACTTCCTTCGCGGATCTTGGACTTGGACCTGACAGTGGGCACTGGCGTTTGTTTGTTTTAGTTTCTTCTTGTATATAGTTGTTTCTGGTTACATGTGCTAGATTGAACTGACCACGCTCGGCTTTTCAGACAACGTCAAACTCTTGTATTGCATTGTACCGTATCGTCAGGATTAACACGTTGCAGTTGGTTCATTCGGCGAAGTGGCAGCGCGTACAGCAGCTTGTCGAGCCAGTCGTCTGCCGTGTAGTCGATGTACGTGTACTGACGCAGGTAGTGACGCAGCACTGCCGTGTCGGAGACGTCGTTGGCGTAGAGGTCGTTCGGTCTGTCCAACGCCATCAAAACGATCAGTCTTCTTATCCGCTTCTCGGTGATCCAGTGATGTAGCGCCGTTTCGAATTCGAACATGCAAAACGGGCTGCAACACGTATATTTTGCGCATAAATGTCGCCGTACACCACTAATGATGATTGGGAGTTGGGACCCAGACAGTAAGTGCCCAGATCAAGACGAAAACACTAGACTCAGTCAATATATAACACACCTCCATCAGCGGCCCCTTAAACCTTTGACGCCCACTGTTGCCACATGGGTACAGCTATACAGAATCCTGCATCAGACCGGGTTAGGGCGGAGCGTCAGAGTGCCCGGATGTCAAAAATTACAAATGACGGATTAACCCGGTCTGGCACACGATGCTTTACAACGGTACCCATATGGCAAAAGTAGGCGTAAAAGGGTCAGGCCTGCCCCTTGTGCGGAAGGACAGTTGGGAGACGCTGACCAGTACACCGTGAGTCAGAAAAAACAGTACACTTGATATTTCATCATCATAACTTTGGCAAATATGAACCGATTTGCAAAATTTTGTAACCACAAGATTCCCCAGAAAACGTGCTATGTATGACAATAAAGACGTCCACCTCACCTGGAATGCGTTGCAGAACTACCTTTAATTGTGAAAGATTTGGCGATGCAGATAGCACACACAATGAGCGCAACAATCAAGCACTATACAAATTCAATATTCTTACATACATACATACGTGTACTTATGTACTTGTACTGTACTGTAGTGACCACAGCATTAGCCAAATACTGCTGGCAAGTTGTCTCCGATTTACTGTTACAAAACTTCCAGCGGGTGAATAAAAAATACAAAAAAGCAGCAAACAAAAGACATTAAAAAAAGAGACATTTGCAAACCTTTGAATGAAGTTGCTAGTGAGAAGACAGATGGTACGTTTACTGCGAGTCACAGATGCTGAAATGTTGTCGACGATAAGACCTGGCATGAAATCTCTCTCATGGTAGCAGACTCGGTAGCCGCTGGCTTCCATTGAGTCCAGAATTCTACCGCCACTCGTCTGGTCGTCCAACGAACTGCAGCAGAGGAACACGTCGTAGTCCATGTCTTCTCCCGGACATTCGTCGCGGTCGAACGGATGGAACTTCCACCTGGTGTACAGCTTGAGTCGCAGACTACGACAGATGGCAATGACAGACAACAGAACAACAACTACACCTGTAACTGGTAACAGGCTGATTTTCCACGCTCTTCTTGATGCTTCAGCTGCTGCTACAGCAACGAGATCCACACAGAAATCCATTTCGCTCGTTCGGATAATTGGTTTGTCACGCAATCGAAGTGGAGTGTAACACGGGACATTTGGGTCAGTGAGCCAGTCTGCGATGGAATGTAGCCACGAAGACATCCACATGTTATCGCACGAACAACTCCATGGATTGTCGGAGATATTTAGGCTTCTCGTTGTAATGTTTAATGAAACAACTGATTTCGGAATAGACGTCAGTTGGTTTCGATAAAAATTAACTTCGGGTATTTGTAAAATGCTTCGCCAAACGTCTATGCTGTCTGTAGGTTGAATGCTTGAGTTGCTGATATCCAGAATGGACGTGTTGACGAGGTAGTCGCGATGTTCCAGACGACGAAGAAATCGGTTGTTGGAAAAGTGCAGTACATACTTAGGATAGCTCTTTGGCATAGGAAGTTCGAGTGGAAAATCTGTGAGGTTGGCGTTGGAACAGTTGACGTGTAATGTGGCGTTTGCAGCTTGATGAATACAACGACAACCAAAAGGACAACCTTCGTTCAAGCTACAGACGAGCTGTTCCCACGGAATTGTATTGTCCTCTCTTTGAGTTATCAACCTATTACATATAACTTCGCTTAGATTGCCACTGTGCAACGGTAATAGTAAGCTGAAAATGACGAAATTACCACAATCGCAATCCAGGTAGATAACAGGTAGGCCTAAAGAAATATAATGTCTGTCATACTCCCGACGGAAACACCAGGTCGTCGATAAGCTCATGTTCCAGCCACTTAGAAGATCGGAAACATGCCCGAGGGGATTACCGTATAGCAACAAATTGAACCGAATCACTGTTTTCATGCCACAGTTTTCCTTCCGTCTCATCGTGTTCGTAAAAGCACTGATATTGTTAAAGTTGAGGTTGATCTTCACTGTGTGGTTTGTACCCATGTAGAGAGGCCACGGTTCTAGAGTCTGGATGTTGTTTTGCTGCAAAGAAACGTGTTTCAAGCTACCCAGCATGGCAGAACCACCGAATACTCGTAGTCCAACTGTTGATATATTGTTACGGATTAGATCCAGTTTTTCCAGCTTATGGAGTCCATCAAAGACTCCATCTTGTAACTGTGTGATGCGGTTGACACCTAGATCGAGTGCCTTCAGACTGGAAAGTTCTGAAAACACTCGTAGCCCAATCGAGGATATGCGGTTGTGGAACAGAGACAGTGTTTGCAGCTTGCCAAGTCCATCAAAAACTCATCACGTAACTCAGAAATTCTGTTGTAGCTTAGATCAAGTATCAACATGTTGGAAAGTCCATTAAAAAGTCTGCCTTGTAACTCTGTGATGAAGTTTGTGCTTAGATACAGCGTCTGTAGCTCGCGAATGCCGGCAAGTACTTGTAACCCAATGGACGATATGCGGTTCTGGCGTAGATCTAGTGTCTTTAAGCTTTGAAGGCCGGCAAATGCTTGCAACCCAATTGACGAGATGCGGTTTTTGCTTAGATCTAGTGTTTCGAGCTTGTGAAGTCCGTAAAAGACGTTATCTTGCAACTTCTTGATATTGTTTCCGAATGCGGATAACATCTTGAGAGCGGTAAGATTGGCGAAACAGTCGTCAGGCAGATGAGAAAATAGACCGTTTTCAAGACGTAGCTCTATCAGAGTCGTAAGTGAACAGACTGATCGTTGAACCAGAAGAGTGCCGGTTACAGTTAACTTCAGATGACCGTACGTCAGGTTACTATGGAGCAGTGAGTGCAGCTGCTCCGAGAGCAGACGGTCTGAAGTTGGCGAAGTCTTGCAGTCTACAACCAGTAAGTCGTCGTTGACTGCAGAACAGCTGCAACTGTAAGGACATGATGCGAAGTTGTACAGGGTCCGCGCAGCCACTTGAGATGACAAAACCAATAACATCGCAAATCTCGTAAGCACCATGTTCATTGTATGTATAGGCCTTACCTACCTTTTTGTTCCAAATCACCGATAGGCTGTTTTAATTCTTGAAATGACGCTGTCGTCTACTTACTGTTATTGTCGTGAATGGTCCCGTCACAGCTGACAACCGCGAGGTGCAAAATAGTCATCGTGGCCACTTTGTGACTCACGCTTTAATTCATGACCTACTTTCGCCGCCTATTTCTATCTCACCAGAGTAACTCACTGCAGACAGAGCGACACTAAATATCGCTACGGTCGACCGCAGCCAGCTCGGGGTTTAGCAGTATCACACCCCAGACACCGTGACGAATCCACCAGGCGATAAAATTGCGTTATGCAATAAATTTTAACTTTCAGTTCATTTTTTCGTACTTATCTGATGACACCGGCCATCGTGGCAGTGTTGCCAACAATATAGCCATAAATACTACATTATGCCACTGTCAACTGTTGACAACCGAGCTATCCCGGTGGTCGGCCCACAAATCTGGAATGATCTACCGGCTGAAGTGACGTCTGCTGATTGCTGAATCGTTGACCACATGCCGCCAGCGACTGAAAACTCACCTTTTTTCAAAATCATTTCCCGGCTATCTCCTGGACATTAACTAACTTTCCTGGTACATTACAGCTGTACATTCTTTACAGTGGTCTTAGCAGTTGGCTTGCCATGAAGAACTTATCCGGCTTTAACTTTTTAACTTTTTTTAGCAGTGGTTTTTACTACTTAAGCCACTCTAAAAATATTGATTGATTGATTGATTGATGTCACCGTGACATGAATGTCTTCTGATATTAGGACTCTTGTGAGACTTCCAATAACTGGAATAACTTCAAAGGTTCTCGCTTAACTTCTACTGTTTAGCCGCACGATGAGCCGTTTTTTGCTGTCAATAGCTGCCCGTCTCGTTCTATTCTATTCTATCAAAACGGCTCAACTTATCGGCGACATTCTTTCACCAACTCATAGCAACAAAATTCTAGTTTTGAGGCACTATTACGGTGTTACAAAATTATAATGAATCACGTTTTGGGGGGGGGGAGACTTCAACATACATTCGGTATAGAAGTTTGCGGATTCAGTGAGCTATTCGTCTGGTTCGACTAAGGCGTGATAAATAACGTGGATGACGGTCCGTTGATCTCGTCACCTGTGATCAACAGTGCACTAGTCAGACCTGTGATACACATTGTGCGACTGACAGCATAAAGCGTTTGCCCCTATCCATGTCGTCCTACATAACAACTCGAAATCCGAGTATCTCCTTCGGCTTTGAGTACGCTATGTTATAGTGGATGGTCGACTGTTAACTACACATTGCATATAGGAGCGTCGCTTGTGGTTGCATTGCGCCTGTGACAGCTCAGCTTTTTTTGCAAATACCTTGTGTTATTTATCTTAGTTGACAATTGTAGGGCACCAGTGAAAAAATCAGAAGCACCTAGGAAGCCAAAGAAACAAATTAGATTTTTAACAGTTTTGTGAATGTGAGGAATGACAGAGACGAGTCTCGGATGACATCAGGTAGGTTGTTCCAGGTGCGTGGACCAGCGACGGCAAACGACCGGTCACCAAATGAAGTCTGCGTGCGCGGCACGTGGAGCTACCTACTGTCAGCTGATCTCATTCCTGGACGTCGGTCGACGCTTGGATGACAGAACTCTGCCAGGTACTCCGGAGCGCGACCGTTAATGCATCTGTGCAGCAGAGTTGCCAGCTTGTAAGCCACCTGTTGCCGAATCAGTAACCAATGCAGAGACTTCAGGGTCGGCGTCATGTGCTCAGTACTCCACTAGTCAGTGACCAGCCTCTCAGCAGCAGGAACTAAGTTGTAGGGTAGTGACGAAACGTCGAGGGGTAATACTTGGGGCTTCCCCAACTGAATAGGGAGTCTGGGTGAGCGCTGTGAGCTGCCAGCAAGCCACTGGTGACTATTAGTTTGATTATTCTAGGATTTTATCAGTCAACAGAAATGGAACCATGTGAACCTTTCTTGTAACCAGATTAATAATGCAACCTCTGCGTGCAGTAGGCTGCTCATTTCTCTCAGGCATGGAAGAAAATGTAGCTGAGATGCTGCACACTCTAGGAGTTGTATGGGTAAGAATGGATACAGTGGTGTCAGCGAGGGTGTCATTACATTTATGTTCAGCAATGATCTTAATTTACCAGTTCTCATATGCAAATTGAAAACCCTTATCTGTACGACCGTCATATTTCACAGTAAATATATGTTAACTGCTATTAATTTAGAGATTGCTCATATACACAATCAGCAAACAACGACATTACCAGAAATCTGTAATTTCATTTCCACTGCACATGAGCAGAAAAACGAACAACACAGGAGAGAACCTGCCACTAAAACTGTGACCTACGGACGAATCTAATGGCAACAGTCTGAACCTAACCCAGACGAGCAACAGATTGAAATAATTGTCTCAAGAAAATTGTAAAAAAAAATTAGCCAAGTACAACAACAGCGAATGGAACTTCAGCCAACATTAACGACGGCAAGCTAAGACACATTTGACGAATGACGCTCAACAAGTTGTGAGTTACCAATGTTTCTTTCAATCATCTCTGTACAAATATTCAAAAAATCTACGTCAGGAATATTTCAAATGTGCATGTCCTCCTTGTAGTTGGCGACAACGATCTGTCTCTCTCATGTATTAAAATAAGCGTCCTCGTCTTCATTTCCTGCAGCAGCAATCAACGCATCAATCACATAGTAAACAAGCCGCGTATAGGACTGACGGTCGATTCCTCGTGACACACTAACAGCGAGGGTCACGTGAAGCCAAACAACGAAGAGTATCAAAAAATATGTCTGGGCAAAATTTAGATACCGTCTCTTGAGTATCATAATTCACCATTATGCTCCTGATTATATACATACTGGCGGAGGAGATAGACTTTGAAATAGACCATTTACGCAATTTTTGGACGTCCGTGACCTTGACGTTGGATTGGGTCACGCGGCATATCTTCGTGTATCACTCACTGACCAAATTTCGTTCAAATCGCAAAAACTTTTTGTGCACAGGTGGACCAGCATCGAGACTGGCATTATTACACCGAACAACTGCAAATAAGACTGTCGTCGAGTGAATGTAACGATATAAGAGAAATGTATATGATCATCGTTTTACAGCATACTGAAGGTAGTATTTGTTTCGTTAAGTTCTCAGCTCAGCAGATCAGATACAGGCTGTCAACACGGATGAGCCAAAGCTCATCACAGCTCAGTTATCGTTTCTTTAACAAACATCATCTCTGCTGTTCACGCCGGAACGACCGACATGGATCAATGGATCAAGATCTATGTATCTAGTAATATAAGTAAGGAAAAATTCTAAGTGGCATGCAAGCAATAGTCACATAGTGCCATGGTCTAATTAAACAATGCATGCCCTTGAAGTGATTGTAGTTGAGGTTCTGTGTTTGCAACGAAGGTGGAAGACTGTTCCATACAGGAGGACTGGTAGCAGTAAAACGTGTCAGCAAAAAGTGTTGCATATGTGCGTGGGTCACAATATTTAGTAACAGCATTATCCTGATATGTATGTAGCATTAGAAACCTCCTAGCAGCTATACTGCTCAGCAGCTTGTTTCCACAGAGGAATGTCGGCAGTCCGATGAGGCCCAAGTATCGTAGCGTCTCAAACATGTTGAGTTGCATGAAGTATAAGAAATAGAGAACAAAGATTGCTGCAAGCACATAACATATCATCGTCATGTCACACAATGTAGCCACTCAGGTTCATCAACATCTATGGCTACTGTTGTAACAGATTCCACAGGCAAAACTGAGTACAATAATTTGAAAAAAAAACTGCAGGTCCCGAATCAATTTTTCGATAAAATGCATCAACAAGGGTAGTTTCTGAGCGTTCTGTGTCAGTAGTTTTACCACAGAACAGAATATGTATGGCAGAAAAATTGTAAACAGAGCCAGAATTACAGAATTTGCATCGTTTCTGAAAAATACTGCATCTGAAGTTCGTTTGTACAAAATAATGCATAAAATATCACCATTTTTTGGTCTGAATTTATTGCTTTTTTGGCAGCCACTAAAAATCATAATAAAACACAAATTAAAATGAAAACTTCCAGATAACCAAGGTTTCTGTATGGTACGGTGTTCTTAGAAAAACGTACTTTTTGGTTACATGTAAAAACCAACCCAGCAGAGTCTAAGACGGATGTGACAATTATTAATTGTTGCAACTGGTTTCAGTTTTAAATAATATGGCAAAAAAAACAACAAAACTAATTTAAACTTTACTGATGTAAATAAATAGATGGACTGCATATTAGAGCTATTAACGCAAAAAATCAGTGTGTTAGCGACTATGAATAATATAATACACACTTAACTTGTTAACTGACCAATTAATTATGAAAATTACTAAAGCACTGAAATCTGCTACACTGTGTAGTTGGAGTATAGTCTATCGTATCGCCCATCACCCGACACAATCTGGGACATTTCGGAGACAACCTTCACAGCCAATCACTTGACTGATACTGACAAACAAAACAGTACAGGAAAATACACAAACTAAAAGTACAATTCAAAAAGTAAACAATGCAAAATACAGCAAAACAAAAATACACTCAGCCAGGAAACAAGAAGTGGTTATTCTACAACGCTCCCAAGCCCACACGGAGCAAATGTGACTGTGCATCAACATTTTAAGACTATTTTAATAATTTTTTTACTCACAAGACCTAACACAGACACACTAATACAAACAGCAGACTGTTAAAGCCGATGTCGTGCCTCCTTAGACCCGGGCAGCACAGTATATTGTCAGCCGGTGTACAAAGACACTGTCTCTGTAGGCGTTCTGTGATGACGGCAGACCTGTTACATCAAACAGGGCCGGTGAACTACAGAACGCCTCACTGATACACATAACACACACCAGCAAGCTCTTACCAGTGACGCCAACGTGGAATCCAATGGCGCTGATTGAGAACAAGAAGTTGGACATGTTGACTCCAATCTTTATCCACTGACAACACACATACAAAGTCCGCTAGGTCTGTAATATGCGAGATATTTGCATGGTGCACAACGCAATAAATTCAAGTACATATCTGCCATACAACATTGGTATTATCAAAAATGGCTTTGAAGCTACATTTTCCTATCAGGCATGATATAGCTGCTACTTGCATGCTGAAAATGTCGTTAAATGCTAATCACCCATCCATCCCGTTTTCTCACAAATGCCGCCGTAAGTATATTTCCAAGCATTCATCTTAACGAAGTTCACTCTAGCTATCGAATGTCACAAACCCGGACTGCGCTGCCATGTTTGCTGTATTTTTCTACGCCATTTATGCCTGGTTGCGGGTGGGACTAGGCTACGATCAGGAATTGGTCCTAGACTAGTGCTAAGTAGTGATTGTGCCGACCAGCATAGTAGGCCAGTGCGTTGTAAGCTTGAGTCAAGTATTTAAGACTGCAACAGTGGAGGATGGGTGAGGTTTAATGTCCCAACGGACATTATAGGTCATTCTGGAGGTGATACTTTTACAGGTCTGATGATGAGCCAACCAATAGTCTGAACGCACCGAAGGAGGGTTGTTAGTCATCCAGATAGTTCTCAATCTCACCAGGCTCACCTCACTGTGTTACATGCATGCACATGTAATAGAAGACAATGGAAACATAAGCATTGGATTGGATTGTGCAGTGTTTTATGTCCCCGCCAACAGAGTTTAGGTTATACGGGAGACGGTTTTTACAGGTCAAAAGACCCAACCTACAGTATCAAAGTACTGAAGGAGATGCTACAAATGACAAAGCAAACAACGAAAACAACTAAATACACATATGCACAGACAATAATATACACAAAAAACGATATACACAAAATAAGCACAACAAGTCCTCTAATCTACAATAATATGGGGTGACTAGGGGACAGTTCCCACAGAGGGCAGGTTCGTTAGGCCTGAACGGCAGTGGGGCCGCCGCCACGGTACCCCCGGAAACATAAGCAAATAAATCTAACACATACAAAGAAATCAAAGCACAGTGAGTGAACCCAGTTACACATACTAAAGACCAACATTATGACAATCACGTAGGTGGTCATAGAGAATATCTGATGATGATCTAACCAATATTAGCAGCAGCAGGAGAGGTGCCAATGTCAGAACAGTGAACACATTGGAGACGACAGTGGGCGGACGTTTCTCAGGCTCACGGAACAAGTGCTGTATAACATGCAGACATATTACACCATAGACGCACTGCAGAAATACATGATATCTCTGCAGCTCAGTTACAAAATGTTTAACATTACGACTGTAGATCTGTAGGAATTTCAATCGCCGCTCAGCCAATAGCCACACCAAATGAAAATCAACGTCTCTTCAATGGATTTCCATCTATGGATTACGCCTGTTTAAAGCTACATGTAATTCTTCACAAATTAACTGATGTCGCAGGCACTGGAGGTTTTATATATCACCGCAGTTAAAACATTGTTGTCTACAGCTAGCAAACACCAGCATACAATCAGGCAGTACACATTCACACCGTTGCAGCTACAGTGGTTTTCTGGCTGTTTCTATTACAGGCATTATTTCTGTGGCCACTGGCCAGCGAACAATACAAAGCAAATGAAAAACTCCACATATTAACACTGCAACAACCAATTGTATTTTCACCCAGTAACATTACATGATTAACAGTTCCATTTTTAGAACGAGATTTTCCTGCATTATACAGAGGACATTCAATGGTTTCATTTTGCTCGTATCAGCCGACAACAGCAACGTTGTCGGGTTTTATTTTTTGTTAGGTTTGTCACACAACGTAAACCAGGCAGACATTTGGCTGCATTATAGAGAGGAGATTAAAAGGTTTCATTTTGTTCAGATCGGCAGACAAATGGCAATGTTGTTGGGTTTCTTTCATTGGGTTTGTCAAACAATGTCGATTGTCGACAACACAGCTAAACATAAATCTCTCACCTTAATCTCCGGCTTCTTACTGTATCTGTACTGGTCGCTGGACACAGGCACAGCGTCCTCCGAGAACGTCAACTCAACGTCGGCCTACATAACAATTGCAATGATGATAATTTAGAACGCATTGACTGTGAAAAAACCTCGAATGCGCTCAGTGTGCTAGTAGGATGAGAAGTAGAAGTGTTTGAGTTAGTGCCTAAAGTTAGACTGAGACAGTACACTGTTCTTGATACAGACAGGAAGAGTGTTCCAAGCAGACGGTCCAGCATGACAAGAACGCACGTCCTCCGTACATTGACAGTCTAACTCATGTAACGTCAAGCTGATTATAGATGCCGGAGACAGGTCGGCAGAAGCCATGCTGTGCTGACATTTGAACAACTACCAGTGTAAAAACTTAATAACAGTCTCTGTTTTTAACTAAATGCATCGGCACGCAACACAGCTGCAAGTCAAACATCATAGTTCTATACGCTGGTCAGCCAGGAAATAAGTGAAACAATAAACAGTCTGTCTTGTTGCTTTTTGTCAACCTCCCAAAAAACATGTGAGATTTATCTTTTACCACAGAAGTTCAGTTACGTTCAACTTGGAAGACATTGTATCTGTTGTATCTATACAAGACCCCGGCGACATCAAGAAAAGCCATTATGTCTCACATTCTCTCCAGTGCTCAGCAGAATGAAACTGTAATCAAATCAATACTGATCATAGGATTGACAGATTGATGTGTATTTCAAATCATCACTGCACTGGCATTGTGACAACACGGCAAATATCTTAGCCATGTTCAGTAACTGATAACATTGTGAGCTGACCACACGTACAGCTCTGCAATGTATCCCTTCACACGTATGCCAAAGTAATCGGTTTAAAAAAGTGCAAAGTCAGAAAAGAGTTTCTTAATGCCACATCAGCACATAGGACATTTCAGTAAGAGGTTAAAAACAGGAAAATATCTTACAACGATAAAAAGAAGTATGTAAAATTGAGGCTATTCAGCTAATAAAAACTGATAACAAACATAAAACAGGTTTCTTTGATAAAATCAATAATACACGATTGTCAATGCTGTCAAAACAGATCCTTAGAAGAGGAGACCTTGAAGAATCTGTGTCTAATAGTGTCCAAGACGGGACATTCTACATGTACAGCTATGTGTTTAACAGTAAGTCTAAGACAGTGGGATTGGCACCTGGGTCCTTGCCTGCAACTGAAGTATGTAAAAATGACATCAGTGTAGTGTGGGAATTTATGAGGGCCAGTACTCACTGAAATGTATGATAACAGGAGTATTTTGTATTTCACACAGCTGTCGATATTAAGTTGAACCTTTCCAGGAGCAAGTCAACACATAAGTTGCTGTTGGTGGTAGCACGGTCTAGTGGCACACATTGGCCATGATCAACAAAAGCTGGAATTTATAATGTGTGTGGTCCGACGGATATCAATATCATCAGACAACGTACACTCACCATGAGCCACGTGATGGAATTTTCAATAACGGCGTCGCCGATGATCAGCTCCATAGAATATTTGCCAGAGAGGTTGTTGAAATCCTTCGACTTTGCACCTACGTCCTACGCATCAGACACGCTCATACATCACGTAACTCCTGCCGACATAAAACCTTAAAAACAGCACTACGATTAAGAAGTGCAGTCGACGAAATTTAACAGCGGCATCATAGCATTGCTTTATTCTGGTCCGTGGCGAACATAGAAGTGACGCGCTTAGCCAAGTCAGGTAAAAACAGCAACGCTATCACGTGCAGTATTGTTCAAGTCTCTGTGTATAAACGACAACTGTACATCAAAGGCCTGACTGGTCCAATACACTCAGCCTTCTCGACCAATCACTTGACTGATACTGACAAAACTAAACACACTACAACCAACAACAACATAAAATCATAAACAACCGAACAAGAAAACTATCTAACATATGTACAAACTTAAGCCAATGAAAATGGTCGAGTACGGTTTAACGGCCTACTCAACACAGTTTAGGTCATTTTAGGGACGATGTTTTTACAAGTCTGATGAACCATCTAGCAGTGTCCAAGCAGTAAATGACCATATCGACTCAAGTGTCGCTGGTCCAGTCTGCTGGAATGCCTTACCGGATTATTTAAAGTCGGCAGATCTTTCGTTCGATGTTTTTAAACACCACATTAAAACATTTTTATTTCGTAGATACTGACACTAGTACTACGGTAGCGCATTAGAGACATTAGTGGATGCGCTATACAAATGTACACCGTGTCCGGAAAAAACGGCCCCCCTAAACATGTGAAAATAACTTTATGAACAGAGAATGATAGCCATTATTTTTCTTTGTATCACGAAAAGCCATCTATTTGCAATGTTTGTGTGAAATTTCACGACAACCAGTCTGTCTGTTGCTGAGATATTGCTTTTTATAAAAAGATGGTCGAAAATTGTCGTTGCCAACATTGCCAATTAACGCGTGCGCGTAATGCTTACTGACGCCCGCCAATATCGACGCCAGCGCACTGTGCGTC
>Ga0056114_1000467_pt1 | contig 14151 bp, 12 predicted proteins | sample WorMetHERISLAND1_FD_77005 | JGI IMG/M metagenome (GOLD analysis project Ga0056114, IMG submission 77005) | Marine gutless worms symbiont microbial communities from Max Planck institute for Marine Microbiology, Germany - Olavius loisae HERON... ...
CACCCGTCCCCGGTAACTCCGTTGTAATAAAGTACGTTTTACCGCGTAATTCTCCGCGAGCACGGTTATTGGTAAGTCGTCCGTCCGTCCGTCAGTCTCTCTGTCTCTCTGTCTGTTTGTGAGTTTGGTCACAAACAGACAGAGAAACGATGCACCCTGGTCATATTGTTTGAATTTTTTACACTAACATTAGCCTAGGGTCTTCGCTACTGGTTGGCAAAGAAGCCCGTTTAGCTCCAAAAGAAACATCCAGAAATTCCAGGTGGAATGGGGAAACGGTGGGGTAGGTAACATTCAGCATCGCGCAGTTTCCTTGCGACAACACGGCTTTCTTGTCTGTATTGCTTATGATAGGTTTGAAATGATTGATCGAGCGGTTATTGGCTCGATGTCGCATGGCCGCGGCAGAGATGACGTGACGTTGATGATGATTAGGTTATTATCAGGAGGGATTTCTCCAGCTGCAGCAGGCCGTAGACGCGGCGATCATAGGGATACTGAACGTGTCTGCGACGACGTCGTCCACAATGGACTGGCTGGCGGTCGGCATGAAGAGGATCATTGCTGACGACTGGCCAGCGTCATATCTGCAGTTGTTCCCTGAGCCTCCTCGTCGAGACGACGAATACGTCCACTTCATCAACAACTACATGCCTATGGTACTACTCGTCAGCTTCATGCTGGCCGTCGCAGCCATCTGCAAGGATATAGTGCTGGAGAAAGAAAAGAAGCTAAAGGTGCTGTAAAAAATGCCATCTGATATGCAGTGTCCTATAGATATGAAAAATAGCTGTTGTTCTTTAAAACTGCGAGGCAACTTCAGTGTGAAGTTTTTGTACAAGGTCGGTCCACAATCCACATGCTTGTTTTATGTCGCGTTAAAAGTTAACTGCATTTTTAACATCGTGGATTGTGTTTTGTGTATGTCCACTGTCCAGCAGTATAATGGCACTGGCAAGTGGCAGAAGTGCTCTGGGACTAGGAAGGTAACTGGAGGTGTCACGGTGTACTGGATCACTTACGAGTTCAAGGAGGGGGATGCTAAAAACTTTGCCACCTCTCCACTCCTCCCCTCCCCCTACACGACGAGTGTGATCCATACGCACTTTACTGTTAATGGTCGACTGAATCGTAATGACACATTTCATGTTACATCATGTACTTGTCAGCGGTGAACCAGGCCTAAATGTGACGGCTTGAACACGCATAACTGAAGTCATCAGTTAGTAACAATCGACAGTTATTGTTTTATTGAATTTTATCGATAATTAGTTCATCTTTTAGACTCAAATGTGTTTTTTTCTTTCTTGGTTGTAATAACGTGAGACGTGTTAAAATACTTAAGAAATGCCTATAACGTAATCTTAGAAAAAAAAATTTCAACAGGATTTGGAATTGGAAGAGAATTAAAAATGCATTTTGTGAATGAGTTGAGCAATGAGATGTGATTGGCTACTGACAGGAGTCGATGAAGCTGATGGGTATGAAGGGCTACCTGCACTGGTTCGCGTGGATGTTCAAGTTCTCGACGTCTCTAACAATCAGTTGTGTCATCAGTTGTGTCATACTGTTTGTACCTACACGTCACGGTGCCATCGTCAACCACTCGGATCCATACACAGTCTTTCTCTTCCTTTACCTCTACGCACTCGCCGTAGTCACGTTCGGCTTCGCTGTTTCCGCTTTCTTTGCCCATAGTAAGCGTCTATGTTTCTTACTGGCCACTTACTGCTGGACCTTCGGGTTTGAGGAGGGGCGTTGAGGATAAAGGGCCTGCCAGTACCAGAGGTGTAAGGTCAAACATATCACTCGCAGTCACATTTGAATATAAATGACAATGAAGAGGTAACTACCCAAATATCTAACAAAACACGTGAACATAAAGAGGCAGTCTTTAAATTAACTGTATTTTACAAACGGAGAAAAATACTGACATCTGTTATTTTCGTTTAAAACATACTGCTGCCTGTGCTATACAGGTAATGCTGCAGCAGCGGGAGGTGCAATAATCTACCTGCTTCTCTACCTGCCTTATTACTTCATCATTCCACGCTACGACGACCTCACCTACTCCGTCATGATGGTTCTCTCGTCTGACCTTGTTGTCACCATGTCCTTTGGCTGTGTACAGATCGCCGCCTTCGAGCAGTCAGGTAGTGAACTCACTGAACAGCTCTCTGTGACGCTGCAGGCCTATCTATCTATGTTTTAAATTTTTATTTGGCAAAAGGACCAGAGGCCACTTACATTGCAATTTGCAATCATCACAGTACACTGTAGCTATATATTTCACTGTTCTTTGTTTGTTAATTTTTGAAGTAAGTTTTTGTTGTGCCATGTATGGCTGCAGTTTTTCATATTATTTGCATTTTATTTCTACTTTCTACTCATTTCATTGTGTTTTAGTTGCACTTTGTCAACTTTGTCAATACATGAATATGCCGTGCTGTGCTATACTAAGTAAGTTAATGTATATGTATCCATGAATGCTCCATAATGACGACATTTGGCAAGTGTTTGTTTGTTTGTTTTAGTTTCTGGCTACGTGTTTTAGATTAAGCTGTATACTCAGCTTTCGAGTCTATATTAAACTCTGCTATCGTATCGTCTCGTATCGTGTCAGTAACACAGATTACGAATGAGTGCCACATTATCCCTAACCCTTTCTGTTGTAATGCTAAAATTCGTGGTGAAATAAAGATTATCATTATCAGGTGTTGGCATACGGTGGGACAACTTGCGACAACCAATGAACGAAGACAACCAGTTCTCGATGGCTGACGTCTACATTATGTTTAGCGTCAACATCGGTATACACTCTCTGATCTTCTGGTACATGGACGGACTTCTTCCTGGCGACTTTGGCATGCCCAAACCTATCTACTTCCCATTCACGGTTCTCGTTTGCTTATTTCTGCATTTCTGTACAATTGTCAGTTTGCAATTAATTGGTGTTCTACAAATATACACTTTAGCTGTCAACGTGCTGTCTCGTAGTTCCGGAAACTGTGTGGTTTTGTGTGCTACTTGTAAAAGAGTCAAGTCTGTCATTAATTCTACAGTATTGTTTACTAAACATCGAAATATGACAACTGCGGTAACCTTCAAACGACCTTGAAACTTTTTTATTTTGTCAAATTCTTGGACGAAATGTGTCAACCAGATTAGCGGAGCATAAATACGCGGGTTCGACGTCACCCAAACCGAAGGAGAACGGATAATCCATGCAGATCTTTACATCCAGATATCTTCACAGCAATGTCTTCGTTTCAACTGTTCGGCGTTAAGGCGCGGTTCAGACCTCGTTAACCCTTTGACGTTCACTGTTGCCATGTGGGTACAGCTATAAAGCATCCTGTGGCAGAACGGGTTAAGCCGTCATTTTTGACATCCGGGCACTCTGATGCTTATGGATGAGCGTCAGCGTGTCCGGATGTCAAAAATTACAAATGACTGCTTAACCCAGTCTGGCACAAGATGCTTTATAGCTGTACCCGTATGGCAACAGTGGGCGTGAAAGAGTCAATGCGTTGAGAGGTCTGTATGGTGTCGTTATGCTGACAGCGCTGGTACTGGTTCGGACATCAAACTCGCGTCCAGTCGACCGATCCCAGCACTGACGAGTTGATCTACGACGCCAGTGGCTACTTCGAGATGTCGCAGCGTCCTGGCGCCGTGGTCGGCATCAAGATACGCGAGCTCACCAAAGTTCGTCCTTGCATTTCATCACAACATTATCAACACTGAGTTTACTGCAGGCTGTGTGCGTCACTCAGACAGTGGCCGAGATTGCTCAGAGTACTAGTGCATACAGCGCATTAGGGGCTTTGGCGATTATGTGCTATACAAATCTACGTTTTACTAACTTACTGCTGCCTGCGTCCAGTGATTTGGATCGTGTTTTATACAGTGCTGCTGCCCCAATGCAGTGTTCTGATCCATGTTCGAAGCCACTCCATAGTCCTGATACGTTAGTTATTTCAGTGGCATGCATTAAATATCTATATGGCAGCAGCTGCTGTTGTGACTTAGGCCTGCTACTTGCTAGTTTGTCTGTCGATAGTAGTGGCAGTGGCGGTGGTGGTTGGTTTTGGTAGTATTTTTTATTTTTATTATTTGTTTATTTTTATTATTGTTTATATGTCATCTGTTCACTGTGCATCTGGCAGTCGATGACTGGGAATAAAAGAAATTCTGCCACTCTGACATGTTGCTAACGCGGAGAAACCCGGTGAATAATGGTAAAACCCACACAGACATCGTTGTCGTTTGTGAAAGTTGGTCGCATCGTGTATACATGTACCGTGCAGTCTTCAGTTGATCCAGTGTGCTGTGTCGGTTGATGCTAGATGTTCCCTGGGCAGGCGAGACCTTGCGTTGATGAACTCAATCTCGACATGTATGAAGGCGATATCACGGCCTTCCTCGGCCACAACGGCGCTGGCAAGACGACCACCATGTTTATGCTGACAGGTGCGCTAGATTAGAAGCCTCATACGGTACACTGCACTCACACAGACAGTGAAGACAGTCTTCTGAACTAATACTTCTGTTTGTATGTGTACCACATATGTCTTCTGCCATTGGTGCCACACATATCAGGTTTTTAGCGCCCGTTAAACTATCAGTGTCGTATCGTATCGTGTCGGCGCCGTCTGGCCTGCAGATACCAAGTTCTCGGCGGTGACAAACCGTGTTGGAATGGATAGAAATAATCCGCGACAGATTACAATAATTCACAAAGTAGTGCCTGAGGGGTCTTTCCCTTGTCGTGTTGGACATTTTTTCTCTGGAGCGTTCACCAGACGAGCGATGTAATCTGGTCTGAATGTGGCTAGTAAAAATCACACTAGAGAGAAAGAGATATCGAGTATATCCATGAGCTGTAGTGTACGTCAGTGGTGTGGTGGTGCAGGGTTTTTGCCGCCGACGTCTGGTACTGCGTGGATTAACGGTCTTGACATCACTCGAGACATGGAGCAGATCAGGAAGAGTTTGGGTCTTTGTCCTCAACACGACATTCTCTTTGACTCACTCACCGTCTCTGAGCATCTCGCCTTCTTCGCACAGGTCAGCGCCGCACCTAGTGTCATGGCAGATTATGTTTTGATCTGTCAGTTTGTCTGTGCAGAATAACTCAAAAAATTCTGGAAAAATTTTGATGAAACTTGGCACGCTGGCAGCTACGGATAATCACTGGAATTTTAACTGATGAGCATCCCCCAATACCCCACCTTTGTGAGGGGCTCTGTCAGGAAGGTAGAATTTCCGGTCAATAATTCGAGCCAGGGTAACGTTACAGCAGCGCGACAGGAACGTTGAATTTTTCAGGAGTGGTGGTTTCCCTGCGACAGGACGGCTTTCTTGTCATCCTTGCGGAAATGGTGCTGCATTTTCCACTCCCGCATTGTCCGCCCCTGCCACATGGTGCCAATATGTCCACTTCTGCGTTTTCAACAACCCAGCGCGACCATATTTAGCACAGCAGCACGTCAGTACCAGGGGACGTTTTTAGGGGGCCATGGCAACATCAATGACAAATTTAAGTTAAACTAACCGAGAGAGTGGGAAAATTGTGCGCTAGGAGTTGACAGGGAGTATGGTACTGTATTTGAAGGGCTACGCAGTGAAGAAGCTCAAGCTGGAAGTGAATCGTATGATCAGAGTGCTGAGGCTTGAGGACAAACGAGACGTCTACTCCAGTAAACTGTCCGGCGGAATGAAGAGAAAACTGTCTGTTGGCATCGCACTTATCGCCGGCTCCAAAGTAAGCTACATCGTCTGATATATCTCCTCGAAGACCTTATGTCCCTCTGTCACGGCTTGTAACAGTCACGGCTCATCCAAGGCTCTTGGGTGACACTGTGTTTCTTGACATTGCCTCGGCGACGTCCTTACTAGTGTGTCGACGAACACTGAACGCGCACCTGTTTAGGCAGTAGTACCACGACGTTGCTCTTCTGTATCGTTTCGCACCATGGCCGGCCCTTTCAGTTTAGACTTGGCCACATTAACATGTGTTTAAAATGTTAGTGTAATATAATGACAGTCTTTTCGTACCAGTTCACAAGAAGCCCCAGACGACACATGTTGACGTATGTTACAACAGTAATCAAATGTAATGTAATATAACGCCTGACTCACGTGCAAATGATTAGGGACCTGCGAAGCTTCGTGATTCGATTCGATTTCCAATCGTACGTCCGATTCGAGATTCGATTCGTATTGATGGTCCGATTCGAAATTTTCGAATCGTCCGCGCTGTCAATCGTCATTCGTAAAGAAACGATTGCTGGTGGTAAAATTTGCGTTTAAAGTCGACTTTGGGAGTAAAATAAGCGTACAACAGCATTGTTTGACGCGTTTTATGACTGAATTGAAATAAACAAGCACTACAAACACAACACACACGTTCACAATGCTAGTCGTCAACATATAGGTCTGTAACAGGCTGTACGGTACGCCTGCAGTCCGTTAGGCTGTGTTACGGCTTGCGTGGTATACGGCCGATTCGATTCGATATTCGATTCGAACGAAAAAAAAACGAAAAAAACGATTCGCAGGTCCCTACAAATGATGGTCGTTGTCGGTTTTCAAACCATGCATGAATTGTTTCCTTATAATCAGAGACTTTGTGTATGAACGTAGTACTAAACTCTGGACTTTTTTTATTTACCAATTCCTCGACTGAAGAACAACACTTCAGTGCTTCACGCTGTGTGAGTGCCATCAGGTTCTCTTTTCTTTGCGTCGTTCTTTTTGCAGTCAGTACGCAAGTTGTACTGACTGCAACAATAAACTGTCTCTTGTAATAGTGAATATTTGCTATTATTTTGTCTTTGGCTGTCCGGTGACAAGGTTGGCGATTCTAGACGTTCTTCTTATGTACATTTCCCCTCCTTCTTGTCCCTCTGTTCCTTCTCTTCCTGATCACTGATCATTGATTGCAGTTCGTGATCCTGGACGAGCCTACGTCCGGCATGGACCCGGAGTCTCGTCGACAGACGTGGGACATACTGCAGGAGGAGAGGCAAGGCCGGACAATGATCCTATCGACTCACTTCATGGACGAGGCAGACCTGCTTGGAGACCGCATCGCCATTCTGTCCAACGGCCGGCTGCAGTGCTTCGGCACGTCCATGTTTCTCAAGAAGAAATACGGTGCCTATACCATCACTTTCCCTCTCGTCTTCTCATAGCCTAATAAAACTCACAACTTTGGCAGCTTTTGATCTGGGAAGATCAGTTCAAGCACAATGTTATGGTGCAAGCATAGTGAGGGACATATGCTCCCCCCCCAGAAGACTAAGAAACCTTTGGTCTCCATATCAGTTATGATACGGCGACTTTTACACGACGAAATTCACCCGGCATGTGAGCTGTCAGTTTCTAGGCCTGGAGCTTGCTGGCGGGCCACAGTCACCAGACCTGGTATATATGTGTCAGCTGTATGCTCAAAACACTATTTTATTATCCCCATTTTAGAAACACAGTTACTATAGGACGCTAATACGAAGCCATAGGGAGGCGGCTATTCAGTGGTACTAGTTTCAATGACCTTCAGTGAAGTCTGACCCAGATTGCAAGGTGGCAGTATTTTCTGTATCAAATATGTCATGGTGCAAGATAGAGCCATTGTTACTGTTATACATTAGAAGAAAGTCATATAATACGATCTGTTAAATGGCATCATTTTCAATGACCTTGAATGACCCTTAACCCTGCTTTCAAGGTCACGATACTTTGTAATGGTGAATATTTCAAAACGGTGCATTTTCATTTACTTAGCCTCCAGTATAATGTGCCGCTGAACTTTTTGGGAAGGGGTGCTAGAAGTTGGCAAAATTTTCAATTGAAAATTTGACCTGGGGTATTCAAAGTGGTGCAGAAAGAAAGGTATGTATATGTCCCACTTTTTCTCTCTGCCAGTGACACTGCACTAACGTTACAGAAGAGCGCTCAGTTCAGCACAGTTACGCGTTGTGCATGGTCAAAGGAAGGTATAGCTGGAATATGGCGGCTTATTAATAGGCAGTTCCATGATGATTCGTTTTAGTTGGCGAGTTTTCGTTCAGGCAGCGTTTGCCGGACACTGTTACCGTGGTATATAAGTTTATTCACCACGAAGGTAGTCCAGTACATGCAAGAATACAAGACAGATAATTAAAAAGAGGACAGACAGAGTAGATAAAACTGACTAAAAACATTAAACTTTAAATGGCTAGGTTTGACAGTCACATCATAATTTCTACATAAGTCTAAGAATCCATTACTATATAAAACCAATTAAAACACCGTGAAACAACATTGTTAGGGGAACAGCAAAGACGTCAATAAAACTTAACTTTAGATTGTGTATAATTTGTATGCAATCAAGCCTCTCGCAAAACCACTGGATACCTTTAACAGACTCCCATTTGTGCATTCCAAACACAATCTGATAAACGTTATTCCAGCACACATTAAACTTGTATAACACCTTAATTGTACAAGAAGCCAAGGATAGCCGACCGTACTGTCTCACAGCACCTTCGGGGTCAAGTGACGTCATCAGTCACGTGACCATTTGATAACCCATATGCCATTTCATGGTTGACATGATCTTGATACGACCTCCAAACGAAGGTCAAGGTCATTCATTTTGGTACCAATCGATTTCTTATATACGACTTCCTATAGGCTCTCAATAATGACTTTTGCTCTAGGACGCACCGTTTAGCCACAATACATTCCGTACAGACAGACGACGACGACAGACGGACGCAACGCTGTACCAATAGCGTGACCGTTAGTACGGTCGGCTAAAATGCAAACCCTCATAACGATGGCATAAAATAGGTAATGTAAAAGATTCAAACAAGCTTAACCGATCCATCTCATTCACACGTCTGGTGCGATAAGCAATATACGTGTGGTTCGTGAAGGGATCGGTTATCATTTGACGCTGGTGAAGAACAACGAAGGTAAACAGAAGAACATCACACGACTCATTCGCAAGTTCGTACCGAAGGTGCAGAAAGAGCCGCGCGTCGGGTCTGAGTTGAACTATCTACTACCTCACGAGAGCAGTCCGAGCTTCGAGGAGTTGTTTAACGCACTCGAACAGAACCGCGTCGAACTAGGCATTGACAGCTTCGGAGCCTCAGTCACCACCATGGAAGAAGTCTTCATCAAGTAATGTAGACTTTTTCTTTTTATAACATATAAAATGCATAGACTGATTGTGTACATGAGATATTTAATTAAGCAAAATAATGGAGGGGGTAATGGGGGTATCGGTCGACATCTACTGATGTCTCGACTCAAACATTGCCAGTTATTGGGCAATTACATTGTTTCTTAAAACTTTAATATTATATTATAATATTATGGCTTTATGGGTGTTAATAGCTGTGCTCATGCTATTTTATTTTTGAGCCACGTAGATATTTTACAGTTTTAAATGTCTTCAGTGGATGTGCCTGAAAATAACGCCACGGAACATGTGATATCGAACTCGACACAGTATCGGACTCTGTTCTCTGTTGAATTAATTTTCCCTCTCTTTTCTGTTTAATTATTTTATGGATGAGTGGTCTGATGCATGCAGTATAAATGCTAAGTTTAAGTGCAGTTTAAATGCTAAACTTTTTTTGGTTTAGGCCCTCGGCTCGGAATGTAGCCTAGTAGTATATTGACGATGGGAGGAAGTGGGACGTTTGAATTCTTGCGTTGATGCTTGCGTTATTCGGTAGCCGTGAATGAGTGAGTGTCTGGGGTCCTACGACAGGGTCGGCGAGACGTTCGACTCGGTCATAAGGCTATCTCCACAGCCGACAAGTGCGAAGTTGCCGAGCTGGAGAGGCCGAACGACGGACAGACAGACGACCAAGCCGCCGTCACCGCCCGCCGCGACGCCCGCACCCTCTTCACCGTCGAGCCGTGTCAACTTAGTGAGCGGGTTGGACAGCCAGGATAGGCTTGGCGGTCAGATCGTCGGCAGCCAGGAAACGCTGACTGGCAATTCACCCGCGATCAGCGCCACCGACTTCTCTACTGAGGTCACTGGCATGTCTACACACTGTACATCTGGCCGGCGCTCGCTGAGTGTATTTTGACGCTGTAGGCACATCTTTGACGTCGTCGTAATGGTAAACTGGTCCAAATCCGAGAATATTTTGTCCTAAGCTTACGTCCACTCCATTTTACGATGTCATCAAAACGTCGCTTTAATTGCCTTCCCGCCTGTCTAATCCCGATAACAGATATTTACTGTTTCTATATTCATTCATTCATTCATTCATTTATTAAGAATATTTCTAAGACGCTTATATAGAATGTCACAAAGCGCCGTGGCCTTGTCGAAACATATATGTCTTCGGCAGCGCTTTAAAATGTTTGTAGCTGATGTCAAGTGATCACAGTCATATTGCAACAGACTTTTAGGGATTTTGTTATACCTGCTGTGTTCAATTTTGCCATGTATTGTACGACGTTTTCGTACGGGTTATGTAGTGTTTTCTGTCTTAGTTAAGTGCTCGTTTTATTTTAGTGGAAGTTTTGACTGGAACAAGTAGGCCCTAGGTGCACGGCCAGGCGGCCTTCTACCGTCCCGGATAATTACAGACAGATATCACAAAACGAAGCATTTATTCGACGATGTACAATGAGCCGGTGATCATTTTGGTCTTGGTTCGACGTAAATCGATCCACTTTCGAGTTTGACGAAGATATGCGCGCGAAGAACGATTTTTACACTTAGTGACCTTAACCTTTGACCTTTAGACCTCAAATTTGCTCCTCTAGCTACTCTTGTCCAGCGCTGTGTTTCCACTAAATTAGAAGTTGGTACAATGCTACGACTTTCATATGTCGAGAAAATCAGAGGCAAAAGACGGACGAACAGACGGACGGAGTGTAACACTTAGGGAGGAGTGGAGGACTGCATAATAAGCTTGAGTGATATAATTATATGTCTGAAAATGACGGAGTGTGTGACATCTAATTCGACATGGAAAGCGTACGACGGGCCTGGAGTCCATCGATCACAAAGTTCTCTTAATAGAACCCTTTGACGCCCACTGTAGCCATATGATGAGCAAGTACATAAGATAAGGTAGTACACCTATAAAGAATCCTGTGCCAGACCGGGTTAAACCGTCATTTGCAATTTTTGACATCCGGGCACTCTGACGATGGCAACAGTGGGCGTCAAAGGGTTAACAGTGTACGCGGTCATTGGCTAGTACTGCGTGTTGACAGCAGCGTCAGCTTCGACTGTCGACTGACTCGGATGACGTGGTCGACCTCAATGACTGGACCGAGATGGCTTCTCGTCAGGACCCGGAGACCACCCAGGCCGCCAGCACTGCGGCCGGGACTCAGAGAAGTCTGCCGATTGTTGGACCGATCGTCAAGCGCATCCGACATCGGGCACCTGATCAGCGCGTCACCATCATCAACGAATCACCCGAGGAGTCGTGTACGCATCTCACAGTCACCGCAGCAGGCCCGGTCATAGACTGTAGAGTTTTCCAAGAGTTGCTTGAAATCCTTGTCAAAAACGAAAGTGATAAATAGTTCTAATTCGACAATGGAACAAAGGTGATTTCCATTACCAAGTCGTAATTCGAATATCTTGTCTCGGTTACGGATTGTATTGGTTGTCGATAAAAGCAGGTCTCGTCTCGGTTTCGGGTTGATCGCAAAGTTACGAAGTATAAAGTATACTGTTACTACGATCGTTATCGGGATTACTCAGCTGACGATCACATCATGAGAAAGAGATGGACTAATTCACCAATGAGGTGGGGTTGTCCTGTCCATGTAGTTCTTCGCCTGGGCGTGTTTGTTCATGACCATGCGACTCCACGCCCTTGATTGGGATTGGTTGGCCGTGGAAAGGACCTTTCTTCGGGGCCCGGTAGGCCTATACCAACGTATTATTGCCCTAAATTTTGTCTCTGCTGCAGCAATGTCACCCTGTGATGTGACCCTGGTCGAATTGTCGATCTAAAGTTTCTCATCTGATTCTGAAACCCTTCACGACGAACGAGCATCGACAAGTACGCTCAAAACTGCAATAGTTAATCACAGACACACGGCTAGGAGTAGTTTCGATCAAAACGCCGAGCTTCATCCAAATAACTCAGAACTTGTTGAGTTATCACACGTACAGGTGAATATATGACTGAGTGTGTGAATGAAAAGTGTGTCGTTCTAGTGAGTCGGTCAATGGCTGGCGTTTTGTAGCTGAAAGTTCCGACGCAGAAGACGACGATGACAATCAAGGTGAGATGCGTTCGTAATCATCAGCAACGTAACACAAGCTATTGACGATGGCTTGAATAATGCTCGTAGGACTAACACCCAATTTATATGTTATGTTCGAATCCTGTTGGTGCAATGACTAAGTGACGGCGGCGGTGTGAGGAGTTCGTCAATAATTTTATCATGGAAGTTTGTCGCAGTGTTTTGATTTTCATTGATTAAGTTAACGGCATTGTCATAAACTTAGCACGTGTGTGGCACGCTAGCCATTTAATACTCGTGCCACCAAAAATGCTCAACTTGTAATGCGGCAGCAGTTTCTGTAATCTATCACGTGTGAGATGCTATGCTATGGCATTTTCTCGCCCAAACATTCCTCAATCTTCGGACCGGTTACGGTCGCGCTCATGCTACAGGGTTGCGTCCGTCTGTCGTCTGTCTGTACGGAATGTATTGTAGCTAAACGGTACGTCCTAGAGCAAAAGTTACTGTTGACAGCCTATAGGAAGTCGTATATGAGAAATCGATTCGTACCAAAATGAATGACCTTGACTTTTGTTTAGAGGTCGTATCAAGGTCATGTCAACCATTGCGTTTGATTAGACGTTGAATATCTCGGAAACCGTTAGAAATAGAGGCTTGGTTCCAGAGGACCACCAATGGGAAATGGTCCATGGAGTATCAAATGGTTACGTGACCGATGACGTCACGTGACCAACTGACACCGAAAAGGTCAAACTCGTGACCCCAGAGAGCGCAAAATCTCGAAAACAGCTGGAGATGCTATTTGCAACAATCGCTAATTAATTACTACCTCATCTGCTGTGAGGAGGTACGGTCGGCTATCCTAGCGACAGCTTGGCTTCTTGTTATTTCTAGTTGATTTTAGCCACGTGCGATAGTCTAATTGAGCGTCAGGGTGGGTACGGCAGTGATTACATTCAGCTGGAACGGGCCGGAACGGCGTTCCGCCACATGTGTCTGGCGTTCCACCACCTGAACTTGCCGTTTCGCCACCTAAAGTTGTCGTTCCACCAGCTGGTAATGACGTTCCGTCACCATTTTGGGAAAATCATTAAAATTATTGCCACCAGAGATCAGATTATAAAGCTTAAATGCACCAAATACTATTTCGGCGTCTGGGGCGGAGCTGGGGCGGGCGCTGCTGAATTTGAATTACAGCGCTCGCCCAGAACTCCTAGCTGGAAGGGGCCTACTTCTAAGGGGATAGGAGGGAGGGAGGAAAAAGAGGGGAGAGAATTGTGGAAGGGAAGGGGGGGAAGAAATGTAGCGTTCCACCACCTGTTTTTGAGTAATTAAACCACTGGGGTACGGCACGTGTAGGAAACGGCGTGGCGTTGGTACGAGTGACCGGTGTACGGCGCTACCTGCAGCAGATCCGCGCCATATTCGTCAAACTGGTACTCCACGCCGGTCGTAACATTACAATGACCATCATGCAGATCATGACTCCCGTGTTCTTCGTCGCCTGCGCCTGTGGTGTCATCATGACGCTGCCCAAGACACAAGACCTGCCGCCTCTCTATCTCAATCTGTCGCACTATCGTCAGGTCGTCGTTCCGTACCTCACCGTGGCCTCTGCACCGTACCCCAGTCAACGTCAGCGCCTTGCTGACCGCTACCGTGACGTTGTCCTCTCGCAGGTGCCTGCCGCAATCACAGACGCCTAGTCATAAACATATTGCAGTTTTCGTTTCTAAATTAAGAGTAAAACAACAACTTAGGGAACCGTACAACGCCTCCGATGGGGGTTGTGAGCCCCCAGTTTGGGGGGAGGGGTGGCCGTAGGGGATTGGAGATGGGTCCGCTAGCTCGGTGGTGACTTCCTACAGGCTTCCCAAAGTAACCATAGGCCTATCACCGTTTTCGCAGTGCTCCGAC
>Ga0056114_1000468_pt1 | contig 14136 bp, 14 predicted proteins | sample WorMetHERISLAND1_FD_77005 | JGI IMG/M metagenome (GOLD analysis project Ga0056114, IMG submission 77005) | Marine gutless worms symbiont microbial communities from Max Planck institute for Marine Microbiology, Germany - Olavius loisae HERON... ...
CGTCGCCGCCACAAAGTGCTCCATCAAACGATCACGCTTCCAACCACTGAGCCGGCTTCTTCTCGCATACATCCTGCAATCCTAGCCCAAGCATCTCGCTTAGCTAGGACAGCCCCTAAAGGTTTATGGTGGAAGATATTCTCGAACAGAGGATTCAGTACGCCACCGTGAAGTGTCTTTTCTGGTGAGAGAAATCTCACCACCTCCATTCTTTTTCCGAACTTATCTAGAATCTCATCTTTCGCATTCAAGAAAGCAGTGTCAGCCGCCTCCAAAGCTGCCTTACCTCCATAAAAGAGCGCTGGTGTTAATCGGCGCAATTTTTCTGGTGTGGCTGCCGAGATAGACGCAAATATGAAATTGGAGATTACGCCTGTAATGATCGTGTCAGCCATCGCAACAACCTTGATTCCGACACGCATCAGTTTGTATGCACGAAGAAATTATACTTTTTGTCATGAAGCAATTTTTTTCTCAAGCCCAGGTAGAAATTGAGTAATCAAACCCGGGGGATGGTACCGGGGGCACCTTAGAAAACTGCGAGTACCGGACGAGCTCGCCCCTCCCCGCCTACTGGCCCCCGCCAACCGGAAAAACCCGCCTCCACCCGGCCAGTTCCTCATGAAAGAACCCGGCCCTCAGAAACGCCTGCACGATCCCGCCCCCTTCCCTTTTCCGCGCCTTGCCGATGAACCCATCGATCGCCGCCTGGATATCCGCGCGGCCGGGCGAAACGGGGAAGACGCGCGGTGAGACCAGGGCCAGTTTGATGCCGGGGATGGGGACCATGTCTTTGAACACGGGGTTGTGGGTTTCCGACAGGAAGGACGCGATGGCGAAGTCGGCGCGGCCGACCGCCAGGAACTTCTTGTAGAGCTCCTGCTTGGAGACCTCGGCGACGCCCTCGAGGCCCATGCTCTTCAGGGTCTTGGCGTCGATCGCCCAGTACTTGACGACGACGGCCTTGAATTGGCGGAGCTCATCGAGGGTGCGCACGGCCAGCAGGTCCTTCCGGTGCGCCATGGTGTAGATGACCTTCTCGAACTCGTTGACGCGGATCAGCGGTTTCGAGAGGCGCGGGCGGGTTTCCGTAGCCAGGGTTTCCAATACCTCGGGGAAGACCGTGGTGCCGGAGACGTCGATGGTGCCATGCGTGATCTCGGTCAGCATGCGTTTGTGGGGGAAACCGCCGACGAGTTCGATGCGCTCAGCCAGCCCGGCCTCGAACAGCGCGTTGCAGAGGACGACCACCTCGACCACGGGCCGGCCGGTGTTGGCGATTTTCTCCGTCTCCAGGGGCGGACAGGTATCGCGCGTCAATGTCCCGTCATCGACGTTGATCCCCAAGCGCTCCGGTAGAGAGGCGATGATCCTCGACGACAGGCCCATGCGGACGGTGTCGTCCGCGGCCGGCCCTTCGGCGGGCCAAAGGGACAAGGCGGCGGAAAGGAGAAAATATGCGATGGAACTTCGTCTACGGCTCACCACAACCATCCCGCTTCCGTCGGGTTCGACGGTCCGATCTTCTCAAGTCGGGATGGATATGCCCAGGGCAATCTGGCGCCGGCCAACCGTTCGGAGAGAGGCGCACGGGCGCAGCCGCAACTGGCGGCGTCCTTAACAGGTGCGCTTCGGGCGGCCTTTACTTCCCGACCATGTAGCCGACCACGTCCGTCATCGACAGCACGCCCACGGGGATGTCCTTGCCGTCCCGGGCTTCGGTGACGACGAGGCGGTGGATGCCCATGCGGGTCATGGTGGTCACCGCATCGGAGAGCTTCTCGCCCTTGTCGGCGGTGACGCAGCCCCTACTCATGACCTCGCCGGCCGGCAGGGCGCGGGCGGTGTCGGGCTCGCGGCCCTGGCGGGCCAGCACCATGTCGGTCTGCGAGACGACGCCGACGGCCTGGTCGTCCTCGATGACGACGATGGCGTGGACGTCGTTCTCGATCATGGTACTGGCGACGGTGCCGAGCGAATCCTCGCGGCCGCAGGAGATGACGCCCTGGTGCATGAGGTCGGCGACCCGCGAGCCGTCGTCGATGAAGACGGCGAGGTCGGGATCGGCGTCCATCTCGCCGACGCCGGGCAGCGGCTGCGACATGGGGAAGGCCGGCCTGGGCGTGTCGATCTCCGGTCCCGGCACGACCGGGTGGGCCATGGGCAGCGGCGCCTTGGAGCTGACGCCGAGGCCGACCTCCTGGGCGCCGACGAGGATCGCCATGTTGCCGCTCGGATGTTCGTTGCGGTGCATGAGCTGGTGCGACTCGGGCAGTTCCGCCCATTCGAAGGTGCGCGACAGGCAGGGGTCGAGCTTGCCCTGCAGGGCCAGTTCGTTGAGGCCGTAACACTGCTCGTCGTTGGCGAAGTGCGAGCCCTCGAGGCGCTTCTGGCGCATCCAAAGGTAACGCAGGTCGACGGTGGCGTTGTAGCCCGTCGTGCCGGCGCAGATGACCACCATGCCGCCGGTGTCGCAGACGAAGATCGACGTCGGGATGGTGGCTTCGCCCGGGTGCTCGAAGACGATGCGCGGGCTCCGCTTCTCGCCCAGGACATCCCAGATCGCCTTGCCGAAGGAGCGCGCCCCGTCCAGCCATTGCTTGTAGCCGGCGCTGTCCTTCCAGTGCGGCAGCATGCCCCAATGTTCGAAGTCGCGGCGGTTGATGCAGCCGACGGCGCCGAGTTGCTGGCAGAAGTCGAACTTGTCCTCGCCGGCGACGACGGCGACGGGGATGCCGCCGGCGGCCTTGACGATCTGGATGGCCATGGAGCCGAGACCGCCGGCGCCGCCCCAGACCAGGACCACGTCATTGGGTCTGACCGAATGCTCCTGCCAGCCGTGCAGCATGCGATAGGCCGTGGCGCCGACCAGCATGTAGGCGGCGGCGTCCTCCCAGGTCATGTGCCGGGGTTTCGGCATGCACTGGTGGCCCTGGACCTTGGTGAACTGGGCGAAGCTGCCGTAGTTGGTCTCGTAGCCCCAGATGCGGAAGGTCGGCGAATACATGGGGTCCTCGCCGGCCTTGACCGTGGGGCACTCGCTGTCCCAGATGCCGCAATGGATGACGACCTCGTCGCCGACCTTGACGTTGGTGACGTCCTTGCCGGCGGCATAGACGATGCCTGAGGCATCCGAGCCGCCGATGTGGAAGTCTTCGGGTTCGCCGGCCTTGTTGCGGGCCGCGATCACGTTGATCGGCACGCCGAGCCCGGCCCAGACGTTGTTGTAGTTGACGCCGGCGGCCATGACGTAGACCAGGACCTCATCGTCCTTGATCGGCGGCACGTCGACGACTTCCTGCTGGAAAGCCTGGTTCGGTTCGCCGAAGCGCTCGGCCCGGATCAACCAGGCGTGCATCTTGGGCGGCACCTCGCCGATGGGCGGCGGATCGCCGAGGTCGTACAGTTCCTTTGCCATATCTCCGATCTCCTTCGCGTTAGAGACTCTTCGCATCTGCACACAATTGTATATCGCAACTGCGATGCTGCAATGCAAAAGGTAGTCGGGAGCGGGCATCGATCGAAACCGATGACCCAGGTCAAATTCAAAGGGCCGGCGCCGCCTACAAGGCGGGCGTTGAGCCGGTCGCGCCGCTGATCACCCCGGGATTCGCCGGAATCGCCATTCCTCCGCCTCGCCTTTTCGTGCACAATCCCATCACCGCCGCCCACCTGCGCACGAAGGAGCCCCCATGGCCAAGAAGGACAAGAAGACGCCGAACCTCCGGGTGGTGCCGCCGGCGCCGGCGACCGACGTGTTGTGGCTCGATTGTTATTACGAGGATTTCGACCGGGCCCTGTCCTATCCGGTCAGCCCATCGGACTGGGACCGCATCCACCTGGTGCTGGGGGGATCGGGCAAGGAGATCCTGGCCGTCGAGACCCTCGACGGGCGGCAGGTTTTTTTGAGCCTGCGCCACCTGCAGAGCTGCCGATTGGCGCCGGGCGAGCTGGAACGCGGCGCCAAGCTGCCGGACGCCCTGGTCTGTCACATGCTCGGCACCGGGACGCTGGAGATCGCCGACGTGGCGCGCGACGGGCTCGCCTTTATCAAGATGGTGATGTCGGAGACAGCGGACCTGGACGAGCGTTTCGTGCTGATCCCCGAGGGGTCCGGCGGAACGACGGCCATCAACATGGGCGAGATCGTGTTTCTCGAATTTCCGACGGCCTGGCTGGCCGAGAACGGAGACCGCTAACCGGACGACAGCCCAGACGAATACCCCCCTCCCATCGGCGTCCGGCGGCGCCCAAGGCTGCTGGATACGTGGCGTTTGGCCATCTTTAAATCAGTTCGTTATATCGGGTTAAATTCTATTGCTGATTGAACAACTGGCAATTGTAGATTATAATAGTTAACGATTATTTCTAGGATTCATTCATTTCGTTTGCGATCTCGGGTAGCGCCCCATCTCGGGGTGTTGTTGCGGCTCGGGGGGGACCGATCGCGCGCCGAACGGCGGCGCCCTCCGGCTCGGAGACCCGCGACGGGTCCGGCAACATCATCGGCTACCACTCGAACCGCCGGGTGCCGGAGCGGCGCATCGTCGAAGGGACGATCATACCGCTCTACCGGGACCTGCTGGCGCAAGAAGCGCGGTTCGAGAACCGAAAGGACGGGTTGCAGGCGTCGGTCGCCACCGTGACCCACATGCTGGCAGAAAGGAGCATCGGTTATGATGAATTCGTCCTCACTCTTTAAAGCCGGACTATGCACCGGGCTCGCCGCCGCCCTGTCTCTCGGCGCCGTCATCCTGTCCGACGCTGGTCCTTGGCCGATGGCCCTGGCCGGTGCCGCTGCGGCCCTGGGCCTGGTCGCGCTCGTATTCCTGCGGCGTACGGCGGTCGTCATCGACAGCGTCGCCGAGCGTTGCCGCGAGGTTGACCGCGGAGATCTGGAGAACCGGCTGGTTCACATCGCCGAGGGCGGCGCCACCGGCGACCTGATGCACGCCTACAACGATATGATCGACCGTATCGAGGCCTATATCCGCGAATCGACGGCAAGCATGGAGTACGTCAGCCGCAACGAGTACTTCCGTTTGATCACGGAAACCGGCATGGTCGGCACATTCCTCCATGCCAGCCAGACGATCAACGCGGCGACACAAGCCATCGGCCAAAAGATCCACGACTTTCAGGGCGTTGTCGACCAGTTCGATGCCAACATGAACTCGACGGTTGAATGCGTCTCGTCCGCCTCGACCGAGCTGCAGGCGTCGGCGCGGACCATGGGCTCGACGGCGTCGTCGACCAGCGAACAAGCCGGCGCCGTCGCCGCCACGGCGGAACAAACGTCGACGAACGTGCAGACGGTGGCAGCCGCAGCGGAACAGCTGGCGGCAACCATTTCGGAAGTCAGCAGCCAGATCGCCAAGGCCAACCAGATCTCCAACGACGCCACCAACGAGGCCCGGGAGGCGACGGCGATGATCGCCCACCTTTCGGATCGTTCGGTCAAGATCGGCGAGGTCATAACCCTGATCACCGACATCGCCGAGCAGACCAATCTGTTGGCGCTGAATGCCACCATCGAGGCGGCCCGCGCCGGCGACGCCGGCAAAGGTTTCGCCGTCGTCGCCTCCGAGGTCAAGAACCTGGCAAATCAGACGGCCAAGGCGACCGACGAGATCGGTGCGCAAGTGGCCGACGTGCAGCGGTCCACCGGGGACGCCGTGAAGGCCATCGACGGCATTGCGCAAACCGTCGGCGTCATCCAGCAGACATCGAATGCGCTTGCCGCCGCTATCGAGGAACAAAGCGCGGCGACCCAGGAGATCGCGCGAAACGTCGACGAGGTGTCGTCCGGCACCGCCGCCGTGACTTCGAACATTTCCAGTGTGTCGACAGGCGCCATCGAGACCGGCAATGCGGCCACCGAGGTGCTGTCGGCAGCCGATGAACTGGCCGAGCAAAGCGTCGCCCTTGACCAAAACGTGAAGGAATTCCTTGTCGAATTGCGCGCCGTCATCTAACGGCCGCCACCAACAGACCGGGACGGGCACCGCCCGGCCCGGCAACGGGAGACGAGCCATGAAAAATTACAAAGTGCCCGATGTGTCGTTATTTGGGATCAAGAAGCTGGACGATCAGCATCAGGAACTGTTCGACATACTCCATGGATTCAATGCCATCGGCGACCCTGGCAGTACGGCCGAGATTGACCGACTATTCGAGCGTCTTCATGGCCTGATGGTGCGGCATTTTGCCGACGAGGAACAGTTGATGGCCGAGACCGCCTACGGCAAGCTCCGTGAGCACTGCGGTCATCACCGCAAGTTGTTGCGTGATGTCGCCGCGATCCGCCAACGGGTCGCCGATCGCGGCCAGATCATGGTCAGCGACACCCACCAGTCAATCGACAAGGTCCTGCGCCACATGCTGATCTCGGACGGCCCGTTCAACAGCCATTTGAAGGCCATCGGTTATAGCGAGCTCCGCGGGCGCGACCCGGCCGGTTTGGCACCGATGGCCGAGGGCCGCCCTGGTACAGCCCTGCCCAACTGACGCGGCTCTGGCGCTGCGGCGCGGCCAGCAAAAAAAGGCCGGGCGTGGGGTGCCCGGCCTTGGAAGCATGAGCCGGGAGAGTGAAGCCCGACACACACGGAACGAAGTGTAGAACTTCATTCTATTTTAGATTGCACCCAATGGCAATCCCTCGTTGCGCCCACGGAGCGCGGTTCAGGAAAGAAAAGGAACGGACAGAAAAGGACCGCGAAGAAAGTGGCCGGAAAGAAAGGGCCGGGCACGAGGCCCGGCCGCAGGGAGGGAGCGCCGAAGTGAGCGAACGGCGCCGAGGATTTCGGTGCCGGCGGGGTCTGCCAAGCGGGGGTAACAAGTGGGGCTCCGGCACCCAGGGTAAGATCCTCTCTTTTTTAAACCCTCTTGGGTTGTTTTGCAAGAAAAAATTACCGTTGGGAGTATATTTCGTCGTGCGTGGCCGCGTGCGCCTCAGACCGGGTCCGTATACTCGCCGCGGGCCGGGTAATCGTTGGCGATGACGAAATCCAACGCCGCAACCATCTCGCGAAAATGGGGCCGGACGAAGGGCATGGTCTGCACCGAGGCGTAATAGAGTGTTCCGTCATTACGGACCATGAAGACGCCCGGCTCGGGGAACAGGTCCGGCTCCATGACCCCGATCGAAGTCGCGCCCTTTGACGTCGAGATGAAAAGCCCCCACTCGCGGGCCTTGGCAAGTTCGAGACCGTAGCCGAAGCGCAACTGCCTGGCCTCGATCTTGTCGGCCATCTGGCGAGCGCGTTCCTCGCCGTCGGCACTGATGGCGATGGTCTTGGTGCCGCGCTCGGCGAACTCGGGAGTGAGCCGTTCGAGCTCGGTCAGGTAGTTGGCGCAGATCGGGCAGTGGTAGCCGCGATAGAAGACGACCAGGGTGAACCGTTCGGCACCGTCGGCTGCCAGGTCGAAGGGGCCGTGATCGAGGGTGGAAACGGCCAGGTCCGGCGTCGGCCGGCGGGGAATCAGCATCGTGGAATCCTTTTCGAGGGTTTCAGGACCTTGACCGTAGCGGACTTCTGGTTACGATATGTCCAGGATATTTAACCGATCGTACACTAAGGAGGAAGTCCCCGCGATGAACAGGGCGGTGAAGACGCAACCACAAGATTCGACGGCGAATTCGACGGGCCGGCCGGACCGTCTGTCGGCGTTGCTCGAGCGCTTCCGCATCCGTGCCCAGGTGCATCCCGTTGACAGTGGCGCCGACGATAACACGGCCAATATGATCATATCCGGCGACGCTGGGATCTCGACGCTTTTCTACTATCCGCGCGGCAACGCCGGTGCCGACGACACCGGTACCGGAGCCGTCGTCCGCGCCAGTGTCGATACCGGCGGTGCCAGCCCCATCGCGCTCGCCCTGCCGCAACGGGTCGAGGTGCGCCTAGCCGACGCCCCGGCGCTGGCCGCCGTCGCCGACATCCTCATCGACGAAGCCCGCGCACCGCGCTGCGGGCGGCGCGCCGTGGTCGATCGACTGTGCGAGGTCGTCGTCATCCGCCTGCTGCGTCACCTGATCGAGACCGACGAGGCGGAGGCCGGCCTGCTCGCCGGCCTGGCCCATCCCAACCTGGCGCCGGCCCTGATCGCCATTCACGAGAATCCGGATAAACCCCTCGTCCTCGAGGACCTAGCGGCGCGGGCCGCCATGTCACGTACCCATTTCGCCAATACGTTTAGGGATGTCGTCGGCACCACGCCGGGCCAGTACCTGACAGACTGGCGCCTGACCCTGGCCCGGATAGAGATCGCGGCCGGCGCACCGGTTAAGACGGTCGCCAAACGGGTCGGCTTCTCCGGCGCCGCCGCCCTGTCACGGGCCTTCACCCGGCGCTTCGGCGTGAGCCCGCGCCAGCTGCGGAGCGGAACCGAACGCCGCGGCGAACCCACTTCCCAGGCGTCGCTCCGATGATCACCGTTACCCCCACCATCCACATCGCCGAGGACGAGATCGAGGAGCGTTTCGCCCGCGCTTCGGGACCGGGCGGGCAGAAGGTCAACAAGACGGAAACGGCAGTGCAGCTGCGCTTCCACGCGGCGGCGAGCCCGGCCATTTCGGAAAGCCTGTTCCGCCGACTCAAGGCTCTGGCCGGGCGGCGCATGACGGCGGACGGGGTGCTGGTCATCAACGCCGAACGCTTCCGTACCCAGGAGCGCAACCGTCGCGACGCCCTGGAGCGCCTGATCCAACTGATCCGCAAGGCAGCGCAGCCGCAGAAACGCCGCCGCCCGACGCGCCCGACCAAGGGCTCGGTCCAACGCCGCCTCGAGGGCAAGCGGCGCAAGGGTGCCGTCAAGCGCCTGCGCGAAAAGGTCGGACCGGAAAGCTGACGCCCGAATTGATGAGCACGCCCCTCGCCATCTGCAACCGCAACGCGCGGCGCCTGTTCCTGAAGCGCCAGGGGTTGAGCGCACCGCCCCGGGTCAAGTTGAGCGACGCCGACCTCCTGGCCCTGATCGAGGGCTTGGGGTTCGTCCAGGTCGACAGCATCAAGACCGTGGCCCGGGCCCACGACATGATCCTGTTCGCCCGCAACCAGACGTACCGGCCCGAACAACTTGTCCGGCTCCTGGAACGGGAGCGCAGCCTGTTCGAACACTGGACCCACGACGCCGCCGTCATCCCGACCGCCTTCTACCCCTACTGGCGCCACCGCTTCGCTCGCGAGGAGAGGCGGATCCTGGAGCGCTGGCGCAAGTGGCGGCGTCCCGGATTCGAAGAGATCTTCGCCGCCGTGCTCGACCGGGTCGCCGGCGACGGCCCGACCCTGTCCCGCGATCTCGGCGAGAAGATCAAGAAGTCCGCCGGCGGCTGGTGGGACTGGCATCCGGAGAAGACGGCCCTCGAGTTCCACTGGCGCACCGGCGCCCTTTCCATCTGCCGGCGCCAGGGATTCCAGAAAGTCTACGACCTCACCGCCAACGTCGTTCCCGAGGCGGCGCTCGGCGAAACGGTCTCGCATACCGAGTACGTGGATTGGGCCTGCCGTTCGGCGCTCGAGCGCTTAGGCACGGCGACGTCGGGGGAGATCGCCGCCTTCTGGGATCACGTGACACCGACCGAAGCGGCGGCCTGGTGTGCCGGGGAACGGGACGCCGGGCGCACCGTCGAGGTGGTCATCGAAACCGCCGACGGCGGCAAACCGAGGAAGGCTCTCGCCCCGGCCTCTCTCGAGGATACCCTTGCCGGCCTGTCGGAGCCGCCGGCCCGGGTCCGCTTCCTGTCACCCTTCGACCCGCTGATCCGCGACCGCAAGCGCTGCCTGAGGCTGTTCGGCTTCGACTATCGGATCGAGGTCTTCGTGCCGGCGGCCAAGCGGCGATACGGCTATTACGTCTTCCCCATTCTGGAAGGGGCTCGGCTGATCGGGCGCATCGACATGAAACGCGACGTCGAGGCCCTTTCGGTGATCAACCTGTGGCCGGAACCGGGCCTGCGTATGGGCGTCGGCCGACTGGACGCGATCAATGCGGAACTGGAACGCCACCGGCGCTTCATCGGCGCCGAACGGGTGGTGCTGTCGGAAGCCGCCGCCCGCATTCTCAACCCCTGACAGGGATCGGAAGACGGGACATGACGGAACCGGAGTCGCAGAACGCCATCGACATCCGTCCCTTCGCCCCCGGCGACGCGGCGGGCGTCGAGGCGCTGTTCGTTCGCGTCAACCGCCTGCTGGCGCCGGAGGGCATGGAAGAACGCTTCGAGGACTATATCGCCACCTCCATCGCCGACGAGATCGGCCGCATCGAGGATTACTATGCCGAACGCGGCGGCCGCTTCTGGGTCGCCGCCGACAGCCTGGGCATCGTCGGCATGTTCGGTCTGGAGCGCCATGGCGACGACGGCATGGAACTGCGCCGCATGTACGTCGCCCCCGAGGCGCGCCGCCGCGGCCTGGCCCGGCGCATGCTGACCCTGGCCGAGGACTGGTGCCGGGAAGCGGGCGTCGGCGCCATGCATCTGAATACCGCCGAAATCCAGAAAGCGGCGATCGGCCTTTACGAGGCCTGCGGATACCGGCTGGTCGGCGAGGAGGTCGCCCGCGAAGCGAACAACAAGACCGTCGGCGGCGAGATGCGCCGTTTACACTTCGTCAAAGTCTTGAAGCGGTGACGGGCCTCGGGCCGGTGCCGGTGACGTTACTGGCCGTCGCCCTTCAGCATCTCACCGGTCTTCTTGACGATCTCCTGGGTGTCGCCGTCGTAGGTGGCGCCGCCGACGATGGTCGCCGCGCACCAGGCGGCGGCCGGCGGGAAGATTAGGATGGCGACACAGCCGGCGACACCGGCGGCCTTGCCCGGATTCTCCTTGACGGCGGTGGTCGCTTCGTCAACGACATTGCCGCCTCCGTGACTGTCGGCGAAGGACACGGCGGGCGCGGCGGCGAGGAACAGGCTCAGGCATATGGCAAGCGAGCGGCGCATGACGGGTCTCCCGTTTCTTGTTTCATCTGCCTTCAAGTGTAACGACTTGCAGCGGCGTTGGAAGGGTTTTCCCCATCATCGGCGATCGGCTCTTGGATCGGTTGCTCGGAGAGGGCACCATCAGCGCAACCGACCAAAGCGCCCAGGAGGAACCGATGAGTCACACCAGTTTCACACGCGACGATTTCCAGACCTTCCGCGCCAACGACCGCGACGGCCCGATCCACATGCTCAACCTGATCCGCCTCAAGGAGACGGCCGACTACGGCGACGGCCGCAAGTCGACGGGTGTGGAAGCCTACGCCGCCTACGGCCGCGAGAGCAGCCCGGTCTTCGAGCGCTTAGGCGGGCGCATCGTGTGGCGCGGGCGTTTCGAGCAGATGCTGATTGGGCCGGCGGACGAGCAATGGGACATCTGCTTCATCGCCGAATACCCTTCGGTCTCGGCCTTCGTCGAGATGATCCGCGACCCCGACTACCGGGAAGCCATGGTCCACCGCCAGGTCGCCGTCGCCGACTCGCGCCTGGTCCGCCTGCAGCCCATGGACAGCGGCGGCAATTTCGGGGATCCGGCGGGGTGAGTCCGGACTGCGGGGACGGCCGTCTCGATTTTCGCGCCGGCACCGGCGGCGAAGAAACCGTGACTGGAGACTGACTTCGGCTATTCCCGCAAACGGCCAAAGCAATGGGACGGTCAAATGGTCTGTTTAATCCCAATTCCAGTCCAACCGCCTCAAATCATCAAATGACGGCTTTCTGATCGGAATGCGGACGTCAGAAGTTAAGCGCCAAATGGACCTGAGTGACCCAAGGCGGACAAACACCAAGTCATTATGTACAATTCTTACTCGTTTTTCGCGCGAGCGTTCGTCGGGCGTCACGCCGAGCCACGGATGCGAGTAGGAAGCTCCATATGGACACTTTCGCCAGTACCGACCTGACGCGGTTCATTGCCCGGATATACGACACGATCGTCAATCAGGACTCGTGGTCTAGCGTATTGGACGAATTCGCGGTTCGATGCGGTGCGGTTGGTTCGACACTGATGTTGGGCGATCTCACCAACCAGGAAATTTCATTGCGTCCCGTAAGCTCCGTTTTCGATCCCATTGTTATGGCGGAGTTCGAAAGACTTTATGGTCAAGAAGACGCCGTCGCGATGTCATACGTGGCGCGGTTTGCGCCGATGACGTGGGTCTCGGAAGAGGAGGCGTGGGGAAAGCCTGCCGAGGACATCAACGCGAACCGGTTTTTGGGAGAGCGATTGGGTCTTGGCCGTCGATTTGGCGCCCGTCTGAACGACACGCCGATTTGGATCGACGGCGTCAGCCTCAATTTTCGACTGGGGCAGGGTAGTCTGACGCCGGAAGGACGAGACGTATCGAGCCTGTTGCTGCCGCACTTCGCTAAGGCGGTCGAGATCAGTCGCCCGTTCATACTCCTTCGAACCCGATTCAACGCTGTCTTATCGGTACTCGATCGACTGCAGATCGGAATATCTATCGTTGGGCCCGGCCTCGAAGTGATCGTATCGAACAAAGAAGCCAAACGAATCCTTGAGTCCAACGACGGCATCATTTTGTCGAAAAACAGTAAAGTCGTCATCTCGGACCAGGAAGCAGGAACCCGCCTCACCGCTGCCGTTCAGCGGCTTACCAAGCAACAAGGCGCGGTCGAAAAATCGACACTATTGTCGGTGCCCAAAAGGAGCAAAGACAGCCAGTGGTTGCTCGAGGCCTTCCGGATCTGTGAACTGACCGGCGAAATAGACGGCGCTTTTGTGGGGGCCGCGATCTACTTCATCGATCCCGATCGCAAGGATATCGTTTCCACGGCGGGCATCGATGAACTGTTCGGTCTGACGCCGTCGGAGAAATCCGTCTGTGATGAGATCGTGAACGGCCTCACCCTTCCGGAGATCGCCGAGCGAAAGGATCGTTCATACGAAACCATAAGAAATCAGGCGAAGGCGGTTTTCGACAAGACCGGGGCCAGGAGGCAATCGGATATCGTCCGGCTCGCCTTGAAAACCAATCTTCCGGTTGATCGACCGGAATCCGATACCGAAACTCCCCAATCCGAAGGTTGAGGCCGAACCGTTGGCTCGATCGCCGCGAGCCAACTTCCCTATTCGGACCGTGGGCTAACCCAAATGGGTCATGCACGCCAAAGGCACATCAAATATGGTTTTCTCGTTAGCTTTTGGGGGATGGCTGAATGTACAGATTTCTGGTTCTCGTTTTAAGTGTCATTCTTGTTTCGGCCTGCCAAACGACAAGCCAGGTCAACTGTGTCAGTGATTTCAAGACGCGGGTTGCGGCCAACGGTCATTGCCTAGCGGTCGGGGTTTACGGCGAGAGCTCGGATGCCAATACGCTAGTCGTTATGGTTCATGGCGACACCCATGGAAATCAGTGGGCAGGTACTGCTACACTTTGGGGGGCAAAAGGCGTCATAATGGTAGCTCTTGTTCGTCCCGGTTACTGTGGACCAAACGGATGCTCATCCGGATCGAAGCCCGACTACAAGGGTTCGTATAGTTCTCGGATCGTGGATACCGTCGCCGAGGGTGTTAAGGCTCTAAGCGCACACTACAAAGCGAAGCGCGTGATTGTTGTTGGTCGGTCCGGCGGTTCAGCCATTCTCGGTGCCGCCATTGGTAGACATGCCCCACTAGCCGACGCGGCCTTGCTGACGGCTTGCCCCTGCGATGTGGTCCGCTGGAAAGGTGGACGATGGTCGGGAAGCTTGTCTCCCAGTAGCTATACGGATGATGTGCCAAAGACCATGAAGGTCATAGCAATCACTGGCAGTCATGATACTTACCTATCGCCGGACCTAGCCAAGGACTATATCGCCGATCTCGTGAAAGAGGGTGTTACAAACTCCCGCTTTATCCTCGTCAATGCCGGCCATGGCGTTGACCACACGCAGGAGTTCAATGACGCGCTGACGGAATTGTTGAAGGCCCGTTCGGCCGGGTCTTAACAGGTTAGGAGTGCTGGTGCTCCACGTCCCAATAAATGACGTCGCTCAAGCTTCGGTTTCTGGCACGAAATTGCGGTGCCGGTGACCTCCTCCCCTTGATTAGGTCCACCGCTGGGGTGAGTTTTTCCATAATTTGCGAAGGAGGGAGAACTCGCGATGAAGCGCAAACGATTTACAGAAGAGCAGATCATTTCGATCCTGAAG
>Ga0056114_1000470_pt1 | contig 14129 bp, 11 predicted proteins | sample WorMetHERISLAND1_FD_77005 | JGI IMG/M metagenome (GOLD analysis project Ga0056114, IMG submission 77005) | Marine gutless worms symbiont microbial communities from Max Planck institute for Marine Microbiology, Germany - Olavius loisae HERON... ...
CTTTAAAGCCTACTGTTGCCATATGGGTACAGCTATAAAGCATCCTGTCCCAGACCGGGTTAAGCCGTCATTTGTAATTTTTGACATCCGGGCACTCTGACGCTCAGTCGTGAGCGTCAGAGTGCCCGGATGTCAAAAATTACAAATGACGGCTTAACCCGGTGTGGGACAGGATGCTTTATAGCTGTACCCATATGGCAACAGTAGGCTTTAAAGGGTTAATTTCATTGTTAACTCGTTATAACGGCACGGACAGCTCGGTAACCCGTCATTCCAACCTCATACTTTGTTGCTCTGCTTCAGATGAACGGTATCACTGAAGTATTTCTTCTTCATACACCGTACTCGTCGTCATGTATCATGAACTGAACGTGAATATAATACTCAAGTTCTTAGGTTAAACGTTAAAGAGCCATGATAAGTTGTCAATGGGAAACCCCATGACAGAACTGCGAGGTGTCACTTGCGGGGCGTCACCAGTCACAAGCGAACATACCCCGCCTTAACCCCAGCCATTTAGGCTGATACTCGATTTACCTACCCCGGAGGGATTGAAGGCTGAGTTGACCGGCCAGGAGTCGAACTCGTGACCGCTTGGTCGAGAGTCCGACGCCCTAACCGCTACGAACAATCCTGCATAGAGATCGTTAGGCGATGCCGCGCCATACAAATTTACACCTACTTACTTGTTACTCATTCAGTTTACTTACTATCTGTAGTTGTGTGTTGTGTTCTGTGCATAGCTGTGCAGCACGAGCGCGAGTCGCGCTACGTCCGCTACAGACGAGACGGCTATGATGTCACTCTGAACGGCGACGCTAAACTGATTAACTCCGAGCCACTCGACTCATGCACGTTAGTTACTGTGAGATTATTTATTAAGTCAGTAAGTTGTGTCGATTGTAGAACATACAGGGTGGGCCAGATAAAGTTAAGCCAACTTACATTTTTGCTGGCAACGTTTGGCACTTGAATATATAGATAAAATTCAATGGGTTTTTTTGCAAATGTGATAACAGTTTAGCTAGACGCACACCTTGCTCGCATTCTGCCTCTATACACATTAGTTTTAATTGCGTTAGTTATTTATTCAGTATGCAAGTGTAATGCTCGGTGTCGTGATTTGTAAAAGAATGCGAGCGATGGATGTTGCAGTGTCTGTTTGTGGTTTATTCTGGTGTGTGTGTTATATGCGACTAGCGCCGTCAAGCGACCAGCGGTTGTACTAAACGACGACGACGATGACGACGACTGCGTCACGTGTCCGTCGACTCTCAGCGACCAAGATCCACCGGAACTAGTTCGCCGTCGAGCAGCGCCACCTCCGGACCCGACAAAGAACGTCGACGACGAGATGACACGGCGTCCCAGGTCACCCGCCGGGGCAGGGTTCCAGCTGATGACGTCATCTTCCGGAGTCGCAGCACCGCCGGCGTGGTCGGCGTATCGTTCCGCCGCGCGTATCCTTGCGCCGCCGCCGAGCGCCACAACGTTCCAACTAGCCGCCTTCCACAGCATCTACGCGTCGCAGCAGCAGCAGCTGCAGCAGCAGATGAGGCAGAACAATCAACTTCATCCTCGCCTTCGCTTCGCTCTCTTCGCCGACCCTTCATCCGCCGCACCTGGCATGTAGCGCCACTGTGTTATGAAATCCTATTAGTTATCACTGCTTGCACATGTTTGTTTGTTCATTTAAACTCAGTAAAATGCACGTAACTAACACAATATATGGTCTTAAAATGCTAAAATTGACAAAAAATCATCATCTGCTAAAAAGTAAAATAACAATTTATTCCGTAACCCTGTCAGTAGTCAGCAGTATTCAGTAACATATTATTACTGTAATCTCTTTCTTTTTCAGAGGAGCCTACCTTTTTCATAAAAACTGGAAGTTTTAGTGCTACAGATTTACAGGCACGGAGATGAACTTTAGCATACTGCTTAGCTGAAAACTACCAGCTAAACACGAACAAAGATCAAAATGTGCTGAAATACAGAAAATAATTTATTCCTTAACGCTGTCGATAGCTTATTATTCATGCGTATTCATGCATTATTCATTATTCATTTCAATCTACAGGGTGGTCCAAAAAAGTGAGAACCCTGTTTTAATTTTGCGATAACTTCCGTAAATGTACACCGATTTTAACCATTTTTCACTGTTACAACAAGAAATGCATGACGCATAAAATAAAATTATCTCTGCCATCTCACTTTTATTTTGGACCACCCTGTATTATTTTCATTGGAACTGAAGACTCTTTGTAAGTTTTACAGATACAAGTTTACAGACACAGAAACTCATACAGTTTACCACGATAAATATGCCGCAGTGTAATGATCGGTTTTGACTCGACAGACTAAAATGATTCATGAAGACGACTCAATCTGATCACAAAAGAATACGTAAACTGTTCTCATTGTGTTGCAGGTTTGCCGGACGGGTCGGCAAGGTTGCTACTGCTGTGTGTCCGCTGGGCGAAGAGCGTGCCAACATTCCTACAGCTGACATTCCGTGACCAGGCAATCCTGCTAGAGGAGTCCTGGAGTGAACTCTTCATTCTCACCGCCGCACAGCTCTGTATTCCAGTTGAACTGCTCGGTGAGCAAAAATCTTCCAACAATCCTTTGATCTCTGTTACGTATAGACTATAACGTTAAGTAATAGTAATAGTTTACATTCAAAATACATTTTATATGACATATATCTGTACTACAATACTAGTAATAATAAAATTGTCAATGATCAAGATGTCAGTCGCGACTTGTTATAAAAATAGCATGCAGGCTGACTGCAGTGAGAAAGAAATTAAAGATAATGCAATAAATGCAATTAAGATTAATGCAATAAACAAAAAAAGTAATAGGCCTATGTCCACTGAAAAAACTTAATAATATCTAGAAAGACATCTATTTACAAGCGACTGTTTATGTAATTTATATTTGCAACAAGCAGCCAACTTGTCGAAATAGTTGCTGTTGTTGCCGCAACTGTCGGCAGCTGGAGTCGGTGTATCATCCGAGATGCAGACAGATGAGCTGAGTGATGTGGCGAATCAGCTGAGAACGATGCGACAGTTGATGTCTCGTCTCACAGCGTTGAACGTCGACCCAACCGAGTACGCTTGTCTCAAAGCCGTCGTCCTTTTTAAACCCGGTATAAATTCTTCGCTATAAGCACTGCACATTGTTGATTATTTATTATCCACGTACGACATTTAACGAAAAGATTATGCGACGCAGTCTGTTGTAAACATTCAGAAATGTTGTTATCGGATTTGGATGAAATTATCAGAGGCTTCAGACCTGGGACAAATCGTGAAATCGCTTAGTAGTATCCCACCAAGAACGTGGTCTCGGGGGGAAATTTTTTATCCATACACTGCATCGAATAGTTTTATCGTAAGCTACCAAAATGGGAGGTTTGCCTATTTAGAATCGACTTTAAACAAGGATTTCACAGTTTTACAGCAGAAACTGTGCATCAGTACAAAAACCTTTTGTTAACTACATATACAAGGTGCACAAAAATAGTGAATTTTGTACGGGTTGTCAAAAAAGTCGTCCGCGGTGGTAAGTTTGTGTGCGCCAAATACCGTTTATCCACTCTAGACACAATGCAAAAGATAGGAGTCTGGGAGTGGGTCGTGATATAAAACTAAGCTTATTAAGCCACGTGATTTTAAATAAACATTTTAAGGCCCTAGTATAAGGGAAGTCTTTACCACACGGTTCCTGGTATAAGTCGTCTGTCTGTTCGTCCGTCTGTGACGTTTGTATACCCTGATCGCGTAGTTTTATTTTTTTGAAAAACACATTATAATTAGCCTAATGTCTTCGCTACTAGGTGGCAAAGAATCACCGATCTGTTCCACGGGATCATTCCGAGATTCCACGTGGAACAAAGAAAAAATGAATTTCGGCGCGAAAAATCGGCAATATGTCTGAAACGGAGCAAGATAAAGTATTGTACATGGGCTTTTATTTGGTACCAAGATTGATGACCTTGAATGATCTTATACGAGCCTCAAAGTCACGTAAACTAGGCCTATTTGTCTCGCAAATGGTGCTCCGGATAGCGAGAATGTCCGCTCTTTTATGAGAAATCGGGGTCGCTGAACACGTTAGTGATATTAGGTTTTAGATCGGATCGGAAGTGGAAAGTTGGCATCTCTGCGCGTGCGCAATAAAATATCTCCAAAATTTCCCGAAATCATACGCGGCATCGCGCGGTTTCTTTACAACTGCACAGCTTTCTTGTTTTTGTGTGCCACTAGTTGGCAGTTGGCACCATCGCATAACGTCAAGATTTCAAAATGCACATTTTGTGATTTCAGCGCCATTTTTTATCAAAAAGGGAATCTGCAATCACTGTGATGCTACAAGTGTTGTTTGAGAGAGTGCATGCAGCAAGCATGGCGGTGCATGCGAAGTTTGTTGTTAGTGCCTCCCTCTGCTGAATATTGGCGAAAAAAATTGTACGTAGGCCTCATGGAAGCGTTTGCTGGCCGGCAGCGGGATTTGTTGCTTGCTGTTTGTCGTGTTTCGTGTGCAAAAATTTGTGGAAAGCCGAAAGCCAAAATTGTTTGTCTAAACGAAAAGGAGCATCTTCTCCGTTTAGCCACAATACATCACGTTACAGACGACAGACGACAGACGCAACACTGTACCAATAGCGCGACCGTTAGTACGGTCGGCTAAAATGATTTCAGAAAATAACAGTGACGGTGTTTTCACAGAGTTGAATGACCTGCGAGACTCGGTGCAAGTGGAACGCTATCAAGACGAAGCTCAAGCGATGCTTCGTGAACACACTTTGTCCTCGGCTGCAGCCAGACCACCACGACGTCCTCAGTCTGGCCTCTCAGCGCAATCCGACGACCCGCTCAACCGCTTCGGGCGTCTCCTGCTCACCCTGCCGATACTCAAGACCATCAAACCTCGAGCCGTCGAGCTTGCCTTCTTCCGCGGACCAAGCTGTCCGCTAGGAGGCGGCACCACGCCGCTGCCCGTTGAAAGACTGCTCTGTGAAATGTTCAAGAACTGGTAGCTGACTTGCAACGGTGTTCGGCACGTCTGAGTTCGGCTAGTAAAGGTTCTGGGTGTGCTAGATTAACAAGCTGATCACGCAGCTTTTAATTCCACGTTAAACTCTTTTTTCGCATCGTATCGTAAAAACTCCGTTATCACTGACAGAAAGTTGCAATTTAAATTATTCTCCACAGAAGTTCGTTGTAGGAGATTGTTTTACTGTGTTTGTTTGTTTGTCTGTCTGCATGTAAGAAAACGCAAAAGTTCTAGACAGATTTTGATGAAATTTGGCATGCTAGTAGTCACTAGTAGATTGGGCACTCCGAAAACCTCTCACGCCTTACAGGACAAAATTTTTTGGCAGAAAATTCGACCAGCGTAACAATACAACTTACATCACACCGACCAATTTTAACACGGTAAGTAAGTAAGTAAGTAAGTAAGTAAGTAATGTTATGACTAAACGGCGCAATTACAATAGTTCACACTGCGCACTGCGCTGGGGCCCCACTGTCCAAACAAAAATGTCTTCAGCGACTGTCGGAATCTATTGTACGATGAAGGCCGCAACCCACTAGGCGAACTAGTTGGAAACTAGTTGGCAACTTGTTGCAAGCCTGGTCGTTTTCTACATTCCACTTGTGCAGCAAGTTGCCAACCTGCATGTCGTGATAGATCTTTCAGGTTGCCAACTTATTGGCAACCCAAAAAGTTGCCAACTAGTTGCCAACTAGTTAGAAACCCGGGTTCCAACTAGATCGCCTAGTCGGTTGCGGCCTTAAGTCCGCCACTTTCAGGTGCGATGGAAGACTGTTCCATAGATACAGAAATCAGAAGTAACCTATGGGTGCAAGACAGTCGGACCAAAACAAGAAAACACGATTAGGACATGAGATCACGCTAAGTTTAGAGTATAAGAATTAGAAGCGCATTTCCTCGATAGTGCCAGGCGTACTTAGATCACGTGGATACAGTGTTAAACAGATATACGAATACGATACAGTACAATTTTATTACAATTACACATTAAACGTGTATAATGACACGAGTATTATACGACAACTATAAGATTGCTAAATTAAACTAAATAAACAAATGATGCTAGAAGAATTCTGGTAAAATTTACCATTACAGATTATAATGAACTACGGCCACGCTCATGCAAATCATGAAGTCGTATGATCTCATACAAATGAATGATAAGACTTTATCAAAGAGTGAAAGGTGATCGTACTCAGAGAAACCATATACATTAGTCAAAGATACTCGCAACATACTCGATAGCAAAACAAGAAAAACAAACATAACAGCAGTACAAAGAACACAGCAATTCTTTAAACATATTGCAGATATCATCCCCAAACATTATAAACAATATACAAAAAATATTCTACAACTCAAAAATAGTATTGAGACATTTTGACGGTATATATCTTCACTACGGTGTCTTTTATCAAAAACACTCTCTGACTAAACTGTAACAAGATATATAAAGTATTTACATGTTTTTCAGCGCTGAGGTTGTGAATATTTTATGAATCCTGGTGATTAAATAAACAAAACGTTAACAAGGTGAACATTCAGTCTTTTGCAACACACTATGACAGTTGCATGTGAAATCTGGCCAACTCACAGTCAGAATCTTCTTCATTCTTCTACTCGGACTCCGCCGTGGTCTATGACAATCAACCCGTGGAGACCGCGCTCAGCTCTCGTTTTAATTGTAGCCAGGCTAACGGACGTTCGGACACAAAGGAACGCACGTAAGAATACTTACCGGGTTTCTGTAAAACTGTCAAACTGATAAGCTAAACACTCATGATGACCGCTAACACCGGATTGACAATACTGTATGTAATGTACGTATAAAGGGAAGAAGTGGCGAGTTCTACGTGAATAGGAATGCAATGACAACTTAGCGGCCTGCCCTGGACCGCAGGTTAGCTTAACTGGGAATAACTCTGGCCAACTACAGGGTGGCACAAAAAACATGTCAAATTTTGTCGTATGTAGCGTCGATAAGTCACACAAAAAACAAGAAACTATTTCTGTGTTGTATAATGCAAAGTATTATCAACTCCAGTTACAAGAAGTTCACCTATCGCTGACAAACAACGTGATAATTGTGCATGCGTCGCGAGGTTTATGTACGAGAGTACATCTTCTATTGTTAATACTTACAATGTCTATCAGCATATATTAGACTTGCTAAGTTGCAATCCGCTCGGAAGATACGGCTACTATCAACAGCGAATAGACTTTCGAATCGAATCCAATACATCTGCTGTAGATATGATACGTAAGACATAACCTCCGATGTTGTAAAGGCCGCAACCCACACAGGCGAACTAGTTGGAAACTAGTTGGAAACCCGGGTCGCGAACTAGTTGTGAACTAGTTTCCAACTAGTTCGCCTGTGTGGGTTGCGGCCTTAATGGAGTTCAGCATGCGACAACTGCAGCATTCTTAGGGATTTTCTCAATCAGAAAGCTTTCAGTAGCTGCAATGAGCTTAATTAAAGGTCAATCAAGGTCATTGATGTCATACGATTCGACATACCACGTACGAGTTTCTATTAATGTTCCACAGTAACTATGACCCCACTTTTCGCTGTTTTCGAAATACACTGATTGACTGATTGGCTGAAAATCGCGAGTTCTTTATATCCCATCTCCTGAAGTTAACGCCCCGCGGCCCGATTGAGGGCTATCCTGTCGGAAATTCGTTAAGCCGTTTACTTTAGTTCCAGAAAAATTAAAACGGCGCTACCAAGCGTTGAAAGAATTTTAGACGACACGTTAAGCCGTTTTGACCACAATACCAGAATGTGACAATGGACAGACGGACAGAAGAACATCTTGCGACAGCACATCGCGCTCTATCCTAGCATCGTGCGGTAAAAATAGCGTTTAGCATATCGACCACTTATTACAGTATTGTGAAACGGTTTTACTACGCGATCAACAAGGAATCAATACATCTATGCTTTTCCTGTTCAGTGAACTGTGGCATATGCAAATGCCGAAAGTCATTCTGTCGAGAAAGATACACAGGTGTATGCGCCGTGTCGCTGGAAGATGAAATTGTCAAAATGTCTTCCAAATGAATACTCGTATCGGCGGCAAATCCGTTTTACACAACGTTCTAATTAGCAATACCAACGGAAACCACTTTAGCGTCCATAGAAAACAAAACGTCCGCGTTTTTGGCCACCCTGTACAGACATCAAACAGGATCAGCTCTGGTTGGGCATCGGAAAAACATCGTGAGATGCCCATTAGTCATCAACGACCCACAATAACACATGTTCGCGCATCAGCAGTTTTATGGATCATGCATAGCAACAGCGCAGAATTACACTGACACGACGGCAAACCTTAATGCTACATCCACATTACACCACGTAACCGATCTGTACAAGAAAGCCCACTTATCGCCGACAACCCGTGCGGAGTTTGGTTTATGATAAGAACAGAGAGGCTTCCCATCTCTAATTAGTAGAGCAGGTTACAAAGATGATATACGGCCTAGTTGACTGGAACAATCTGCGACTATCCGCTATAACATAATAGCGTACTAAAAGCGGAATGAAATATCTGGGATATGCACGTTTCTCGAGTTGCCGAGTCAGTTCGGACAGGCACCAACGCTTAATGCGGCAATCTACCGAAGGGCCACAGAACAGAGTGTATCGCACGGTTCGTTCTCAGCCTGTTAGTCGCACGTTCCGAGTTCGCGAGATCAACAGAACATAACCCGTTAGGGGTGATCCCGTCGGAATTTCGTAACGAAAACTAGAATAACTGGAATAATGAGGACTATGAGGAGTGAAAGTATTTCGACAAGTTAAGCCGCGTCATCACAATGTCGGATCGTGACGGACAGACAGACGGACAGATACTAACCGACAGCAAATACCGCGCTTATATACAGCGTCGCGCGGATAAAAAAAGCCAACTGGGCAGTGTCAGTACGCTGAGGTTTCACGTCGATCAGGCCGCTAGCACCTGTCAGTAACTGGATATCGTGTGACGGCGCTGCGCGGTCTAGAGTCGCCGTACGTTGACGAGACAAGAACACACGACGAGCAGGGACAGTTACTGTCGTTGACCGTGACCAGTCGGCCGTCGACCGTCATCGAGCCGCCGCTGCCCGGCCAGTAGCAGGCCGACCTCGTCTCCAGCACGTCGTACTGATGTTCGTCCCTGTCGCTGTAGCACCTGGTCAAGTCCGGCAGCAGACGCGGCGCTGACTGGTGGTGGTCGCAGCTGGTCGGGACGGCGGCGGGCCGCAGTGAGTTGATGAGCGGGCTCGCCGTGGCCGACTTCTCATTGCGATGACGACTGGACGTGGCGTGATGACGTCGACGATGACGTATGACGACGATGACGACGGCGAGCGTCAGTAGAGCAGTGACGATACAACATGACGTAGTGATGACGCAGACGACGACCAGAGACAGGCGGTGATTCGACGTCTTTGACACGGCCTGACGCACGTCGCCGGCTGCTAATATCAACAACATCAACGAACAACATCAACCAACATGATAGGTTTACACTGCTAGCCGCTAAAAGTACAAGATCGAACAAAGGATCTTAAGCAGTGAACACAGTGAGTCTTACAGTGACGTAATATACGTAGGCCTACGCGTTAAGCAACGATTCAAGCTGAGACATGATCAGACAATCAACTGGAGTGCGTGGTTTTAATTGGCTTGAAAATACTACAATGTTCACTATAAAACATGCAAACACCAATCAAGGCAGACTATCTACAGGAAGGATTTACTCGCTTACTTACTTACTTTAAAATGATTCCAGATTTGAAGGAAGCGATGCTGTTTCGAAAATATCGGCCACTAATAATATCGTGTACCGCCGCTCACTCACTCACTAGTCAACCATCGTCGATGACGGTTGGCGACAGCAGATGACCACTCTATAGGGCCTGTCAGTTACGTTACGTTACGTTACGGAACTTGGTTTCGATGTTTACTCTAGATTTTATCAACTTCCGGTGTCTTTCGCATGTCGTACATAATGTAATTTTTGTAGATATGCTAGTTTTTTGCAGGATTGAGCAGTTTTAAGGTTTGTTACTTGGGCCATGCTATGTATGTATGATTACCGTCGCTTGTAAGACATTTTTAGACATTATGATAACTGTTACGCGTAATTTATGTTACATTACCGTTGCGGTTTTACGATGCCCTTATACCGATGTGAGGGTTTGCGTGTACATTGTTGTTGGCCGTAACTGTAAAACCATCACAATCGCTTCTGTGATAACAGCCATACACGAAACAAATAACCATCGCCTTCGTATTTTCGCAAGCAATTCACGCAAAAAACTAGCAACGGGCCAACGGCGCTCGTCACCGGAAACAGTGAAATAGTCGATGAAAAGTAGATCGGGGATAAATAATCTTTATTTACTGACGGGCTCTATTGTCTTTCTTCTCCACTGCTCCCTGTCTTGTAACAGCTTCAGCTGAATGTAGTTACAACCACTCCACTCTTCTGTGTCGTACATCCATTGTCTTTTGGGTCTTCCTTGGTGACGTAAACCATCTACACTGCCCTCAAGACTGTCAGTGCCAAATTTCCTGCACTTCCCTGGTAATGTGTCCGAAGTACTGCAGTTTCATCCGAGCCACCTTCCCCATTAACTCCCTTTCCAGACCATATCTCTTCTAATATTGATATATTGGTACGGTGTTCTTTCCAAGAAATTCCGAGCATCTTTCTCCAGCACCACATCTCAAAAGACTCGATTATATTTCTATCTGATTTCTTTAATGTCCATCCCTCCACACCATACTGAAACACTGCCCAGACCATCGACTTCATCACTCTGATTTTCATCGCAGACGTGACGTTTTTGTCCTTCCAGATGGTAGTCAGTGTCAGTTCAACCGCCTTCTGACGAGCCATTACTATACGTCTTTTGATCTCATTGGTGCAGTCTCCATCCGCGGCTACGTTGGCGAAAACCTATTGTGCTGCGCACTCTGCGACTTCTCCTATCTCTCTATCTCTCTCCCTCTCACTTCACCCTTCGCCCCTCTGCAGCCACAGTAATCGACAGCGGCTTCATTCATTTGATTATCAGATCAGTAGACTTGAAAGTCCGCCGCTCCAGTGCTGTATTTCCAGCATTCCAGACTCACAGAAAGAACCGAATTAAAAGGCCAGACCCCTTGATTACTTCTACCGGCTGCCAAACTTTTGACCCGAGGATGCACTGGACCGCTGTCTTCAGATAGATGAGAGGATAAACCGACCAGACACTCAGCGTCAAAAATCTACACAAAGTTGTTTTTTAAATAAGAAAATATAGAAATTAGACGACAAGACGAAAAGAATATCACAATTATCGACGGTACTGAAAGGGTTAATTCGTGTAGTCGCTAGCGTACCGGGATAAACGGTTAAATAAGCGTGAGCGGATGACACGTGACCGTCGGACGTGGACAGCGAGCAGATGTAGAGGCCAGCATCAGCATCTGTGACGTCATCCAACACCAGCCGGCTCTCGCGCACCGACCCCGATGACGTCATTATGACGTCAACTCGACCGACGCCTTTCTCCAGCGTCAGGTAGCTGCGTGACGTCACCGTGACGTCACGTGATCCCGGCACAACGCGCTTCAACCACTGCAACAAAATCGCATTATCACTGTGTAGCATTTTATCGAAAAGAGTTTCGAAAATCTTAAGAGATATTCTTTAATCCTGACCAGTCTTATAAGTTATGTTTTCTTCTGATGAATCTTAGTTTATTATGTATTTTCTGTGCGTAAGCTTACTTATATGCCTTCAATTATAATAGGCAATCTTTGACGCTTTATCCAAGTACGATATGTACTGATGAAATTTGTATAAAAAGTATATGTTCACCTGAAGATGCGGCGAACGACTGCTACTGCTGCTGACACTGGCACTACAAAGAAACGTAGCTTTCTGCCCGGCCGAGACGCTCACGTTGCTAGGATACGGCGCTATTAGTGATGTGCTGGATTCACTTGGTTCTACAACACAGACTAAATGCTATAATCGATTTTGTGTGACCATAGATATAAATAAAACAAAAATTACATCTACATACCAACAACTGCCGGCGATATTTTTGACAAAGTTCACAGATATTTCCTACTCCAACTTCTGATTTATCTCCACCCATCATCATTTAATGAAAGGCAAATTTACAAAAACCCATCTCTTTGATCTACTATGACTCTAGATCCCCTCATAATCTCCTGTAGATGGTGCGCTGTTGGGATCAACCTGCCATATATTCATGTTTTATTTGACAATGTACTGACTGTATGATTGCGTTTTGGCAAATATATTTTCTTCTGCTTTTCTCCGATTTCTAGTTCAGAGTCTGCAACACATGTTGTGAAAGGTGGACCAGACCTTTCCAACAATCCATTATGCATAGGTTACTATACAAATAACTGATTTCAGATAGATGAAAGGTTAGTTGACCTTCGTACACAGTGGCTTCGGCAGAGACTCAAACCCGCGGACTATCTAATCAATCGTGCTTTACCACAACACATGGGGTTTTCTGTGTGAAAGTCTACGTGTTATACGCAATGATGTACTAAGATAGAAGATGCCATAATACAATCGTAAGTCGCTAGCAGTCTTGTATCAAGTACTCAGCAAGCAAGTACCAGTACCAATAGCAGTACATGAGGCTCAAGTACAAGTAAGTACCAGTACTGAGTTGATTCTCAGCTCTAGCCACTAGATTATGCAACACAAAGTATCAGATGTAGTTTATCACAGATTTAATAAACACTGAAAGTCAAAAAAAACTTATGAAATGCAAATCCGCCAAATAGTGCCAAACGGTGAAACTTGGACATTAAAACCAGCAGTCCGGACACTCAGAGTGTCAGAATACAGATGTCAGAGTGTGTCAATTACAGCAGAAAATGACTTTGTCGTGGCAACAAGTACATTCTCACAAGTACCAGTACCAGTACCCAGTACAACAAGACTGGTCGTTAGCTGTCTCATACCTGTCACGTGGACGGTGTAGGTAAAGTTGACCGTCCCGGCCTTGTTGAACGCCCGACACGTATAGGAGCCGGCATCGTCTGACGTCACACTGTCCAGCTTCAGCGACAAACGCTCATCGTCATCACCAGCGTACAACTGGTCGACGTTGTCGAGTAGCAGATCAGCAGCTGACCCCGCAGATCGACGGCCTCTCTGCCGGTGAGTGTATGGATGTCGAACGCGTCTGGAACTGGACGGAGTACCGTCGCCGCCGCCGGTGAGCGGGTAGTCGTTGTTGTAGTAGTCAACTGACGGCAGCGACGACGAGGACGTTGATGCGGGTCCAGACGCTGAGAGCATCTTGTCGTCCTTGAACCACTGGACCTGAACGCGAGGTCGACCAACAGCGTCACAACGAAGACGAACTGAATCTCCGACAGACAACGACACTTCGGCAGACATCAGCATCGCCTGGAGACTTGTAAACACCGGGGCGACTGCCGCACACACAAACACACCAACACACATTATTATTATTATTATTATTATTATTATTATTATTATTGTAAATGACAAAGGGCCGAAGCCACTTACATGCCCAAAATAAAAACAATAGTAAGATACACGTCTAAAATCGGGAATTTGACAGAGTGGCCCAAACGACGCCACTTTTCATTTCAACGGAATTGAACAGCGGTATTTTCACAGGCTGCGCGGTAGCGCAGCACTGTTGTAACGATGACCAGCAAAGTCAATGGGAAATCGGGGACTTTGACCCCCTGTAGATCTGAAACCATGGAAAATTTTATCACAAAAATTGGACACATTGATTACGTTGCAGGGGGCAACACGCACGCCAAATTTTATGGGAATCGGCCTAGTGGTGTCCGCCCCACAAATAGCCAAAATATAACGTCTTGTGACTTTGTGTACCTTCCCTTCGCTTCCCTTTCCTTTTTTTAGCCGACCGTACTAACGGTCGCGCTATTGCTACACTGTTGCGTCTGTCGTCGTCTGTAACGTTATGTATTGTGGCTAAACGGTGCGTCCTAGAGCAAAAATTACTATGGAGAGCCTATAGGA
>Ga0056114_1000472_pt1 | contig 14108 bp, 8 predicted proteins | sample WorMetHERISLAND1_FD_77005 | JGI IMG/M metagenome (GOLD analysis project Ga0056114, IMG submission 77005) | Marine gutless worms symbiont microbial communities from Max Planck institute for Marine Microbiology, Germany - Olavius loisae HERON... ...
AAACAAAGGTCAAGGTCATTCATTTTGGTACCAATCGATTTCTCATAGGCCTATACAACTTCCTATAGGTTGTTAATAGTAACTTTTGCTCTAGGACACACCGTTTAGCCACAATACATTCCATACAGACAGACGACGACGACAGACAGGACGCAACACTATGGCATAAGCGCGACCGTCTAAAAACATTACGTCATATGTCAAGCAACGCAATAGGTAACAGGAACAATGGCAAGGTCCCCAGAGACAGCGTTGTTTTCCTCTATGAAAACTCGTCATCGAGGATCATTGAGGACCAACTTACAAGTCCCCGTCCTCAGACTTAAGTCCTTGAAATTTTCGAGGAATTTGCACTCTGCACGCACAGTATTACGATTACGATGCGCCTGAATCGCGATGAAGAAGACAAGGAACTTTGGCTACAAGTCAGATAAAAGAAGGAATACTGCTAGCTGCACTTACGGTATACCTTTGGTGCATTGGGTGCAATGCTGATTTGCACGAACTGTTTGAGAAAATCTTTTGTATTCCAGTTACCTCAGCATCAGTGGAACGCGGCTTCAGCACATGTGGATTATCCATGCAGCCACACAGTGCACGCGTGGGCAACAAGCTATTAAGTGAACTGGTGGTGATAAAAGTAGCATTAAACCTCAGCCTGTGTTGTAATGTAGACGCATGTTTTATTGATAGTGACGACAGTGAAACTGAAAATAATGTCATTAATTACATTCTTTAACATTTCAAGTCGACAGAAGTCTGAAATTTGAGTCCTGGTTCTTTGTCCACGATGAGTCAGTCCTTCATTGATGTCAGTACTACCTAGAGATGGGCAGTGTAGTACTTGGTGACTGGGTGACTGCTTCCGCAATGCTTTACTGTGAGTGACTTTATTACGTTCGTTTCGGCATCGGAGGCTTGCAGTCTGCTGGTTGCCCAGTGGTACGAGACGCGTGGTATCGTCGATACTCGCGATACTTGCGCCGTCTCACGATATTTTTAGTGCTACGATATACCGCGGTATATCGTGACTTTGGCGATACTGGTATCGTCACGTAAGTATCGACGATAAGTATCGAGGTATCTCGGGTATCGCACAACACTAGTTGGGATCGATAAAGTACAGCTAAGATGCACTATCACAACATTGTCTGGGTTTCTTGTTTCGCGTTTTTAATGTTTGTACGACGGGTATAGTTACGAACAACTATGTTAAACTCCGTCATTGTAATTCGAACGAACGTCTTTTAAAACGTACGGAAAGTCTATCTGCTGGTGTAAGTTATTAAAGTTAACCGTGCGTTTATCACACGGATATATTTATTAACTTATTCCTTACTTACTTGAAGTTGAGTTTTACTTAGCGAGTGCAGCAGGCGACGCATCGTCACTGGGTACTATGCGGTATCGTGCCATCGTGCACTGCCCTGCAGGTGCTGCAGATGGTGCTGTTGACGACCAAACTGGATGCGTGTTTCCTTCACGTTTATCACGACGACGTATTTACCGGCAACTGCCTTTCAGACGTCTGCACTGCAGCACTGCTATAAAGATGCACTGTTCGTTGGATTTTGCATTCGTACGGATAAAAATCGTCGACAGTAATGACATTTGTTTCTGGAAAACTGTGATTACCGCAGACGCACAATACTGGCACTGGCACATACTAGACCTGGACCATGACAGTGCTAAGTTGTTAGGCATTTTGGGTAGTTTGACGGTAAAATTTTCTGTGTTTGGCAGTCTAAAATAGTTGGCAACCCTCTTGCGTAGACCCTAAGTGATTTGTTCGTACTTGGCAGCAAATATAAAGTTGTTATTTGCATAGGATAGTATCTTAAATGTATGACAGTATCAATCAATCAATCAATTTTAATTGAACATTAGGGCAACGTAAGGGTGTCCAACAGCTGAAAAGATAGAAACGGAGTGACAAAACATGTTAAGGCATGAAAGCAGCGTTATAAAAGAACGTCACAGTATGTCACATAAAGGAGTGAATTTTGTCTGTAAATAAAGTCACCATTAATTTGACAAATAAAATATTCATGGCTAATCAACTACTACGAAGAACGGCTCTGGTATCTGTGACAGGCCTGTCAAGCAGGCCACATCGCATCGCGCATCACATAGCCTGTAGCAGCAGGCTGCTGCCGAATCAATGTAATCAAAACATGATAGGTACACGGATAGAAACTAAAACCCGAGTTTCAACAAAACTAATGAGCTTGGACATTTTGGCAAACAAGATTTCCCTCGCATCACAATCCCGAAAAATCGACAGTCAATGAACACATCACAAAAGTAGTGATATTGCAAAATAAGTGCACGTTGCGATATAGACCAAAGGCGATGGTCAGGGTCATGCCGTCAACTGATCAAGACCAATTGTCGTATCCAAAAAGTACATGTGTAAATGTTTAAGTAAGAGCGACTAGGTTGCTAGTTTGTTGCACAAATAGACCAAGTATTACAACAAAATAACTAATATTAGCATAGCCAATTAGACGAATAATTTCAGCGACGTCATTCCTTCCGATTCCTACCCAGTTCGACTTCTCATTCTCACGGAATTCCCGTGCGATCCATTTGCACGCATCTATTTAGCAATAATGATGTCAATGATAGAAGTAGATCAGTACAAGAGATTAACGAAGGTCGTGCTCTCTATATACACACAAGCATACATATGCGGACAGATACTCGACGCCGATAATGATGTTATTAACTGCTAATAACCAGATACTTTATTTATAGCGCAGCAAGACTCGGGGTTGACTCTTGACTGCAGTTTGTTATTCTATCCTTGTTCAAGAGTAATTATTAGTGATACTCTTTTCGTTTCAAGCATTTCTTTAGCGGTTTTCGTTTGAAAGGTGATGACCCTACGCGGCTGCTAGACAATGACATGACTGACGCAAGTGTTTGCGGCTTCTTGCACGGCGTCAATTTGTCATCTGTTGGCACCAATATTGTCAGGCAGCTTGACCGCCCTGTCATACTGAGATAGGCCACTGTACGGCGATTACACTGCATACACCTTGCGCCATAGGGGGCGCCACGCCAAAATTTTTGGGTGGGCCAAATCTATGGCCTACGACCGACGCTCTGCAAGCGATCTATAGCCTGTAACTCATAACATTGGGATTGGGGACAAACAGAAATCTTGTGTGATGTGTGTAAAATTCAGTAAAGAGTGAAAGACGATTTTACACATAGTTCTGTTGAAATTTTTATTATCATTAACTAATTCTTCCTTCAAAATACTGTACCTACAGCCTACTTGACTGAAAAACATCCATATTGCTTCCTGCGCGAGTCGTTCAGACAGGCAAAGTCCTGCGCAACAGCTTGTATGTCAACGACATCGAGCAAGAGGCCGTTATTGCCATGAATATTTGCCTTTAAACTAATTTTACTAACGAACATACAGGCCAATTATTGGTAATGCATTGTGGCCCACCCAACCAAAATTTTGGGTGGGCCCACCCGGCCCACGCTGCAGTGCCCCCATGCCTTGCCCTGGATTTGCTATAGTCGGTAGGCCAGCCGACGCATTCGTTACATTTTGCAAGATTGATGCTACAGTCGTGGAAAAGTCAACGGACAAACAGGATTTTCAAGGCAACTTGGGCTGTCGGTTCACAGAATTTATAAATGCAACTATACCGCCAACCCCGCAACTTACGCATTCTCACTAATCCTAAGTGTCCTCTGGATCTAGTGGATAAACTGTTCGGGCGAAAGGTTTCGACTTTTCGGAGTATGCCAATGCAGTATGTCTGCACTCAATGCAGCAGACGTACCAAGGATGTACCGGTATGAATGACGTTAAAAACAATGCGCATTGTATACCTTCAGTGCCAGTGATAAACGCACATACTACACTTGTTTTGCAGACAGTATTAGACCTATACCTGTTGAGAACTGGCCGTGTTGGTCTTGATGCCTTGGCTAATAAGTAACAGTAAGGGTCCTAAAATCGTTTCAGTGTTTTGTTTCAGGGATGTGCGAAGACAGTTAAAGAATGGAGCCTATGGAGGAATTTTAGATCGTGTAAGTGTGTACTGTAAGCAAGCATCCTGCATGCAGAGCTAATACAAACACTGCGAGTTCCTCCTAAAATAAACGACGGGTAAATAAGATTTGCGCCACTTGTGCCAATACTGAAAAAGGCGTTGCTATTTCACGATCTAAAATTATCAACCGACTTAAAATTTTCATCGGCAATTATCCAGCCAAGTTTCTACCCGATATGAAGTGGTTCGTCGGTACAAAAGTCGTGTGGCAGTTTCAGCAAAGTATAAAAAATCGTGATTTTCTGTCAGTAGCTTTTTGTATCTTGCGCCGTATCAAATTACGTGACATTCGGCGACCCTGAATGGCCTTGTAGGTCATTTGAGGCGTTCTTAAATCAATGTCTTGGAAAATGTAGCCTCGCTATCGTCTTGCATGTCTGATTTTATTCAATTTATTTCTATTAGGGCAGTATTTAGTGCTGTATCCAGCCTTATTGTCCTGTCTGAACTATTGTTTCTACTCATTGATTTTTTCTATGTTGTTGTCTATGGCAAATAAAGATTCATTCATTCATTCATACGATGAGTAGCCTGCTACAAGGTTTATAATTTCAACAGTCATTCAAACGACCGCCATGTCACTCAATGTGCAGTTAGGCCACATACGATTTCCTATTAGCATTCCGTAGTAATTGCAAACTACATTGTTTCCGAGATAGAGCAAATGATTGGCCAAAAAACGCAACTTTACACCTAACTCCTGCACGACCTTCGTATTTGTAAAACTCCATCAAATATGGCAGTGAGTGAGTAGATTCTTAACATACATACATACATACATACATACATATAGGAAATTTATAACGCGCCGCATAGTCGAGGATGGCTCGAATCAGAGGCGCATTTGACGGCATTAATTACAGTGCTATTCACGCTGGATGTTCCGGAAAATATAACCTTAACATATATAATATAATTCGTCGTCTGTCATGTTGTGGCACATCACCAATTTGCGACATTTAACAGAACCGCATCGAATTTGTCCACAACAGTACACCTGTAGTCGAACGCGACGAGAAACCCACTGAACGATCTAATTTCTGCATTTAAGACCCTCATTAGGATGATCCCTTCGAAATTTTCTAATGCGTTTGGTTCTGAAAACAGGACGATGGAGCTATTTCGAATTATTTAGAATTTCGATGATAAGTTTAGCCGTTTTGACATAATACTGGATCGTGACTGACGAACGGACAGCATTCAACGCGCTATTCATAGCATCGCGCGGCTAAAAGTAGAGAAGCATTTGCAACATATAATGGTATTCTCCTTCGCTAAAACGAGGAATATGCGACTTACGACAAAGGCCATGACATTGTAGTTAGACAATCACATTTAGCTCAGGAGATTTTGCGGCGTCGTTTTCAGAAGCTACAAGAAGTTGCATAGTCAGTCAGTCGCCGACAGATCAGACAATATAGTTGCCCGCGGTTACTATCTAACTACGTCGTTCGTCTGTTGCCATGCTATAATTCGATTGTCGAGTACCAGTAGGCACGCCTTAATGAGACCATTCGTAATAAACAATTTTGCGCTACGGCTAAATACCAGATTACTGCAGTTTGCTATTCCAGTGTGTGACGTAACCGTCGCCATGGTAGCAACGGTTACAGCAGTTAGCTTTGATTTTCGCACTATACGAAATTAAGAATATGTTCTTCCTCTTCCACTTAGGGTCTCACGATCAAGATCTTTTTGGAGGAGAATGCAAATTCTGTTCCTTAAATGTGACCGCGTATTGATTTAGATTGCGAACTCCGTATATAACACAAAATAACAGATGTTGACAATGTTGGATAAAGTATAAAACGTCTAGCTAGTTTGTTATTTTCTGTTTGGCATTTTTAAAAATCGCAAGAACAGAATAAACGAACTAGAAGTTTGATACTTTACTTAACGCCGTATTTTGTATTTACGAACACACGTTTCAAACAGACTATCTGACTTGGGAGATGCATGATGTAGGCCTATGAGTTCAGTCCAATCTGAGGCGTTGAGGCTAATTAAATAATCTGTGCATGTAGTGACTGAAGTAGTTTGGTGATAGAGGTGTTGATAAATTGTAATCAGCCGTGCAGCAAACGTTTAAGGCGAACCTAAGGTTATGGACATAGCAGAGCTTCTATAAGCACAGGACAACTGAAAATCTAGCATTTACTGATCTGCCCCTTTGGAATTTTAAGAAACAGGTGTTTCGTGGAATTTGACCTTTTTGTATAAAATACTTTTATAAACTTTTTTAAATTATGGACATATGTCTCTAACACGGATACATTTTAACACTATATGCGTGCTAGTGTGATGTTTTCTGTAAGCCACGAACCAACAGTTATCGAAAGTGTTAAAAAGACGAAATTTGCGGTTTTCAGAATGATAAAATATTGCGGTTTTGCACATCATACACTCGTTGATAACGGACACTGTGTTTTGTGCTGAAAATGCTAGACTGCTAGTCGGCAACCCGCATTGTCGCTACAATTACCGGCACGTCGCACGCGGAGAAAAAAAATTTGCTGCAAAGCTATGTGATGTTGCCACAGTATCAAAGATTCAGAAGAGCAGGCTACGTATCAGCTGTCTTTCTTATGAGGCAAAATAGCTGGTTGCTGGGGATACGGGAAACGTACCCTGTTTGTGCAAACTATCAAACTATAACCGCAAAAGCTTCGAATTAATAAACGCTGCAGAGGGCAATGTGCCTGCTGTACTGTACTCGGTGGTCCAAAAAAGTGATACCCCTGTTTTAATTTTGTGATAACTTCCACAAACGTACACCGATTTTAACCATTTTTCACCGTTACAACAAGAAATGTATGACGCATAAAACTAAAATAACCCACCACCTCACCGTAATCACCGTACACATTCTACCTAACAAAACACAACACTGCTGCTAAGATCAATGCTACATTTTCAAATGTGTAACATTTCAAATTGTGTTCAAATCAGTTCAGTAGGCTACTGGCACAAAGATCAACAGCTCCTACTAGGCAGCCTGCTACTGTCAAGTCGTAGTGGAAAAGGGCCTGTTGTCTGACATCCGAGCAAAATGCCAGCAGTACGGCGCGACAGCGCACATAGCTCATAATGCAGTCGACTATCTGAAAAAGAGAACGTCGACTTCAAGCCTAACATGTGGCCCCCAAACAGCCCTGACCTTAATCCAGTGGATTATGCTGTTTGCGGTGCCCTTGAGCAAAATTTAACACGGTGGAAGAACTGAAGAGAGCGATAATCACCGAGTAGCAACGTTCCATTGACAGTAGCAATAATGAGTGATGTCGTCGTCTTGAATGTGTTGTGAAGAATGGCGGTGGACATATCGAACACTGCAATCTTGCTTGAACTTATGCTTGATTGATTGATTGATAACGGCGTTAATTAAGTATCACAGAACTTTAAGGTTACCGATGGACCATTAACGTCAATAAATCAAATATCGCATTGACATTAGCAACAGTGATGCGTTTTGCCAGGTAGGGTGGTTACATAATTAAGGTAAGGTGGCAGGGGTAATTTTATTTTTATGCGTCATACATTTCTTGTTGTAACAGTGAAAACAAGGTTAAAATCGATGTACATTTTGCGGAAGTTATCGCAATATTAAAACATAGGTATCACTTTTTTGGACCACCCTGTATATATGTTTCTCTTTCTTTAAATCTCATGTTTTGATGGCTAATGAATGACTGATTGATTGAGTTAATATGCTACTGCAGCTGTCGGTGATATCCGGCGATCTTCTTTCCTTGGCCTCACTTAATGTTCTGTCTCGCTGTTTTTGTTACACGCCAATCGATTAAATCACGACATATTACAGAAGGCAAAACGCTACTAAGTCTGTAACGAGCTGCAGATGTGTTACGTGTCAGCCTGGATATAAACCACTTAAGTCGCGCGCCTCAGGATCTTAACCGCCTTGAAGTAGATTGACGCAGTTATCAGCTCGGATGACCGAGCTACTAGGCCTACATTTAATTTGGCGTCCTACGAAACGGTTTCTGTATCAAGAAGCTAGAAAGCAACTACGCAATGCAGCCAACCATCGCGAAATTTTCGACATCGCATAGATGTGTCGTCCCGTATAGCGCCGAAGAAGCGACTTTGTTGTCTATTAATTTGACACTAGCCAGCTCGACGATCGCCGATTTCGGTGCCGAGTTATGTATTTCGTCTAAAATGCCATGCAAGAAGACAAAACATGCAATCTTTTCTTGCCGTGTGAAGTTGAATTTCGGTGTTTTAGAGCCTAAGTAGGAGCCCTACAGCCTACACCTGCTTCCTAGCAGCACCTGTAATGCGCCTTGATTCTCTTCTACTTTGGCGCTATATAAATCTCTTACTCACTTACTTACTTACTTACAAAGCGCCTTCAGTTACACTCATATAGGGCCGATTGCTTATAGAGTGATCCAGTGTGTGTTAGGAGCCTCGGAACCCAATACTGGTTCTAAAACTGTCAACATTTCTCGGATCTGTGCTGAATTCTACGTTGTATATATAATCAATTTCGAAATTCGATAAAAATCTGGGGAGACAGGAAAGATATAAGAGTAAGACTTAGTCAGACATGTGATTTCGATATTCACATTTCACAATACATGTTTAGTCATATACTGTATGCATCGAGGCATACCCGTTCCAACTAGAAGATGCGTGCTCGGTGTGTCAGTTCACTCTCTTTCTTGAAGATAAAGAATTCACCAGAGATTTCACGCGCGAAGGACAGTAGATTCTGACCCAGAAGCGCGTCGCGGTAGAGTGCGCTATTGATTTTTCACCCCGGGATCAATCAACGAATGTCAGGTCCGTTTACCCCAACTTTGAAAACCCTACAGGCATCAGTACTGAATATTGAAAATGGAGAATGACAAAATTTGAACATTTAGAAGTTTCGCTGGGTAGCATTACAACGCACTAACGTGTGGTCTGAAACGTGACAAGGATTTTTTCACAATGCTGAGTCAAACAGTAAAAGACTTTGAAAATCGGCCGAAAAACATCGGTAAAAATTATTGAACGTAGGCTACGCTTTTTGACTTAGAACGTACGCACAATCTTTAGCATCAAGCGAAGAAGATAATGTATAGTCAACATAGCAGCAGCAGAAGCTCAACATGCACGGAAATGAGAACGGTTATTTACGCAGGGCCCAGATGATATCGTGGCATCGACAGACCGCACAGGTCGTGTGTAATCTGACAGTATTACAGCACTCATCCTTTATGTGGCAATTGCATCGTGGGCTGGTATTCCTTGTAGAGCCACGGCGCTTTCGTCAATGCCTACGATGTTAGCCTAACGAGCATACATTACGGTGTCGTTTGTACAGACATCATAAAGACGTGTCTTTCTGGACGAAAATCACTGCGATATTCAGAAGGCAATTGTTGCGTACATGCTCGCTCATGTCCTATTTAGGCAAAAAGAGAAGATCCTGAGTTTTGACCATTAATGTTGGCTCGAGCGGCTGCTAAGCTTTAAGCGACTTTATTATCAGTCGACATGTCTGTCTATCTGTGCGTGTCTGTGTGTCGGCAAATTTGATGTAAAGTAAAATAAAGTATACGTCGATTTGTATTGCGCATATACGTTAACAAAGTTCTAATGCGCTCGCGAGACCACTTGTCATATGGGATCACACAGTGTTACCTGCCATCCGACAGAGGTGATTCTCACGCCTTTACCCCCGGCATATTGACGGTACTGATTTATCGACCCGGAAGTATGAAAGGCTGATTTGACCTGGGTGGCTGGTTATACCAAGATGGTTTACCCATAGACGGTCACCCATCCAAGCATTAACCGGGGCCGACGTAGAGTAATTACGTTGATCGAGACCAGCGCGCTACCACTAAGCGTTTTGGAGTTCACGTCCAATAAGGAGCCTATAGGAAAGTGCCTACGGCGCGTCGATTGGTGATGTCTTCGATGACGTCACGTGACTCTATGGTGTCATACTTGTGACGTCACAATATTCAAAGTCGTCGTATTCGGAAACTAGGACCCGCATCAACTATCCGTGTGGATTTTTTTTACGCAGCACTATCGTAGAATATTGTGTTAAAAATCAGCTCATTCTGGTAAGAACTCTGGGAGAAGAAGCATAACCCCACTCCAAGTGAAAATAAATTGCGAATAATCGGTACTGTTGCAGTTCGATAGCGACCAGTGGGTCGCTTAAAGCTTACCAGCGCGCAAGCCAATTCCGACTACCGGCTTGTATTAGCAACTTTGCGCCTCCCTCGTCAGATTTTGTGCGGCCTCTGCCTTGCCTTCTTGCCCTTTCACGCAGTGTTATTTCCTTCTCAGTGTCATTTCGTTTGCGGCCTATGGCACGCCAGGGTCAGAGTTGTTGAATATTGCAGAGCTTTGAACTGGGACTGGTTTTCACTCGAAATTCTAACATTTCGCCTTGCCAAACTTCAGTCTCTAGTTTACATACTGATGATACAGTAACCTCGGCTTAAACTGGTATAAATTATGCATGATATCTTGATGAACGTTTTCGCCGATGTTAAACAGATCATTAAACGCATCGAACGCATTGTCATGCAATATTCAGAAAATCCGGTTACGCGTACAGATCATTTGCTGTGCAAATTCGATTATTGTTATTTGTTACTACTATGTAATGTAAAAAAAACTGTCGTTTTAACAGTAGTGCAACGATGGCATCAATTAAACGTAGAAAATGGCAAAAAATCGCTTATCGTTTCGCATGTTGGTCCTTTGTCTATGATTTTCACCTAAAACTGTGAATACGAGTTAGTTATTAGGAAACTGGTGTGGAAAACTTTCATGACTTTATATCCTGCTGAGACTATGATTATGGACTAGAATGCTCAGGTTTTACCGAGACCATTACGCTGTAATAAATCCATTCACATCGCAGACGTTCTCAATAAAATTGGTTTTGTTTCTCGTCTTAAACTAAGTCGTGAGCTAGACCTGAAGTAACTCACTGCTAATCAACGCCGAGCGCTACTAACCATTGCTCACCACAGCTGACATACGCACATACAGTGTATACAGATCAACTGATCACTCCATGCGCACACATCGCGCTTTTATGAATGTCATAAAGAGGTGAAAATCAGTGAAGAGACATCAGACCGAATTGGCACAGCATACACATGTACCGCGGTAGTTCATTCGCGGTGCACAACAGCAACTTGATGAGCTGCGATCATTTTAACTACTCACATTCGCAGTCGATAGAGAGAGAGAATGAGATTACAACATATGTCTCGGCGCGGATCAGCCTGCCAAAACAGAGCTGGCTCCACTGGATTTTTATACACTAATATACCTGATGTTCTATTATAAAATCTAACTAGAAAAAACAGCTATCGCTGACAATCCGCGCAACACTTGCGCTGCTTTCTTATGAATTTCAATAACTCTGCAGCATAGACTTAGCGTTGCTATCGATCTATGTATGCTCCTTGGGTAATACTTAATGTTACTGAACTTGTATGCATATTTCTATTTCTTTCTTTTATATTTCCCGCCTCCGAAATGACCTAGATTGTGTCAAGTGGGTTATTTAAACTCTACTCCAACTCCAACTATTATGTTTCGTATTTAAATTTACATAGTGTAATTTGGCGAATAAACTTGATCAGAACGACTGACGAAGGCGACTGTAGTTAGACTAAATACGCTGTTGTTCAATAGCTTGTTACTGCTGCGGCTGCTGCTGCAAAATAAACGTCATCCTATCCATCCATACATCTGTGTCGTTTGCAGCGGTCGTTAGCTTGGAGCGATCAAAGCAACCTGGTAGCTGTATGGTCGACGTCTGTATGACGAGCGCCTTAGGACCGATGACGTCGAATCGATAGACGAACGAACAGACAAAACCGCAGACGGAGACCGAACTGACGCTGACTTAGACGCTGTTCGCACGCAGCTTTTCCTTTGTGATTCTTACGACGCCGACGACGACGCTAATGACCCACTGTCACTCGCTTCATTAACGACGACAACAACTACAAACAAACGCCAACAATCAACATCTCGCCCGTCTGCCTGTCTGCACACTTACTTACTTACTTACTGACGGCAGCCGATCCTTCGATCTTGACAGTTGGGATTTGCATGACAGTAATAGATTTCAATCACAGCGAGATTTACGACGATGCCGGAGCTTACTGACAAAGCAGACTTCGTGTCCGCCGGCAGACAGCATCTGACCCATGACAATTGTTTGACGGTAAGACGGTTGTCGGTACAGGTGCAATTCATCACCTGGGCAGACTTAATAAACTGGCTAAACAACCGGAAGGGAAAAGTCACAACAGTCTGATAATGCATACATGCGGGGAAACGGCCCTGATAAAGATATTCTAAGCAAATTTGTTGCCTCGTTAGACGTCAACGACGTGATCATATGTGCCAAATTTCAATCTGAAATTTTAGGGACTCAGAATTTACGAGGTTAAATTTGGTCTTCTTCACTGACTTTGATATGGGCCTTAACCTTCTGATGCTCAGCCCTGAGCGTCAGAGTGCCTGGATGTCGCAAATTACAAAATGACGGCTTAACCCGGTCTGGCACAGGATGATTTATAGCTGTACAGCTGTACCCATGTGGCAAATAAAAGGGTTAACACAGTGCTACAATACTGCGATGCATGTATTCCGTCAAACTCAGCAGTCCGGTGCCCTCGGTAGCAGGGTTAGAGTTAGGGTTAGGGTTAGGGCTGGATGGGGTTAGACTTGCTCCATAGGCGCCGTTGGGTCGGTCGGACATAAACTTAGGGATCCTGTGAGGTCGATGATATGAGGCCGATGATCTTATACTATATTTGAATGTTTGTTTATTTTTTCTGTTTCAAAACTCCTCCTACACGCCGCATCGTACGACGGCGAAATTCGGCAAGCAGCCGCGTGACGACCATGTCCAGGACTTGTGTTGGTTTTTGTGTCTATAGGGGTCGTCGTTACAAAAAAATGACATTTTTAAACAAACACATCGCAGCACTGACGGCCGGTCGGCTAGGCTAGCTGGCTAGCTGCACCAAGGCGTAGCAGGCCTGTGGCATTAATAGCGTTACTATTAACAGCACAGGCTACGTACCGGGCCAATCAAGCTATAGCCGCCCAACGGGCGGCAACGGCTTGTGTATTGATATTGAATGTACTTGATTAAAACTGTAGCGCAATAGATCAATGCTTCGATTCAGAATGCAAAGTTCATCGTGATAAATATCTAGATGTGACCATTATTTTAAAATTCGGTCACGTCGATAGCTTTCACGTTTTCTGCGCCTTTCGAACGCGGTCAGAATGTACAATGATAATCTGCATATTTAATATTTCTGCTCTTTATTTGCTTGAATTTACCACACTTGACCGCCGCCGCCGCCGCTGTACTAAGTGCGTCTTCCAAGGATATCGTTTCCGTTTAGCCGCTGCTGCAGCAACTGCACAATGCATCGAAAATAGCAAGCAAGCTATCAACGCAGCAGACGTTACGATGTTGGATGGATACAGCTACCATTCACGCTGTAATAAAACAGACCGAAAGTACTTACATTAGTCATTCACTGCATGCAGTCCTGCTGAAAAACCAGACCATACAGACCTTGCCTTAGGTAAAATGACATGTCTAGTTCCCACGTTTGGACATACATTTTAATGACGGGAGCGCATTACGGACTCCTATTTACTGGCATACAGCTATCCCGTCGTGGTGGTGTAGATGTGCCTCGGTATTGGCTGGCAACCTACGTAGAATATATACGTTTGTTTGTGCTACTGCCGCCGCCAGTGGTGGAATGGCTACTAGGCTAACTATAGTCTATAGACTTCAGCCTAGGGCCCGAAAATGTCAGGGGTCCGAATTTTTAGTGCAAAAATTATGGCCAATTAATTCTCAGGAAAATTAGTAAATTTAGTGACACCAGATGTCAGATTTTAACACAAAGTGCACCAAATTAGATTTACCTGGGGCTCCGCCCATAACCACTGAGAGCTAGCCTCCTCAGACCTCCTAGCTGTATTTAAGGGCTTATTTATAAG
>Ga0056114_1000473_pt1 | contig 14104 bp, 18 predicted proteins | sample WorMetHERISLAND1_FD_77005 | JGI IMG/M metagenome (GOLD analysis project Ga0056114, IMG submission 77005) | Marine gutless worms symbiont microbial communities from Max Planck institute for Marine Microbiology, Germany - Olavius loisae HERON... ...
TAATTATTGCAGTTTGATGGCATCGATGGTAAAGCTTACGCGAGTTGATCAGGAGGTAGATCATGGGTAAAAAATATATCGTGCGTTTGACGGGCTGCTGAGGAGCGTGAGCAGCTCACGGAGTCGGTGAATAAAGGCAACGTAGCGGCGTACAGATCAAGCATGCCACTGTGCTGTAGAGGATCGATGCGGGGGGGCTTGAAGTGGCGGGATGTGCAAACCGCGGAGGCCATTCGCGTATATCTCGCGAACCGTGTCTAACCTGCGGCAACGCTTTGTGGAGGAGAGGCTTGAAGTTGCTCTGGAACGCAAGAAGCGAGAGCAACCGGTGCGCGGTTGCTGGATGGTGAGCAAGAATGTAGATCCTTAAAAAGGGCGTTATTATACTTGATGTATCCACTTTCTGAATCATATATAGAATCAGAAGGTTGGAGATACGTCATGTCTGTTTTGGGCCGCAAAGAGTTCCATAATAAGCGGGCCCCGCACGATTCTGTTGAGGCGCTTGTTTGGCCTGGGAGACCTGTGTGCCCACGCTGAGGCTTTATGGACCGCGTGAACAAACTTGAAGGGCCAGAGCACCAGAATTGGCGTTTACAAGTGCTATGAATGCCGCAAGCCATTTTTTGAGAACTCCAAGGTACCCATGCATCTTTGGCTTCAGGCTATGTATCTGATGCGTGCTAGCAAGAAAGGCATAAGCAGCAATCAGCTTCACCGGGCATTGGGTGTTACTCTCAAAACGGCTTGGTTCATGACCCACCGAATTCGCGAGGCCACGCGCTCCGGCGAATTCGCCGTTATGGAAGGCGGTCAAGCCCAAGCACGCAAAGAAAGGCCGGGACTATGCCCAAAAGTGTAGTTGAGACAGGACACAATCAACACTATATCGAATTTCCGGGTGGGAGGGCGGTCGAGGTACTGTGGATCGTCTGCGGAAAATCAGTATTGAGAAGCAAAACGGCGAATTTCTTGCTTGCCCTGAACCGACACATCCCGGATCTGGAAACACTTCGCCATGAGGCAGTTGCCTGGGCGCAGCGGTGCAATGTCGAACAGGCTGGCGTTGATCAGCAATTCACCACCGATGGTGTTGCGCACTCAAGCTCATGCCACTCTATCTGCAGTATTAAGGGGAAATGATGTGCCCCTGGGCCAGACCACATTGTACCGGGAAAATAGACTGAGATCAGGTACTAGGTCCTGTTGACATTTAACTCTAACTAACTATTTTTTATGTGTTAAATGCCTACAACCCAAAGCGGTCTGCACAGCGGGCCCTATGCTAACAGTTTGATTATTTTAGGGTCTGCTGTGCAGACTTTCTGAATGTCAACACGACCTAATGGCGATGTTTCCATTTTAAATCTTAAGCACCGCCTGTCTTAGGAAGGTCTTGGCCAGTTCCAACGCAAATAGATGAGCGTTGCCCTCGTAATTGCCATCAATGGCATCGGTGCTACTGATTCCCTCCCCGAGATCCACCACCGGGGTATAGGTATTGCTGCCCTGGTGGTCCCTGACCCAGATTCTGACCGACATCAAGGCTGAAGAGATGACGTCCGTTGTCCGGTATGCAGCCACTATAATGGCTCTTGTCCTGTCCCGTCTCGTCGAAAGGCATGAAAGGCATAGCCGCAGCGCAGTGTGGTGTCGGGTAGGATGTCATAGGTCAGACCCAGGCGATAAGCATTGGTATCTTCCCAGTCATTGATGTCGGAAAACAGGGTTCCCCGGGTCTTTCTCTGCCCTTGGCTTCGATCCAATTAAACTCGCCCAAACCGGTCCGTGTCCAATCGAGCTTGACTGCCAACTTAAGAGTTGAGTTGCACGGAGTTAGTCTTGCAGTAGTCCAAACCGACCCCAACACTGAGATCCTCGTTCACCTTAGTAGACCAGAGTCAGAACCAAGGCAGGGGTTTCCAATTTGCTATTAGTCGGGTGGGCACCGAAGGGGATGCCTGGGAGCCCGTAACCGGCATCTCCCCACTCAACTTGGGAAAGGTCCAGGTTTCCCAGTGCGGGCATTGAACCCCGGGCCAATCTACCATTGGTCGTGGACCCGGAGGGCAGCTTGGAACAGGGAGACAGTGATCCAGTTCGGCACCGGCACCATCATGATATCCCGTGGCCGTGTCGACGGTGAAGCTCGTGAAGAGACGCTCGTCCGGTCGTGGAACCCCATGGCAGTGGGGTTGTAAGCGTAAGCTCCTGCCTCACCTCATCTGGGCTTTCCCTATATGCAGGCGCTACCCTCATCAACCCTTCCGATGAGGGCGCGTAAGTGCTCCCAGTCGAAGGCGGTTCCCGGATCCGTCTTGCGGCCGGGTGCGATGTCATTGTGGCCGACGATGCGCCCCCCCGAGCCGATAGCCGGGAAGCGGGCCCGGATGGCCTGTGTCGCTTGGGCTAGTATCCGATACTGGATTTCCTCGTAGGGGACCTCATCCATGCCTTCCAGCTCGATCCCGATGGAGAAATCGTTGCATGCCTCTCGGTCCCCAAAGCGGGAGATGCCTGCGTGCCAAGCGCGCTTGTAAAGATCTACGTACTGAATCAACTCACCGTCGCGGCGGATAAGCAAATGGGAGGAGACGCGAAGCCAGGCAATGGCTTGGAAAAACGGATGGGCCCCCGGGTCCAGGCGGTTTTGGAACAGGTCACCAATCCAGGGGCCACCAAACACCTCGGGCGGCAAGCTGATACCGTGAATTACCAGCAAATCCACAGCCATACCTGAGGGACGTTCATCCCAGTTGGGGCAGGGTACCCGTCGGGCTTGTGGCAGCCAACCATCGGGCATGTTCAGTCTCTCAATATTCGGAGGCAGTAGCAGGTAAGTTTCAAGTGGGAACCAATTCGATTCCCTCTCCCCAGGCCCTTGCTACGGCTCGGGGTAAACGCCCTCCCATCGGGAGAGGGACTTTGAGGGGTCCACTCAACAGTATTTGGCTCGCAAGGTGATTGCTATGTAACTGTCGATGAACACGAGGCATTACGGTCACAGTGCACCCAGGAGGGAGTCCTTGCTAGTCCAGTTTTTATGTTTTGGAATCTCCCAGATTTAGGATGTGGCCTAATTTGGTTTAGACTCCGCAACTGATCAAGCATACTTGGACCTAACGGCTTGTAAACGATAGCGTTGCTCAAAAGCCTCCGGTGATCGTCGCCTTGGCCATCACACTGCAACCGCGTTTGACCGCTCCGATCACGGGGCCTTGTCAGTTCCCCTACCGCGCTTGTCCTGCTTGTCGTCGTCTAGCCGGCTACCCTTATGCGACTTGCCACTGGTATAGGCTTCGTCCATACGATGCCGGGTGGACTTTCCTGAATGTCAACTTGACCTAAACTGGCCAGACTCGCTAGCTGCCGGCGGTTCGTCAGTTCCCGCAAGCGAACAGATCCATTCACCAGCACCCAGGCACCGACCCGGTCAGCAGCATCAGGGAGCAGACGTTTCCAGTTTTGGATCAGATCGGCTTTGAAGTGTGTCAGCAGCTCGCTAACGTCGAATAGTCTCCACCTCCTCTAGGTGCCCCACAAGGTCCTCGCCGAGCGTGAGCCGAATCCCCTGGACACCACCACCAACTTGCTGCACAAGCTGGTTGCGATGGTGCGTGCGTTCGCTGAGCGAGTTCTCACGTCCCCACTGCGCATCCGGCACACGCATCACGCGCCACACCACCCGTTCGCCACGCTCATCGCGGATCAGCTTCTCCCCGCAGCACCTGCGCATCCAGCCGATCCGTCTTCGCGCGCTGTGGAACTTCTATGCTGGCCACATCCACTACCTAGTTGCAACCCTCAACGCAACTAACTGGCAGTGCAGCTAAAGGCCATCCCGACCCGATTCGTAGACATTTACCACTGCGGTACCCGGGGACAACCCCCACTTCACCTTGGCGAGCCCCTCACTCAGGGACGCAATAGCAATGACTTTTTGCCACAAATGAACGCTAATCAGCGCAAATGTAATCGTTCGCCCCCCCCCTCTCCCTCCTCATGCTTTTGCCATCCCTGGCACCTGGTATATTACCGGTAACGCTTATCGGAATGATACAGTAGAATCTGGATAATTATACGCAAATGAGTCGAGATCGGATCGCTATCATTAACGTTGCTTTACGGCTACTTGCATTTATTTGCGATTAAATTTCCTGTGGAGTTCATACCGGCTCAGGACAACGCGCGTTCGATCAGCTTTTTGACCAGGGTGCAGTTGTCTTTGGTAGACTGGGATGATACCGCAGTAGGATGTGCTCGTATGGAGTAGCGATACGGGTGTGATCTTGGATCAGGGGTAGGAGCAAGATGCGGCGCAGGAAATCTTTATCCCGTTGCCGCGCATTGGTGTAGAGGCGGTGGAACTCGCTCATACAGTATTCGGAGCGCGGATAGGCCCGGCTCAGGATCACCAGCACACAGAGCACAATCGAAATTCGCCGCCAGGGGCTTCCGGCAGCAGGTCAGGCACCACATACTCGGTCTCGCCGTCCAGCCACCCGTAACGGTGGGTGAAGCAGATGCCACTGGTTTCCATCGTCCCCAACAGTGATTTCTGATTGGCCTTGGAAAATCCATGTTTGCCCCACAAGAGCCTATCCCCGGTAGGGTAAGCAAGCGGCGTTTACGGTAGGCTGTATCGGGCTCGTGGGTATCCTGGTCGCGCCAGTCCCGTAGCTGCTCCCAGACCGCCAGCCGATTACAGCCGATCATGGGTTAGCCTTGGACCTCGTGTAGTTGCCGCCGAAATCTCATAGATTCGGGACCGCATCTTCTTGTGTCCCTCGGCATCGCCAACTCCACCGTGGTCACACTGAGGCCATGGGTCGAATCCGTTGTCTGGGTCGAAGCTTCTCCCCCTGCAACCTCCGACAGAGCTGGGTCTTACCGATCCCCGACCGTTGTCGAGCACAATCACCCTTAGCTTCCGCAACGGCACCGTGCCGGCGTTGAGATCGGCCAGATGTACCGGCAATCGGAACAGACAGTTGTCGCCTCCGTGTTGGGATAAAACCTCAGCCAGAACATGGTCGAACTCCGGCCGCGCCTGGATGACAAGTTCTTCCAAGCTAGGCAACCCGACGACCGATTCGGGGAGACTGATGACATGGATCTCCTAGAAGTTGAATTCCTGCAGCACCGAACAGTTAGCCAACGGACCCAAATCGCTAACGTCGATCTCTTGCAGAGTCGGGTATTCCTGCAGGGGGGCTTTGCCAGCCTGGCAGTCAAGGGACTGCAGAGTGGAGAGGCTGGCCAGGGGAGTTGAATTGGCCATTCAGGAACCGGGATGGAGAAACATAAGGTGTCGAATCAGGCTACCCCGACACCGGAAGAGCTCCAGGTTACCTTGATTCACGAACTGGCAGAGAACGGGTTAAGCATGACCGGCACCATGGCAAGGTTTAGGCTATGGGTATTCTAGGTCGGTCCGCAACTCCCCAGGTGGGATGGTATTCAGATCCTGACCACACAGCTGGCGACTAAACCGCTGCTCGATGAGGTGGAGGTTGGAACCGAGCCGGCAGGAAAGCCTAGAAATTGCTTGTTCTCAGAATTCCACTCCTGGTGTCCGACGAGTTTTGGGGCCCTGTCTGAAAAGGCCAAGGTCGCGCCGGTACCGGCATCTGTTCGGGAGAGGGCGGGATGCTCCCGGAGGAGCAAGCGTAGAGTTCCAGATAGTTTTATGAATCTGCGGCGGTAAAATTCGGATACTCGGAAGATTTGCTGCCGCAAGTACAGGCCTTTCTCTTCAAGGGCGGATAGAGGGCCAAGACAGAACCGGCGATCATCTGCCGGGTACAAGGTAAAGGGCAAGATTGCTGTAGTGCGGTGGCTGTAGGAAATAACCGACGCCATCTCACCGGATTTTTCGATTTCTTGTCCGTCGAAGATTTCGTACAGACCGGAGACGCAGCAGCGGAACCGGTGCGGCGACATTGATCTTCAGAGATCACACCTCGGTTCCGACTATTCCGGCGTTGGCGAAGGCCTGGAACTACCTGGATAAGAACCAGTACCATCATGTTTCCCTGATTATCACCAATGGTTTCAGAACCACAGCAGATTTTGTCAAGGCCATCTGCCTCGGGACCGATGGAACCGCCCTTGCCCCACGGGGATCGCGACTCAGAGGCTCAAACTTAGTAAGCAGGTCGATCTTGAGGTGGCGTCAAAAAGACTAGTGCGGTTTCTCGAATCTTCGGTCACGCTGCTGAAGCCCCCGGCGCGGACCTATGGCCATCACCACTTCAGTCAGTTCTCTGTGATAGATTTGACGACCTGGAAGCAAAAAGTGAGTGAGCTTTCGGGAGTGAGGCTCGGTGGAATGAGTGGATATCCTTTTTAATCTTCGGGTAGTGGTTAAATTTAAGATAGCAGCCTTGTGTGACTAAGGATTCAAACCTCCACTGTCTTGCCATCCCTGGACCTAGATTCCGAAAATCCTTGCCAGAACGATGGGGTTGGGGCTGGCAGACCTCACAACTTAAAATTTAGCCACTACCAATCTTCAATTGGCGTAGAGCATCCACCCGACTGGGGGGGTCTTGAATGACAAATCAGCTCCGTGTCGCTGTTATCGGTGTCGGTTATCTGGGACGTTTCCACGCCTTGATCTATTCCCGTATGCCCGAGGTGGCGCTGGTGGGGGTCGTGGACCCGGATGCTGACCGTGCCCATACCGTGGCGGCGGAGGCGGGCTGTGCCGCGCTTACGGATGCAGAGGCGCTCCTCGAACGGGTGGATGCCGTGAGTATCGTGGTTCCCACCAGGGTCCATCTGGAGGTGGCGGCACCCTTCCTACGGCGCGGTGTTCATATGATGCTGGAGAAACCGATAGCCGCGACACGCGAGGAAGGCGAGGAGATCGTGCATCTTGCGATGCGGTCCGGTGTGGTCCTGCAGATCGGACATCTGGAGCGCTTCAACGCTGGGGTTATGGCGTTGGCCAGAAGAATCTCCGCCCCCCGTTACATGGAGGTCCAACGCATGGGAGGGTTCACTGAGCGAGGAGCAGACGTAGACGTCATCTCGGATCTTATGATCCACGACATCGATATCATCCTGGCGCTGATGGGCGCGCCGATCCGAAGAATCGCGGCGGTTGGCACCCCGGTGTTAACGGAGCATATAGACATTGCCAACGCCCGTCTGGAGTTTGCCGGCGGAGCGGTGGCAAACGTGGTCGCCAGCCGGGTCTCGGATAAGAAGATGCGGCGTATCCGTGTGTTTCAGCTCAGCGGTTATCTGTCCCTAGATTTTGTCGCCCAGACCATCGACATCGCCTATCCCAGGGAGACCCGAGGTGCAGAGCGACCTGAGATCGCGCGCGAGCACATCCAGGTCGATCCCATCAAGCCCCTAGACCGGGAGCTCGAGGCCTTCGTCCAGTGCGTCCGAACTTCCCGTCCTCCCCTCGTCGACGGTCAGGCCGGACTCGAAGCCCTGAAAGTAGCCCTCGAAGTACGATCCGATATTCGAACCAACACGAGAGGCTGAAAGAACCGCATCCATTTTTTATTGTTCCCGCGTTCCACCGTAGGAACACTACCTTGGCCGCTCTAGCGGCTATGCCTTAAGAAGCTGAGTCCACAGGCAGCCACCTTCGCAGCCTGGACAAGTGGGAGCTGTCCTGCTTCAAAGAAATTAAGAGCAAAGGCGCAGTGGACGCCGTCCTCCAGCAACTGCTGATCAAAGGGCACCGCAATGATAACGGAACGACCATTCTTCATCGGAGAGAAATCCGCCGGAGCGCTGACGCAGATCCTAGACAGTAAATACGTCCAAGCTCTCCATGTGACCTCCGACAACGCGTATTGATTCGGGCACCTCGAAAAATTCGGGGATACCAGCATCAGGACTGTTTCCCAGACAGCTGCTTAATTTCGAGTGGCTCTTTATGGGTTCCAGACTGTTTTGGAGTGTGCCGACAAAGCAGCACGGCGACGGCGCTTTCTCTCTGCACATGCCGCACGAATCCAATTCGTGTTGATTCGCGTGATTCGCAGTTTCCTTTATCAGGGCAATGGGCGCGCAGCCCATCCTACACTTGGCGATCTCTGTCAGGCAGGCAGTCTGTCGAGGATACCGAACAGGGCTTGGTTGATACGGGCATAATAATCCTCTCCTGTCGCCGCGCGCATGCGCTCCGCATCCTGTACATAGCTTCCGGGGATTATCTCGTCCGCACAGTTAGCGACTAGGTCTGCCACGCTTGTGGGCGTCGATTCTAGATGAAACTGGAGTCCCAATACCCGATCTGCATAGAGAAAAGCCTGATGCCTGCAGCCCTCACTGTATGCCAGATGGATCGCCCCATCCGGCAGGTCGAAGGTGTCTCCATGCCAGTGGAATACCTGAAACCGCTGGGGCAGAAAGGCAAACAGGTCCGACGCCTGGCCCTGATCGGTCAACTCGATCGGAAACCAGCCGATTTCCCGGTGGGCGTTCCGGTACACGCAGGCACCCAGGGCAGTAGCGATCAGCTGGGCACCCAGGCAGACCCCGATCACGGTCTTACCCGCGGCAATAGCCGCACCGATTAATGCTTTCTCGTTTGCCATCCAGGGGTAGTCGGCCCCGTCCTGGACTCCCATGGGGCCACCCATGACGACCAGCCAGTCAAACCCCTCTATATCCGGCGGCCTCCCATGCCCGAACAGGGGAGGGGTGGTGACAGGATACCCCTTGCGGGCAGCCCAGTCTTCAATCCCTGCAGGCCCTTCGAAGGGGACGTGCTGAAGGCAATGGATACGCATTTGTGAACGGATCAGGATTGCTTCTTCAGAGCGGCCAACCGCTCGGAGATCGATGATGGGGCAGGAGAAGCCTCAGAAACGCTTACAAGCGCTTGCTTGACAATAGCGTTATCCTCGACTTTAGTCGGCTTAAGCAGCTCCGCCTTATGCTTTGCGGCATCCGCACGCGCCTGCGCCTCAGCCGTTTGCTTGTTCATGCTCTCCAGTGCCGATCCGAGTATCGAGCTGTTTTGCTTCAGACCGGCAAGCCGCGCAGCTCGCTCCGCTTTCATAGAAGCACGCTCCTCATCCCACTTTGCCTTTTCCATGGCACGTGCAGCAGCCTTTAGCTGACTCCGTGCCATTCTCAGATTCTCTGCGTACAGCTTTACCGTAGCCTCGAGATCATCCATCACTTCTTTTGCGTCTTCAGCCTCTTCCTTCTCCCGCTGGACCTCGGATACCATCGATTCGAGCGTCTCGACCAGCTGACTCAATGCGGCATTCAACTGATCGGCATTGTCAGGCTGTGCACCGAGCTGCTGCTGAATATGTTCAGCAGCAACTAACCGCTGTTGGTACAGCCCCTCAATCGTATCAGCCTCCTTTTTCTCCCGGAGCCAATCCTGCTTCGCTTTGGAGAACTCTCGATTAACCTTATCGAAATTCTCCTCCATCGTAGCGATTTCCGCCTCGGTTGCCCCTTCCGGGTCAAATCCGACAATCGCATCCCGCATCCCACCGACGACATCGGTGAGCTTACCTTTTCCATAGTTCTTTATAAATCGACCAAACATGGTAGTTGTCTCCTCTTTCTTTATTGTACCGAGATATCATTCTGATTAAGTGCTATCCCACTCTGCATCATCAGTTGAGCCGCCGACTCATTTTCCTCGATCCCAACCAATAGATACTCGCTGATCGGATCCCCACCAACTGGACTCTTGACTTCACGACCATATAATAGCCATTGGTTTTTATAGATCTCGACACCAGCCGGCGTTATCACCTACTCGTCATAAGTCCGGAACTCCACCTTCTCTGTATAAGAGTCTCCCCACAGCCGGTGATAGACAACATCGCCCACTGTCAATTCATGAAACCCGATATCCGCAAGCTCCCGATTAAGCGAGGTCTCAGTCTCAGGTTCCAAAGTAACAATCTGCTTGAATAACGTGATCTCATTGACAATTGGTGCCTGGGATCGATAATCCCTGCCTTCGACAAGCTGGAGGACAAACTCTTCCCCTACCTGATCCTGGACATAGAACTGATGGACTGGCATCCCATCCAGCTCAAACTCGCCGATGGCGAGCACTTGCAGTTCGCTATCCGGGATCACAAAATCCGGGTGTAGCACTGATTTCAACACCAATAAATCAACCATCTCTAATCTGATTGTACTATGCAGTGCAACTCTTAACGGAGAATGAAAACCTTTCGTTAAAGGGACTTCCCTGCTCCCGATTCCAAGCTTCCGTTTTAGATACAGACCAATCATTTCAACAGTTTCTCCCTGAACGAGTTACTGACCAACTACCTTTCTGATCTCGTCCTCAAGCGAGGCAATATCAAAGGCAAGTGATGGATAAAGCCCAGGATTTGCGTCTTTCCATGCATTGGCGATGACAAAATCAGCCCTCACGTATAGCGTATCAATATCACCACTTCCAAAAACCACTCCACTCTGACGTGCAAGAATCGGATACACGGATGAATCAATCTCTTTGTACTCGTATACATCCTCACCAGACGGATCAGTCGTATTCTCAAGATCGCCATCACTGACATCGATCATAACAAGGTTCCTAGTTACAGCCATCTCCTCCACTGCTTTCATGAATCCGGTCACTCCCGGAGCTGCAACATACATCATGCAGGACCAGGCATCAGTCGCCTTCAACAATGCCTCTTCATTCGAGAAGACTGCCATTGAGGGGGTATTTAGAACAGTTTGGACCTCCCCATAGCCGGCATCCTCACCAATAAAATTCTTCCAGGTTTCTGCCGCACCGGACTTTTTCGGAAACCAGACTTTATGGTCTCCGGTAAGCCCACTGATTTTGCTCGGACCGGACGCATGACAGATCAAATGGACAGCCTCTTTGTAAGGTGAAACAACACGTACAAACGGTAAATTGTTAGTTTTTACTGCCTCAATGTAATTCCAGTAGCTATCTCTCTGGACCCATGCACTATCACATTTTCCATCGACAAGGAATTCGAGTGCCTGGTTCGATCCAACCGTCTCTACCGGTACGACATTGACCGTATCACTAAGATTCAAACCAAGAACCTGCTCAGTCACCTGATAATAGGCCCCTGATTGCGACCCTACACAGACCTTCAGTTGAGGCAATGTTGCGGCACGGACACCCGACGCCAAAATAACATCAGGATCGACACCCTTCGGCAGATAAGCTGGATCAACAGGTATCCCCTCAAGTTTAGCAGCTTCGGTATCCATTGCAGCAAGTTTGTTACGCAAGTCCTCATTTTGCTTAGCTAACTCATCCGCTTCTCTACGCCATTCCTGATAACCCGGGTCATTCTGATGGTGGTAGGCAAATGCCCCCGCATTCGAGATATTATTCAATAGACTAGCAAGAAAAACCGTCCCGAACAGACCATATGAAGGCGCCATATTGTATACGTAAGCTGGTGGCTCATAAGCCGTACCATAGAAACGCTCGCGACGCTTCCAATAACTTCCCCTATCGGTTTTACGGGCACGCCGATAAATTGGATTATCGCCATACGTTTCATCGATCTCCACATGACGTTGTTCTCTAATCGTCGGGGCCTTACCCGCTTGACCGGGAACAATCGGTGAAGGCTTTTTCTTGAACTTATCGCGCACTCGTTTTGCATTGATCGCCGCCTTTGTCCTTGCGCTCCGTTCACTCGTAACAATTCCTCCTTTCCTAACACCGGTTTTTATGCTTCCTTTTGGCTTACCAGCCCCCCTGGGTTTTGACAAGCTTGAAATAGAGAAAGGTTTAAATCTCCCCCCTTTCCCGGATCGAAACGAGCTACGTCCAAATCCTCCCCCAAACCTTTTTGCTTCGACATCCGTTACCAAAAGGTCGAGCGGTACTGCGCCCATCCCAAATGCCAGAACACCAGCAAGCAGACCTACATAACATTTTTTCATAAAACCATGCCTCTTACTCAGAGAGAGCAAGTATACCTCCGTCCCCCTATCTCGAGCCAGGGTAGCGCGATCTTGACGACTTTGGGCTGGGCAATCCATCCGTTTCCGGCACAGATGTTAAGCCAAGGGGGAAAGCGTCGTCACCACAGCGCGTGTGGAACTGTAAGTATTCAGATCCCCTGGTAGACGCCGCCGTTGGGATCCCCCGTTGCTGAGGTTTAACTTAGCCACTCTGCTTAAGCCGGCGCACTCCAAGAGCAATCTGCAATCCATTAAAGAACCCCGTTCTTCTGCCACGAATCAACACAAATCGGTTACAATCAACTCGCCGTCATAAATGGTTTTTTATACCTCGTTGCGTTTACTTAGCGCCATTTGCGTTTTAGAGAACTTTGGGAAATATGGTTCTCGTCTCTACAGCACATACTAGAAATCAATTACTTAGAGTCGCTTGATTGATAAGAATACCTACTTTTCTAAGGTACCCTTTATTCAAGGACTTACCTGTTCATGGATCGGATCGGCCCGCTTTCCCGCGCGCCACCCGGGCTCGGAACAGGCCAACCAGGGTCTTGGCATCGGTGATGGTGCCATCGCAGCACCAATCAAAAACCTGCCCAAAGGGCAGCCAGTGGATTTCAATGACTTCATGGGTCTCGTGGTTGATGGCGGACTGCCGCAGGCCGTCGGCTAGGTAGAGGTGAATGATTTCGGTCAAGATTCCCGGCGAGCTGTGCATGGTCCCCAGCTCGCTCCATCGCTCAGCCTCTACCCCGGCCTCTTCGGAGAGCTCACGCCAGGCGGCGCTGAAGGGGGGCTCACCCGGCTCCAGCTTCCCGGCTGGCAACTCCCAAAGCCAACCGTCAGCCGCATGTCGGTACTGGCGCAACAAGCAGACTCGGCCCTGGTTATCCAGGGCCACCACCGCCGCGCCTCCGGGGTGTCTGGCGATCTCCAGCTCCGCCGACTCGCCGTTGGGTAAATCGATGGTTTCTATTCCTAGATCAAGGAGCTTGCCCTGATAGATGGGCTGACGCCACACATATTTGTCTTCTTCCACCCTTTATTCCCCTTCTGGTAGTGTCTTAATTTTGTTGTTTTCAAGTATAGAGAACTCGGAATAGAATTTAAATAGTTCGTCATTATGATAGGAGTGAAAACCCATGGTATTAGAAGCTGTGAAATGCCCTCAGTGTAGCAGTATTGACGTTACCAAGCATGGAAAACGAAGAATGAAAAGCAGCGTTATCTGTGTAAAGAGAGCAGGCTCGAGACTCATACATTTATCCAAGATTATCCGGTAAGAAGGCCGCTTACCTGGGACGAAACAACAGATCGTTGAGTTGGACATGAATGGAAGTGGGACCCGGGATATTTCGCGCGTATTAGCCGTTGGTACGGCAACGGCAATCAATAGAGTTGAAAAAATAAAGAATCCAATCTAGAATCAGTAAATTAGGGTTTATAGCTGCTTGCGTGCGCAGTTTCTAGGCTACTTGTTGTGGATCTTAATGAAGTTTTTTAGATTCATGGTCTTAGGTAAATAAATCTCTGAAGTTGGGACGGATGAGATGTGAATTTATGTCGAGGATATAAAGTAATCAAAGATGGCTCTGGCATGTAATCTAGCGGTTGGGTGGTGGTATATCTCAGAGTGATAGAGTAAATGTGGTTCATTCGTAATCGTTTATTTACATGGTACTGAGCTCCAACAATCCTATCCAGGACAACACAGTAGGGTTTGAACGACCATTTTCAGTGCTAATTTAAATAAGGAGTCTTCAACGATGATTATTGAAACTAATGTACATACTTACCGTAAATTTCACAGCAGATAAATTGTCAAGAATGGCACATATGGGTACACTGGGGCACGGACAGAAACGCGAGCTTGTCGACCGGTATCTAGATGCCGAGCTTACTGCGGGCCTGCTCCAATTCGGAGCTCAGGCAGGAGACCCGCCGAATCGTCAGATTGGCCTCGAATTCTGCGATCTTCCACACATCCAGGGCCACCAAACGCGCGGCAACGGTTTATGCTCGGGTGAGACCGAACAGATCCCAACCCTAGAGACTCAGGTCCCTTTCGAGCATGCTCATGCTGAACGCTGAGCAGGAGCTGTCGGCGATCCAGCTTTCACGCACTCAGGACGTGAACGAGAACACTGCATTGCAGATCGCCATGCAGATCATGGCAGGCCATGACACA
>Ga0056114_1000474_pt1 | contig 14092 bp, 6 predicted proteins | sample WorMetHERISLAND1_FD_77005 | JGI IMG/M metagenome (GOLD analysis project Ga0056114, IMG submission 77005) | Marine gutless worms symbiont microbial communities from Max Planck institute for Marine Microbiology, Germany - Olavius loisae HERON... ...
TATATATAACCATGCATTTGTCAAAAGTATGCTAAAAGTTGTACGTATTTGTGTAACTACAACACTTATGATAAACGATTATTTTCATAGATGCTTTTTAGTATTTCACAAATATCAGAAGTAGTTGTAGGTGCATGCTGTATACACTCAAGAACAGCTTTTGTTATGTCTTATTTTGGTAGTTTATATTTTTACCACGCATACCAGTATCATAAGTACGCAATAAGCTGTACATTTTTGTAACTACAACACATGGATAACAATTATTTTTGTGGATGTTGTTTTTAGAATTTTTCATAACTATTAGAAGTAGTTGTAGATGCATATTGTGAACACTCCGAGCTTACATTCTGTTGTGAAATGAGCAGTAACTTTGTTACCGGTATTTAGGCCACATAAAAATCTGATTGATGATGATGACGATAACAAAAAATGTCTTCTGTTTGTGTCATATTTTGGTTCTTTACATTTTACCATGAATTTGTCATAACAGCACTGTAAGTTGTACGTGTTTTCATAGCTACAATATTTATAATACGTGCATACACTGCTGCTGAAAATTTCTGTTTAAAATTTTTATTGAGGTACGGTAACTGTATTATCTTGAAAGGTCCTTAATAAAATACTCTCTAAAGGCCCCGGAACGGTGACTTTTGGTTGTAGAATTCATTGTGCGGCAGCGGTCAGTCATAATGTTAAATGTAGTATGTCTCAGTCAGCAGACAGGTCTCAGCATGGAAAAGAGATCTTGTAGAACCGTGGATTCAGGATCTCACCGCACGGCATAGGTCTACACATAAAATCACTCATATGGGCATCTTTGGTCATCCTACCAAATTGGTAGCTCTAGCTAAAACGGTTTCAGTGTGGAGTTCACATCATCATCAACATAGTATTTACTGCAGTAACTGTCAAACTGCAGTTACAGTTACAATACAGATAGTTGAGAAAAAACTCTTAAGTACAGTAAAAACAAGTACAGTAAAACACTAATAAAAATCATGATATTATAGTATTGTTTGCAATATAATGATAGTCCTATATGGTTTGAAGCAGCAGGACGGCAGTCCACGGTTGCTACACTGATTGAGAGATAGGTAGTCAGAAACTGATAGATATAATTTTTTTTCGTTCAGTATATGTCTTTAAATATCATTCACAAAATAAAGTTTGAATCCACGAGATGTCCAGCACGCGTAGAGATCTGTTATGAGCTCTGTGTCTGAGGTTGTAGCTTCGAGAAGCAACAGGCGGTGGTGGTAGTGAAGCAGATGCTGGGGAGTTGTGATTAATAGTAAAGAATAGCTGATCCTCTTGTCCTTCAATTAGACTGTCGAAGGGTGTCCGGTAAACAGAAGCCGCAACGGTTGCTGCGGCAGAGAAACGCGTCAACTCGTTTCCGGTCACTAGCTATTATAAAGCCGCTCGATGCAAAGCATATTGCAGATATGAAAAACTTTGGTTCCCGAGAAATACCAAAATGAATGAGAGGTAGATGGAATCGACCAATCAGATTCATTGCCTGGCCATGACGGGGCATTGGGGGTATGCTGGCTAACTTGGCTAACTCAGAAATTCAACAAGTGTAACAGTTTGGATTAGAATTGTACTAATATTTCTAAGATTAACTCTTTTACTGCTGGTTTTGTAACACCATGTGAAATTACTGCAAAGACGTTTTTTTACAATTTTGTAACAAGTGAGAATACACAACATATACAGTGTGAGTCAACCCCTCCCCCTGCAGGCTGTGGTTTTCTGACATTTTTCGACAAAACGATTGAGAATTTTATATCAATTTTTACACACTTATTATACGTTCCTATCTACTCTAGATTACAAATTTTTATTCAGTTATCTCCAACTTTGATGAAGTTATGCCATATTAAGCGCGACTACATAGTTCGCATAATATGCTCAGAATGTCCACCATCGGTCGAAACGCACGCGTTCAGACATTTGCGAAAGTCGTTGATAGCTTTGTTGATAGTTATTTGTGGCAAGTAATCCCAGATCTGCTGCTTTTATAATATCGACAAACATGTTGGATATGACATGACGTCAATGAACAGTGACGACATTTGCTCAGTAAGCAAACTTACAAGTTAAGTTCTAGTGAAATGTCAAAAATTCGATGGGTGGTCTCGCTTAGTTTGGCATAACTTCGTCAAAATTGGAGATAATTGAATAAAAATTTGCAGTCTAGCGTATAGATATGAACGGTAAATTGATTAAAAATTCCCAACCATTTCCAAAAAGAATGTCAGTAAAGCGCAGGGGGGATTTTTGGACTCACACTGTACAACTACCGTATATTATGCACAATATGACCAGACTGTTTGTTTGAGGACAATTTTGACTGTTGACACAATTGCCATGTTATTGTACTAATTGTGTTTGTAACTAATGATTGCAACAAATAGATTATTTATATACTGCAATATTTTTGCTTTTAGATTATTTCAGTATATGCATTTCTCAATTGTGTAACTACGGGAATTATATATAACATACCACAGTGATTAGATGTTATACAAATTATACACACATGTACATTATGACTAGCATTTGTTTGTTAGTGGTTAATTTTGATGTTCAAATTTTTCCATGTTATTACATGTATATAGGCCTATATGTAGCTAATGCTTACAATAAACTGATTATAATATAGCTCATATCAGTGTCTGCTTTTTGATTTTGGACGTGAGAGAGAAGACGGAATACAGAAAGAATAGAAACAGTGGATATAAAAAAATGGTAAAATAACGGGACGGAAAAGGCAAATGTTTATTAAAAAATAAATAAAACAAGCCCTGTATGGCACTGCCAGTTGACTCCTCATAAAAGGCAAAATTCGTTTGCAAAAGACAGAACACCCTATGTTAGAAGGTCACGTGACGCCGAAAGAGGATGAATGTAAAAAATCTGTCCGGTTAAAAATGATATTGTCTTGGAGTATCATAATTCACCATTAGTCTTGATTTACATGCATACCGGCAGAGGAGATACACTTTGAAATAGGGAGTTCTCGCAACCTTCGGACGTCTGTGACCTTGACCTTGACCTTGGATCGGGTCATATGGCATACCGTCACGTGTACAAACAAAATCTGGTTGAAATTGGAAAAACTTTTTGTGGACGGACGGATGTACATAAAGACAGACGGGCATTCAGACCGGCTGTATTAGGTCGACCAAAAAAGGGTGACTGAAATGTAGATTCCCATGCTCACTAGAAACAGATTTAGCCTATAGACTACATGTCTACATATCTACTCTGGCCTAGGATGCAATCCAAACTGTCAAGGCAAGTATAGTTCACTGGTTATTGCCAGGTCAATCTGTCAAGATGATAAATATGCCATCAGTTTAGTTCTATACCACAGCTAAACAGTTGCAACATAGTCCTATGCATTTTCGTTCAGTGGTGTTAGTTCAGTCACGTCCAAGATTGACAATGTGCACAAATATGATAAAAAGTTAAATTAGTCTGACTGGCTGAAATGCACAAAAGACATACATTCACATTTACAAAAGTTATCTGAAGATGCTTTCCAAGTGACATTCTGCACGTATGTTCCACAGTTGAATTAGGCTACACGCAGCCTATACTTTTTGCTCTTGTCACTTTCCACATTTAGAACTGAGGCGTGAGGCCAAACCCCAAACTGCGGCTTTTCTGCCATAGCAGAGAAAAAACAAACTGGGTAGTGTTCAGAATTAGGTCCACAGACAGAACAGTGCCAGCTTATGAGAAAAGGAAACTGACGGTTTGTGTTCATTGCATGTATAAAGTCGATGACAGCCTGATATGTCAACAGCTGGCTGCTCAGTTACTCACTCACATGTACATCAACTGTTTACTGTTGAGGATTTCCAGCAACTGTAGTGAAAAGCAACTCGACGGGTTTCACAGAAAGCGCAAACTACGACGACAGTCTGCTTTCCGTTTTCCAAAGACCGTCTGCCGTCAGTGGATGATATATGCCGTAGCACCGCGTATAGGCTGTGCTCAGCCATGCATTCACGCGTAAATCAATAGAGTAAAGTCTCGATGGCCAACACAATATGCGGTCGTGCTTCTCAGTTACTGAACATTGTAAACATTACACGGCGCTGATACTGTGACTTGTGCTTCTTCACCAAATCACCTCAAAACTGCGACCTCAAGTTCCAAGTGTAGCAAATAACTTTTTCACCATGTCTGTTTCACTAATGCAGGATAGCAAAGTTACAGCATAATGAGTTAGGCCTAACGTTCCAGGCCTAACTCACACCATCTATCACCCCTAACTGTCCTCAGTCTTCCACTCCATACCTTAAAACTCATCTGTTTCACAAATCCTTTTCTCCGTAGTTTTTGTGCTTCCCTCTAGACTGCCTTCACGCAATTTGGACTCGGAGAGAACTTACTCTCAGGAATGCTGTTACTTACTTACTTACTTACTTTATAGTAAGTTTACTGTCCAGAAACCGCGCATCCGCCAGCTACAGAATGAAGTCTATCAACAACGTGAAGCTCTTCATCGGCTGATTTTCTCAGCAGACCTCGTTTGTCGTGTCAGCGCTGACAGTCGTCGTCGTTGATGGCGTTAATGACAAATAAAGTTAAAATATTCAGTCTTCACTAACAGTCAATTTACACAGTTCAATTTCACTCTTAAGATGTCAGAGAATTGCAGAGTTCTGCAGCAAGACTGCGCTACTGTCGTAACAACACATACGTACATATAAAAAATTGAAGGTCACTCAAGGTCATTGGATACCACGTGGTTTAAACGAGGACATATGATTTCCTATTAAAGTTCAACAGTAACTTTGGCTCTATATTGCACCGTTTCCAGATAGGCTATACAGTAATTATAAATGAACGACAGACATTAACGTTGTGAGGAAACATAGTTAAATTTTCACGGAGATTCTAAAAAAGATAGTGGTAATTCCAATCAAATGAATGATGAGATAATCAACACAATTTCGCCATAAACATTTATAATCAATAACTAATCGTAGGATTAATCCTTGGTTGACTTCGAGTTGGAAACGTGCACGTAACAGATGCAGTCGAAGTAGAGTTTAACGTCCAACCTGACACAAGATAGGTCAGTTAGCCTAGGAGGCGGTCTTTACAGCCAATCACTTGACTGATACTGACAAAACAGTACAGGAAAATACACGAACTAAATTCAACTAGCAAACAATGCAAAATACAGCAAAACAAAACTACCCTGCTTCAGTCGCCTCTTACGACACACGGCCAGAAAACGAGATGGGCTACAACGCTCCTGAGCCCACACGGGCTCAACGTGCGAGACAGACAGACAAACAGACTAACAGAAAAACGCAATGGAGCCTCCTGCAGCAAGGCCACACGGCACACAATAACACATAATTACGGTTGAGTACACACGTTATGTAAGCAAGTATATCCAGTTGATCTTGACAAGACGCTTGGCCCTGACGTCGCATTGAATTCAGCTACTCGTCACGGTCACAGTCTCTTACGCTCGCTTACTATACGTAACAAAGACCTAGAGGCTACTGGCTATAAGGCCTCATTTTACCTCACAGGCTCAGATCATAGTCATAAAAATGCAGCCCTGAATCGTGGCCGTGTCACTGTCTATTGACGATCAGAAGTCACACATCTGCAGTATCTCTATCAGAGCAGTCTCGACAACGTTCTACAACTTGGAAGACAGTCCGACACGTTAGCATCAAGTAAGTGAAGAATATCAGCAGAAAAATATCTGTTGGTAAATAACGTGCCATAGCCAACCAGATAATCACAGAAGACTTTCGCAACTTATGTTTCCAAAATCAGCATCATCAGACAAGAAAAACCAGCTAACGCTGACAACCCATGTATGGCGATGCTTGTGCAAAGGACTCGCTATAGACTACGAGCATCGCAGCTTCCATTATTAGGCCTAAATCGTGGTCAATAGTACTTGCCAAAGCTTATCTACTTGTCAAATTAGAAATCCGTGCAAAAATGAGTGGTAAAATTAACGGCCACGTGACGTCAAACGACCTTTGTTCAAATACAGCAGATACGCTCAGTATAACAGGGGCAAATGCACGAATTTGTCGGAGGGACCGCCCTCCCCCCTTTCATACCTACCCCGTTTTCTTCCCTCCCTCCAGATGGACGAAGTACTGCATGATAAGTGTAAGCTTAGCACCTGCAGTTTTTCATCACGACTGCAGCATTTCGTCAGTTTTTCGTCCAAAAAAGAATCCTTTGGCACCTACGGATTACAGATAACAGCCATGCTGTTCATCGAAAAATCACACGATGCTTATTCAAGCATTGCGAGGTCTACTGGAGTACTGGTGGTCTCGGTATGGTAGCCCTACTGGTAGCGTGTCGACTAACAATCGGAAGGTTGTGAGTTTGATGCCTGCTAACCATAGCGCTGCTAACGTAGTGTGTATCACAGCTGACAAGTAACCGCCTGGGGTAAACTGTCCGCTGTGGCCGGTCACCACTCCTTCTTCCGAGCTGTAGGAAGTTGGAGTTTAACACTGTCAGCGTTTGATGGACTCGGATCTGGCATGGGTAAATGGTAAGAGCTCTAGATAAAGCTCACGCTATGCTGACGATTTCAAGCGCTCTATAATATCGGGAGCCATTTACCATTTTACTTGCATGTTGGCATGTCAGTCATTAGTCACAAAAGTAACTGCTTAAGCATTTCATATATCATATCTGCAATAAATCTGGTTACATATGAATATCTAGTCGCTTTCCTGTGACTACTCTGTTCACTCTCTACTGCAGTATTTGTCGTGTGGTGTCTGTGTTTGTTGATAGCACTAATACACAAGATGGATCACTTTCTCGAAACTTACAAAGAAGTACTTACACAAAAAAATTAATACATTTGGTGATATAAACAAACATAGGCATGAGTTCTCTGATGAACAGCTTGAAGAGCTAAATACAGTCCTGTCAGCAGTGGTAGAGATAGTACGTCGTAACGACACTGACAATCAACTGTACTGTCACAATGACGAGAATAGTCTGGAAGTTACACACGTTGATAGGTACGGGTTTGTAACCAAGGTAAGATGTATGACGTGGCGTCAAAATGATGAAAACCTGAGACTTATGAGATGTTCAAAGACCATGAGTACTACGTGCAGTGATGCCAAATGGACGAAGGAAATAATCAACGATGAAACAGAGCTTAGAGTGGGAGATCACATCTGCTGGCACAGGCCTTGTGCCATATGGCACCATGCTATAGTTACAGGTTTGGATCCGATAATGGTCATTCATTATGATGACGAACTAGAAGTCGCAGAGACTGAGTTGTCTGATGCTTACTGCCATTCAAAATGCTGTAAATTCAAGTCAAGATGCTGTAAATTCTGTGACAATCTTTACCGCATCAATTACGAGGACTGCTACAACGCCGACTACACCGTCCTGAGAGCTCGCGAGCTGTTGGGTGAGGAAAGGTATAACCTGCTGGATCGAAACTGTGAGCACTTCAGCAGCTGGTGCAAAACTGGCTCAACCAAATCCAGTCAGGTTAGCATCTGTTGGGCATCACTTGGAAGGGTGGCAGTTACCATTTGCCTGAGAGTGATAGCACTGCTGATTCTTTTTCTGATCCAGTTGTCACATGAAGAATCTGAAGAGATTTGCCAAGGAAACAGCACAGTGACAACCAGAGTGACAACCACAGTGAACACCGTGAAAAAGACAAGATGTGCACAGAATGAGAATGCGGAGAAACTACTTGCTGTTGTCTACATTATTGCTGTTACCATAATATTCGTAATCCGTTTACTCATCACTTCTGGCAAACGATTACCAGTAGATCTGCAAAGTGAAAACATATGTTGCGACGACAACTGTGAAAACGACTTGGCATGTTGCCTATGTTCATATAAAAAGTGCCCTCGCTGCATATTTCTGCGTGGTGGTTGTTGTCTGATAAACATGATGTGCGTTCTCGTTTGTAGAGCACTTTGTTGCTTGTCTTTTTGTCGACATATCAGGTGTTCTCCACTTACCTGTTGTCGACGTCCATATGAACTTGTCTGCGGACTTTTCTGGCGAATCTTCCTCAGAGAAGTTCTTGGGCAGATTGGGACACTGATAATTGTACTAAAGGAAGATGAGTTAGGTACAGCGATAGGTTTTCAAAACCTTTCGGCTTTTGACAGAACAGGTCATATCATAGGATGGATCATTTTAGTCCAGATTGGTGGCTACATTCTTGGTATAATTTGTGGGCGGATGATAGAAGCATATTGCGAACGCCGTAAGAAAGCAAAACGCAAAATAACACGAACAACAAACGAACTTGAGATGACTGCTTAAACCTATAAGAAAGCCTAGCTAACGCTAAAGTAAACGCGCGACAGCAGTGCGTATATGAATTCCCCTAACGCAGAAATCTACGGCAAATCAACGCAAGGAACATTATGTTGCAAACCACATACAGTGGGCTATAACGTAGTCGCTGACAATACGGGTCTATCTTCATTCGTTTAGCAGTTGTTCCCTCCGAAATCTGCGAAATCCCGCGAAATTCTCTTAAAATTCGAACTTACAATAGTTCAAGGTAATCCAAAATGATCGATCTTGGTGCCAATCGAATGCGGATATGCAACATCCTATCAGCGATCAATAGTAACTTTGTACGTATCTCCTAGCGTTGTCGAGATATTGACACATATACCTTGAAAATAGCTTGTTTACCAAATTCCACCCTTGTTTGACTCCTCTAGCGCAGGAATTCCCAGCGGCATCAACGTAATATATACACCACTGAAAAGTACAATGGGCTACAATTCCGTCGCTGACAATACCGGTCCATCTTCATTCATTTAGCCGTTGCTGGCTCCCAAATCTGCGAAATCTCGCGAAATCGAGAGAATTAGAACTTATAGCAGGTAAAGGTCATCCAAGGTCATCAGTCTTGTGCCAATCGAAAGCGCATTATGCGACTTCCTATTGCTAGTGATTAATAGTAACTTTGACCGTATCTTCTACCGTTTTCGAGATATTTTGCTCGAAAATAGCTCGTTTTTCTCACCCCACCCTTATTTGACGCCCACTAGCGGAGGAACGCCCTGAGATATCAACGTCATCAACACACCGCTGAAAAGCACATTTAATGGGCTACAATTGCGTCCCTGACAATACGGGTCTATCTTCATTCGTTTAGCTGTTATTGCCTCCTAATCTGCCAAATCCGCGAAATTCCGAGAGAATTCGAGCTTATAGCAGTTCAAGGTCATCCAAGGTCATCGATCTTGTTGTCTATCGAAAGCGCATATGCGACTTCATATTAGTGATTAATAGTATCTTTGGCCGTATCTCCTACCGTTTTCGAGATATTGACGTGTAAATCTAGAAAATAACTTGCTTTATCCACTCCTCCCTTGTTTGACGCCCCAGCTCGGGGGAACCCAGTAGAATTTCGGAATGAAACTTATCCGGCAAAAAACTAGAAGCATGGGGCTACCATACGGTGAAAATTTCATAATCCTAACATCAACCGTTTTTGACTGAGACAGAAGGACAGACGGACGGACGGGCGATAGCATATATCATATGCATATGCTATATGCTGTCGCCCGCTGAAAACGTCGATACAAATGTTAACAGTACAATTCAACATCCGTTGACACAAGAAAGCCCAGCTATCGCTGAAACCCCCGCGATGATTGTGGAAGAGTTCTACGCTTTCCGTATGATCAGTACAGTTTAATACGCGATATATGCACTAATAATAGTACTGAGTACTACCAAGTGCACAAAAGCTAAAATGATCTCAAAGATCATTCAAGGTCTATGCTAATAGCATTAAATCCTTTAACCGATAATCTGGATACTATTTCCTATTACAGATGCCCGACTTTTTGGATTTTGAAAAACGTAAAAAAATACGTAAAAACGTAGAAGTAATAACATATATGCCTATAGTCCTGAACACGACGGTGACCACCCTCAATTAGTTTTGTTGTCTTTCGCACAATAGCAAGGCCATTATATTTTAACCAAAAATGAACAGTTTTAATATAATGTTGTATGTATAACATGACACGTGTGTAATTGTTTTACAGTGAAAGTGTCCGTTAGGAATTTCAAAGTGCAGAAAGTGAAAACTAAGACAAAGCTTTCTACGATTTTCATGTTTTTTGACATGACACTTCAAAAAAAGTAAAAAGTCGCGTTTTTGGATTTTGACTGGAACTATGGTGACCTTCACTAGTACTTTCTTTGCATTACGATGACTACAGTTATAAACCACATTTGCTAATAATCACTTCATGACAGACAGATGCTACACATACCTTGATACTGCATTCAGAAAGTTTTGGAATGTGATTTTGTTCGTACAAAGCTATAATCATGGGCTCTCAGGGGTGAATGAATTTCAATGCATGCAACATAAGCAATTTTGACACAATACTGGTCACAACAGATGGATGATCTGAAAGCCAGGAGAGATGGTTGGATGGACGATAGCATTTTCCATGCTGTGCATGCCATAGTGCGGTAAAAACAGAATATTACACAATATATGATTACAATACAAATATTTCACCGTGAACATATTTAACTGAGCAGTTCATGTCAGTGACACTGATACATTCACTGTCCCTGACATACAGGGATCTGCGAAGGCCCGATAACCAATTTTGAATTTACAGAAAAAATATTATAATTAAAATACTAACCAAAATTAGCATTAAACACAAAACAATGACAAAATGCGAAGTGAATTCAAACTTTATCATTAAAGAACGAGAAAGCCTAGCTAACGCCAGGTAAGCGCGCAACAGCCGTGTGTGTACGAAGACTTGTTTTTGCCATCTCACCGTTGTTTGACGCAACCCTAGACGAGGAACGCCTTGCGGTATCAACGCAATCTATACATCGCTGAAAAGTACATCCAGTGTGCTACAATTCAGTCGCTGACAATGCAGGTCTATCTTCATTCGTTTAGCTGTTATTGCCTCCAAAACACGAGAAATGTCGCGAAATTCCAAGAGAATCTGACCTTACAGCAGTTCAAGGTCATCCAAGGTCATCGATCTTGGTGTCAATGGAAAGCCCATATGTGACTTCCTATTAGTCATTGTAACTTTAGCCATATCTGCTAGCGTTTTCGAGATATTCACGCTTAAAGATACAAAACTGCTGATTTTACCCACCTCTCCCTTGTTTGACGCGCCCGCTCGGGGAACCCCTTAGAATTTCTGGATGAAACTTACCCCGCAAAAATTAGAGGGATGGGGCTACAGTACGGTGAAAACTTCATAATCATAACTTCAACTGTTTTTCTATGATCCACCCTTCTGACAGACGGACGGACAGACGGACGGGCGATAGCATATACGCGCTATAGCATATATGCTGTCGCGCGTAAAAATTGTCTGTCTGGTAAATTACTGTATATTTCAATGACTGTAAAAACACAAAACGGCTATAAGATAACATGCAACAAGCAATTAGGCCTACATGTCAGTGAGAATTTGATGGACATTCACAAATATCAGCTGTAAAGTACGACAGATGGCTGACAACTAACACTTGAATATTGGAATTTACAAAAAAAGGGTCAGGTCAGGCACTTAAACCCCGGGGGCCAATGGCATTTGTCCAGCCTTAGCCACATAACCACTGTGGCCAATCCACGACGTCGCCTTTTCAAATTAGATGTTGATGCACTAATTATTGTTAGATATATCACAATTTTTGTATCTTGTTAGTTTGTATGTAAAATATTTTACTTTTTGGAGTTAAGGTATGGAAGTTATGCAAATATTTTTGAGTATGCTTTACAGAATTTCATAACTAGTAGAAATGCTTGTAGTAGACGTTTATGTACTTGATAAGTATTTGAGGACATATGTTGTTTGTTGCTTATTTTACCAGTTTAGATTTTACCATGCAAAAGTTGTATGCATTTGTAACTACAAAACTTATAATGAACAAATATTTTCGTGGATGCGTTTTAGTATATCATAATTATTACAATTAGTTGTAGGTGCCTATTGTGTATACTCAAGAAGGTTCTCTGTGATATATTCTGGTTGTTAATATATTACGATGACAAAAGTTTTTGAAAAGTTGTACATGTTTGTATAACTACAACACTTATGATAAATAATTATTTTCATGGATGCTTTTCAGTGTTTCATAAATATTAAAAGTAGTTGCAGGTGCATGCTGTATACACTCAAGAACATCTTTTGTTTGTGTCTTATTTTGGTTGTTTATACTTTACCATGCATGTATCATAAGTATGCTACAAGCTGTATGTGTTTGTAACTACAATACATAACAATTATTTTTGTGGATGCTTTTTAGAATTTTTTGTAACTATTAGAAGTAGTTGTAGGAGCATATTGTGAACACCCTGAGCTTACATTTTGTTGTGGATCGAGCAGTAACTTTGTTATTTAGTTCACATCCAAAAATATCATTGATGATGATAATGATGACACTAGAATGTCAACTGTTTTTGTGATATTTTGGTTGTTTATAGTTTTCCATGCATTTGTTGCATGTGTTGCAGGATGCATGTGTCTGCATAGCTAAAATATTTTTAATACATGGATTATTCATACACTGACATTGAGTATTTGTTTTAAAATTATTATTTCGGTACACATGTTATTATAGACTGTAACTGTCAGAAATATTATCTTGAAAGGCAATTAACTGAACACTACCTGAAATCAGCCCCTTAACCATGACCGTTGATTGGTGGTGGATGACCTGCAGAATTCATTGCGTGGGGCTGAAATTGCCAGTCATCCAATCGTATATACTAGCTCTCAGCAGACAGGTCTCAGCTATTAAAGAGATCTTGTTCAGGGTCTCACCACACGGTATAGGTCCACAGATAAAATTACTCATTGGTCATCCTACCAAATTGGTATTTCTAGCCAAATCGGTTGCAGCAAGTGAATAAAAACTTTGGTTCCGGAAGCATTGCACGAATGAATGAGAGGTGTATTTTCTAGACCAATCAGATTCATTGTCTGGCCATTCTGGCTAATTCGGTAACTCTGAAATTCAGTAAGTGGAATGGTTCGTATGCGAGAATAGAGAGTGGCATAACTTAAGCAGTCTGACAAAATACGATAGCTATTATCTAACAAAGCAGTATCCATTGCATAATTTATGCGTTTTAACACTTTTTAGACAGCTAACAAGTTCTATAATTAACTTTTTGCTTTTGTCATGTGTTCCACTCTCCAGCACTACCATGTGCAGTGTACAGAAATCTGTGAATGCAAAGACTGCTATCATTGTGCAGTTTTTACACTTGCAAAATGAATGCATGTAGATACCACACAATTATAAATCGTGATTATAATTTCTACATGTGACCGTATTGACGTTTCTAACATTAACTCTTTTGCTGCTGGTTTTGTAACACCATGTGCAATTACTGTGACGACGTTTTTAGCATTTTGTAACAGGTGAGAATACACAATATATACAACTATTATGTACAATATGACCACACTTTGTTTGTTTCAGGCCAATTTTGACTGTTAACACATTTGCCATGTTATTGTAGTAATTGTGCTTGTAAATAATGCTTACAACAAACTGATTATATATAGCTGACATTAGTGTCTGCTTTGTGATTTTGGACATAAGAGAGAAAATGAAATACAGAAAGAAGAGAAAGGGCGAGTTTTCATGAAAAAGGGTAAAATAATGGGATGGAAAAGACAATTGTTGGATTAAAAAATAAATAAAACAAGCTCTGTACTGCACTGTTGGTCGACTCCTCGTTTTTCATAAGAGGCAAATTTGTTTGCACAGTATGTTTGAAGATCGCGTGACGCCGAACGAGCATGAGTAAAAATCTGTCCGGTTAAAAATAAGATATTGTCTTGGAGTATCATAATTCACCATTAGTAAGTAAAAATGGTAAATGGCTCAATGATTTTATAGAGCGCTTGAAAGCGTCAGCATTGCATCAGCTTTATCTACCGCTCTTACCATTTACCCATGCCAGATCCGAGTCCATCAACGCTGACAGTCTTAAACTCCAACTTCTTACAGCTCGGAAGAAGGAGTGGTGGCCGGCCACAGCCGA
>Ga0056114_1000476_pt1 | contig 14080 bp, 8 predicted proteins | sample WorMetHERISLAND1_FD_77005 | JGI IMG/M metagenome (GOLD analysis project Ga0056114, IMG submission 77005) | Marine gutless worms symbiont microbial communities from Max Planck institute for Marine Microbiology, Germany - Olavius loisae HERON... ...
ACGCAGAGTACTCGCCGACGTACAACTCAGTGCTCAGGAAGCATGGACAGCCGCCGGTGATCGAGTTGAATGGAGAGCGCTACGGTCCTCTGCTGACTACGCGATCTGATGATGATGATGATAAGTAAGCAAGTAAGTAAAACGTAGACTTATATAACGCATATCGTTAGAAAACCTCTAATGCGCGGGTAATACTAGTATAGGCCCTAGTAACGGCTGAAAAGAACTTTCAAGAATCGTTTAATGCCATCAGAATTTCTACCGGTAAGTTCATCTGGCAACGAGTTACAGTGTAATGAGTTCAATAGCTCTCTCTCGATACCACTTTGTTGACACTACGGCTCCAAAGATGTTTTATTCAGCATTATTGTTCTTTCAAAATATTTTCTCTTGTTTTAATTCCATTGTTAAGCGGTTTAGCCCTAGCGCCATCCGTAGATAAGAATAGACAGCCCTGGAATGGATAGAAGTACAGACGGACAGACAGACGATAGAATTAAAACAGATGCATGTGTCGTTCAGTAACAAAAATCAACGTACTAGTTTAGTTTGAGTAAGGAGCTGTTTAAGTTGGGCTACAAAGTCGTTCTTTTGTGCGAGTTCAGTCTGTACAGCTGACAACTGATCACCGAGCATCTGACACTTGGTCACTGCACTCTGTCGTTCTCTCTCCAGCCTCTCCTTGTCTTCTCCCAGCTGTCACACAGGTCAACAAACCGCTGAAACCACGTGACCCAACGACAGCCAATCATCGTGCGCCGTCGATAAACACTATCATCATCGACATAAGTAACAAAACCACTGCCCCACGAATGTTAATGTAGGGCCTATAAGTAAGAAAAGTACTGGAAAAGAATATCAAAAAGATGTGTCCATATAACTAATCAAGAAACCTGCAAACAAACACATGGCAACTATGTAAGTGCACTTAAAGCCGGACAGATGAAAAATATGACAAATTTTCTTAATGATTTTGCAATGGCTCTGTTGTGTGTGTTTGGCCAACAGCTACCAAGTGCGTCATGCTAGCCTGTCTTGAGGAGGAACTATCCTTGACTTGACTTGTTCAAAGAATTTCGAACATGCATTGGCAGATCTCTCAAGTACGGTTCTTAGCCCACATTTCCACTGTGACAGCAAGAAGTGTTTCTCTTTTTCTGCTGTAGAACAAACTGACTCAACTATCGAGATAACGTATTAGTGCATGTAAGTAAGTAAATCCTTTAATAACATATGACAAACGCACATGATACAAATAAATAGACGCAGAGGTTACAATACAACAAATGTCTCTGAATAAAAGTGTTGTAGTAAAATAACATTAAACGTTAGATAAAAATCAATAAATGTCTTTACTAGAATGACCGCACTTTCGATATACCTAAAACGACCGAATGCGTCGATTGACGCAACAAGCGGTTACCGCGTAATGGCAATATAACGCATTTTATGGCCTTTGGTTGTTTACTGACTACCTTTATTGAATATTATTGATGTTTAAATTAAATATTCTCCCTAAGCTAAATATTATTAAGTATTCTTTGTTCGGATCAGACTCAAGTGCATTCAAGTCAACAACGCTCAACTACATAAATTTTTTATTTTTATTTTTTTATATTTTTTGATCAGCATTTCGAACCAACTGTAAGGAATAAATTCATTAGCAGTAAATGTCAAAGACGAACAACTTTTAAAACTATTTTATTATTGTTTTAAAAATTATTCTTCATTAATTCTTTTCAACAGCGACATTTTTCCTGTGGCCCGATGTAGATCCTTCGACTGTTCGGCCAACGTTTACGGCGTGCTTGGCATCTCCAGCGAGCAGAACTCACATTCATCTGATGGATCTCTCCAGTGAGATCCCGCAAGATCTGCGTCAGTCACAATGTAGACATCCTGACGCCCTTCGTACTGGTGATCGTACATTCCAGTAGCTCCGAACCTGGCTCTCAGCAGTTCACGTACCCATTCTGATAACACGAACGTTTTGTAGCCCACTCCGACAGCGGACGCGCGCAACTGCCAATAGAGCACTCGGTACACGTCTTTTGACGTTGATCCGGAACAAAGCAAAACATGATTCAAACCCAAAGGCAAGTCCAGTTGCATCGACGTCGATGTGCGGTAGAAAACCGTATCTTATAGCCTTGGATATGATGGACTTTAGTCGGTTTCTTTCATCGGCTTTAAGGTATCCCCACCATGCAGGGCAGGCATACTGAAGTTGTGAGACCAGAGTGGCAATACAACAACACAACAGTTCCTACTTATTAAGTTGTTTTTTGTTGTTTTTACTTTATATTCTTTACTTTTAATTCTGTTAGTACTAAATTGATAGTTGTCGAGTTGCTTGTAACCGTTTCTTTTTGTAGTTAGTTAGTGGGCAGTTGTAAGTGCAGCAATGCTGCCTTGCTGTCCAGCTCATTAATTGTGCATGCTGCTTTATAATGCTTAATATGATTGTTGAGAGCAAATAAATCACAGTCACAGTCACAGTCACAGCCTGCTTGATATGCATCACCTTACCTGTGGAATCAACTCCCTTCTTCATTCCGTCTACCTCATTCACTCTCCTCCTGGTTCACCTCATCCTGCGCATATCACCTATCACAGTCACCACCTTTGCTCTCGCCATCTATCACTGCCTCTACCTTCCACACCAGACTTAAAACTCATCTCTTTCACAAATCCTTCCTCCAAAGTCACTCTTATTCCTTCCGGACTGCCTTCACGGATCTTAACCTGTACTGAAATAAAGGGGAACTGGCCTTTTTTTGTTTTAGTTTCTTTTTAGGCCTATATTTTTTCTGGATACGTGCTAGATAAAGCTGTATATTCAGCTTTCGAGTCCACGTTAAACTCTTCTATCGTATCGTATGGTAAACCAATAACGCTGACCAACCAGTCAGTTTATCAACTCCTCGTCCATAAGCTCCGTCCAATCCAACGACGGCGCCCTCTAGACGGGTTATGGCCTAACAGTACATCGTCACACTCCAGGAAGATCGGGAAACAACAAGCTCATGATACACAGTGGACAGTGGTCCACCTGTTTGATGAGGTCGTTATTGTCCTTGTTGCGTTGTTCGTAATTACGAATGAAGTCCCTCAGTTCGCACTCCTTGTCCTTCAACGTGCCGTACAACTGTTTCATCTGACTAACAAGGTCTGCCTTCTCCGACGTCAAACGCTTCCGGTCGGCTTTCATCGCTACAAGTATCACAAATGTCAATCCACAAACAGTCACCGTTCACTCAGAGGCAGCACAGCAAAGCACTCGATCTATCGTTTATTGACAAACTTGACAAACTGCGACTGAGTTAGTGAGTAGGCCTACATTAAAAGAATGGACATCAAGTACAAATAAAAGTTCGACAATCCGACTATAGTAAGTAATAACAGTATTTGAACAGCGTCCTAGTAATACTAAAGTGATCCTGTTTAACCGTTAGGCCTAAGTCTATTGTGATTTATTTTTTGAAAATAAATTTTCCAGTTCGGCGTCCACTTGTGGGTTTTGGTCATGCGCGTTTCGTTATAGTATACTCCTAGTCTGCTATAGGCCTAGCACACACAATTTCATCAAAATCGGACGATATTTGATTTCACTGAAATATGGCGATGTAACAATTTTCAAGATGGCGGTCGTTCACCATCTTGGATTTTCAAAGTTTGAAATACTGTCATTGACTCTCTTTACTTTCGGATTTTGCGTTTTCGTGCAGAATTTCGCGAAAATCGGACCGATCCGCTGCCGAGCCGACTTATGTAAAAAAGCGATGTTTTCCATTATGGCGTCCGTCCGCCATCTTGAATTTTAAAAATCTGAATTATGGTCCTCTTTATCATTGACTATCTGAGTGTACCTAATTTCATCATAATCGGATCCATTGTTACTGAGATATGCTGACAAAAAGTCTTTCATATTAGCGGCCGTCCGCCATCTTGGATTTATGATTATGTCATAATATTACTGCATCCGGTAATCTGAATGTTCTAAATTTTCCCGTTGATTGGTTTCATATAGTCTTCTTGAAAGCCATGATAGGCAGCGACTACACGTGCGCGACTGACGACAGACAAACAGACTGACGCCGTCCGTCAACGCTTAAGAACCCTTCCCACCATGTGGGCGGGGCTTCATAAGTAATAAGTAAGTAACCGTTGAACCTAAGAGTGCCTCCTTGCATCGACTCAGCTCCTGCTGTGCGTGAATGAAGTCGAGCTGTACAGAGTCGCCCCCTGGTGAATGAGTTGACATCGTCTGCTGCTGCTGCTGCTCTAGCTGCTGAACCAGGCGAGCGTTGTCTGCTCTCAGTCTCTCCATTTCATCAGTCATCCTGCACGCTGCATTACTGGCTTCATCACAGGCAGCATTATCACGTCCTAACAAATATCCAAACACATACTGATAGGTCGTATTTTGTAATTTTTGACATCCGGGCACTCTGACGCTTAGGGCTGAGCGTCAGAGTGCTCGGATGTCAAAAATTGCTAATGACTGCTTAATAGCGATCGAGCTGCATTGCAGCACAGGAGCTGAGACAGCGGCGCATCGATCGCTGACGACTAGTCGTACATTATAACGTCGCCGAATGGATCCTGCCAGTGCCACTCCTCTTTTAGGGAGCGTCATTCATGACGACGTTGATGTGTCATCAGTTTAATGACGGCGACCAACATATCGGTCATAAAGTGCGTTGAAGTAGACTCGACTGACCTTCTCAAACAGACAGACTGACAGACAAACAGACGGACAGGTGGATGCTCAGTTAATCGCTGTATAACAAGTAGGTGCACGGCCACGTGGCCGTTACGACACGCGGCCTTCCCGGATAATTACTGATTATATACTCACTCAATTCCACATTAATAAAGTTACTTAGTTACAGCAGGTTCTTGGTTTTCTTGCGGAATTTGCACCTGATAGTCATAGTCCCAGTTAGTCGTGTCCTGCAGTGTGTCTCCAATAAATTTGAATTTTCTACAGCATTTCGACTTTGAGTAAATCGTAGGCACGGGACAGAAAGGACAGACGGACGGACGGATGGAGTGCAACATTTTATCGCCCCGATAAAAGTGTAGGCCTACTTTGGCCGCTAAGAGGCGCAGCAATAGAGCGCGCTCGCAGCTGGTGCTTCACGCTATGCGATACGAAGACAGTGGCGTGCAATGTATGTTATCTTCGCGATATTTGAACGTTAATTGCACAAGTGTGGAAAATATCTTCTTCGCGAAAAATCGCTGTATATCTCCACTAAACGCCCGGCTACAATGTGGTACAAACGCCGACCACATGCAATTTGCAGTCGAGGTTAAACGACCTTTTAAAAGAACCTCCATCAAAAACTTCGGTGTCCTGTCGCGAAATAATTTTAGCGACAACCCCCAACATTGGACAATCACGCAATAGGATACACGGAGTACTATCGGCACGTCTAGCTATGTCGAAAAGTGCTCTCCGATTTTCAGCTATTTGCAAAAAAACGATTTAAAAACAGACGAATATCGAGCAAATATTATACGTTTCCGCTGATGAAACATATTTGACAGTTATTGTAGAATGTGTGTTGGTTGGATGTAAATCAACCCACTTTTCACGAAGATATGCGCCAAAACGATTTTCTGCATTTTCGTTCTGGGTGACCTTTTTGATCGCAAAATTACTTCAGCATTCACTAGTGTAAGGAGTAGGCCTAACTTCCCCATGAAATACGAACTCTACAAAGCGTTTCAACAGCGAATGAACGAAAGGTATGTATGTATCGGGTGCAACTCCTAATAATAACTGTGTAAAACATGCCGTGTGTGTAACAGACCATGAACGTGTCTGACATACCAGCCCTGAAGTGTCCACGTCATGGGTTTACGGCTGCTCTATGGGAAACTCCCTGCTAAGGACATGATTGCGGAAAATTAAAACAACCACGGCACAAAGCATCCAAGCATTGCATGTGCATTATACTCGTCGCAGTAATGACGATACGACGCCTGCGTGACGATAACGAGATATCTATAGTGATTATTAGAAGTTATTACGACAACAGTGACGGTGGAAATAATAATTATCAATGCTACTTAACTATCCGTAGCTAAGAAATAGACACTGACAGAGAGACGCAGAGAGAGATAGAGAGGGGGGGAGAGAATGCAGCGAAGCATGACAAGCGTTGGTGTGTCGGTGCAAAAATCTCACGCTCACATGCATTAGTGAATTACGTCAGCATTAAACGCACGCAGACCAGCCAGCCTGTAGCCTAATTCGCTATCAAAACTGAGACATGTGAACTAGAACTATAATTACCGCATGTTACCAAGGATGCAGCATATATCGCCCGTGATTTTTGAAGGCTTCGGCATAATGTGTCGGCGTCAGACCGATATTAAAGTCTCTTCACTAGCTGTCTGTCCAACAGCGCATCCAGTACAAAATAGCGGTCATCACGCGCAAGGCTCTGTCGACTTCCGTTCTGCTGTACCTCGACGAACTACAGCGCCAACTGACGACGCGGTCTCTGCGGTCACTGTCCACCGATACTCCGCGTCTCTCTGTGCCGTGGACACGCACTGAGACAGCAAAGCGAGCGTTCTGCGTGGCGACTCCGAACATCTCCGTTAGCTCTTATAAGTTTTTCACTTGCCGCTTTCGTGGTTCAGGTAAATCAAGAACAGGCTCATAACATTAACGTTCGAATTTTGGCATCTTGTTATCTCAGCATTATATTCTGTAGGCCTATGACTAACCACGCAACGTTTGACGCCAATCAATCAATTTTGGCGATATCACGCGATAAAAGAAAGTCATGCGATACGATACGATAGTAGAGTTTAACCATCAATGCATTACTGTCGAAATAATGAATTGCGATTTTCGACAAAAAGTTGACAGATCGTAACAAAAATATCTTCTGCCGCCGACGATGAAAATTTAGTCGAAATCATATCACGCGTTTCCGATTGGTTCGGCAGTTTACGTACAAGCGTCAGCCTCACATATGCGCGGCTGGCGACAGACAAACAGAGACAGACAGACAGACAGCTGGACGTCTTCGTCGGTTAAAGCCTCTACCCACTAAGTGCAGCGGACGCTGAAAAACTATTTCGATGAAAAGCCTCATCATTTAGCGATTTCACGTGAAAACGATTCGGCAGGTCACGTCACGTGACAACGGTGACATGATGTAAGCATGGCATGTCGTGGGTAAACCTGTTCTCTATGACTTTCCTACTTCCAGTAAATTGAAGGTGAGTGGCCGGGTGCAACGCATAATGCGGTCTGCTATATAGACAGAGTCCCGCGGTTTCTCTGCAGCAGCCGATCACCTTGTTACATACCGACAACCAACGTCAAGCTGTACAGCTAGCGATTTGATTAACGAGTGATCGCGGATCGTGAAAGTCTGATTCAATCATTTTAATTCCAGTATCAGTAAGTAAATAACACTGGCAACTGCACTACATTAGGTTCCCTACATTATTATAGGTTAACCCAGATATAAAAACATTCGTTGACGACGTGCTGTGTGGTCGTCAGACGTTTTACTACAAAGTCCACACATCTTGATGATCATGTCCTACTAGGCCTACACGCAGGCCTAGTAAGGTAAGACGTAGCTGAACTCACCTGTAGCCGTGTCAGTCATCGTCAAGCAGGTAACATGGAGTACGTTTGGTCAACTCGCTTCGTTGTCACTCGTCTCCCGAACTCGGCGACGAAGCTACTCGCTTCACGTGTGATTGTTATTAGCGACGTCGATAAAATACGTATAGCGTCTACACGAGGGAAATACATCAGGGCGACGTCGGGGGGAAGAAGCTACGCACGGCACGGGCCCGTACTACTGTATGCGTCTGTAGTATCGCCGTGTGAGCTCGGCGTTTGCTTGCTAGAGATGTGCCTGTTTTAACGTCATTTTCACTGTAGTAACGTCAAACACAGCACCTTTTTCATAGTCAACACGTGCTTCATCGCCTTTTTCGGCCAAATCAACCCAGCCTTACAATCTTCGTCCTCGCCGTCACAGTTTTCCCCTTGAAGTAAAGTATACGTCGATTTCTATAGCGCATAATGTGCGATATCTCTAATGCGCTCGTGAGATCACTTGTCAGTTGTCACATGGGATCACACAGTGTTACCTGCCACTCGAGAGAGAGGTGATTCTCACGCCTTTACACCGGCATGTTGCCGGTACTCACTTATCGACTCCGGAAGGACGAAAGGCTGAGTTGACCTAGTGGCTGGTTATACCAAGATAATTTATCCACAGACGGTCACCCATCCAAGTATTAACCGGGCCCGACGTAGAGTAACTACGTTGATCGAGACCTACCCACCACCTCCAGAACTGATGATTGCTTTCATCACCTGAATGGCATGTTATTTTTATGATGTCTGCTGACTGTCAGTTCCATCCGAACGATTTCTTAGCATGACTTTAGGCCTATTGTTGTTCCATTATGCGGTGTGTCATATGTGTTAATTTAAACCAATGTATGTGTGTATAACCGTGTACTGGTTGAACGTCCGAAGCCGACGCCGCATCTCCTTCCCTGGCTCCCATTCCTAGTCCGTAGGCTTAATCTGTAGCTTTCTTTCTGTTTATGCATTGTGTGATTATGTTGTTGATATTTTATTGGATAAGTCCAGCATCCTCAGCTAATTAGGAAACTGACCAGGGGAAAAGCCCCGAGGTTGAAATTGTACAGGGAAAAGAAATAAAAATAAAATAAAATATTTCTTAATAAATATTCTGGTGCTTCAAGCCAGAATACAGTAAATGAATTAACTTTTAACTTACAATAGCTTAGGCTTTAGGCTAGTTTTGGTAATGAAGTAAAGGTCGTCAGAGGTGAGGATAGCTTGATAGAGGTTTGAGAATAGGCTGGGAGAGATAGATTTAGAAGTAGAATAAACTTCTATGAATAATAGCTTTTAAAGACTTGGCATGCGTCGAAAAGTTCCAGTAAATAAGGTGCCTCCGTATAGGCCAGTCATTTGCAATTCGTTGATGTAGGCTATAATACATTTCAGTCTGATCGCTTAATAATCGAATAAAATGAGACATGCTCAGCAGCGAGGCGGTTAATTTTACAACCGCATCTTTTTGTCTTCATATTCTTTCACACATTAAGTTCCCGGAGTATGTTCAGGTATTGGCTCGCGCGCTGCAAGCTCTAAGCGACCCTTATTGTCAGTCGACGTGTCTCTGTCCGTGAGTGCGTGCGTGTGTCTGTGTGTCCGCAACTTTGATGCTAAATATCGCGGAAACTAAGCGATTTAGGGGTTCGTATCCAATAGGAACCCTATAGGAAAGTGCCTACGGCGCGTCGATTGGTGACTACGTAATCGATGACCTCACGTGACTCTATGACGTAATACTCGTGACGTCACAATCTTCAAAGTCGTCATACACCGAGAGCCTTTAAGCACACTAGGCCTATCGTAGAACATTGTGTTTAAAAAATCCGCTCATTCGGCTTAGAACTCTGGGAGAAGAAGCATTTGGCGTAACCCTACCACGAGGTGAAAAATGCCAATAATCGGTACTGTTGCAGTTCGATGGCGACGAGTGGGTCACTTAAAGTTTAGCAGCGCGCGAGCCAATTCGCCTAGCGGCTTGTTTGTATAATGTTCAGTGTCATGTTAAGCGACGGCGTACGCGAAGGCGCATACAGCGTAAAAGTTAAGTAAACTGTAGTTGAGGCACATACCTAGCTGTGCAATGCTAATTTAATGTCATTCAGACTGCATGAACTATATCAGCTAGCTGCTGTGTGCATTGCTATGTTTAAATGTCCTCTCCAGTCAGCCTGCAGCTCGGCTTTAAGTTCATTATTTGCCAGACATTATACGTGTCACTGGGGTAATGTATATGACAGGCGAGACTTGATATCGGCTGTTTTGTCCGAGGTCAACGACGACAAACAATAATAGACGACGACGTATGACCGAGCGCAACAGAGTTATTATACGGCCGTCTCTAGGGGTCCGCGTTAAGTGTTGCACTCCCACCGTCTGTCTCTCTGTCTGTCTGTCTGTCAGCATATGCGTTTTGTCATATGTCAATAAAGGCATGATTGATTGATTGATTGATTGATTGTCTGTCCGTTTGTCCGTCCCTTGCTTCCGATTTTTTCGAAGCAGTTAAGTTAAGCAACAGAAACTTCTAATTTAGTGGAAACATAGCGTTGGACAAGAGTAACTACTACTAGGGGAGCAAATTTGAAGTCAGAAGGTCAAAGGTCAAGGTCACTGGGAATGAAACTGTGAAAATCGTTTTCTGCTCATATCTTCGTCAAAAGTGGGTCAATTTACGTTAAACGAAGACAAGAATTGATCATCTGTCAATTCTACACATATGGTCGAATACATTTCGCCAGCGGAAATGCTTCATTTTTGTGATATCTGTAATTATCCGGGAGAATCGCATGACGCAGCGGCCATCTGACCGTGTGCCTACTTGTTACGGAAATGACGGCGGAGGGAGGCGGCGCGTCTTTGGCACGCATATAGGCCTATAAAGAGATGATAGTGCTACGGGATTCACTGATCAGATCCCGTCATCGTTTCTTGACGCCGTTTCTTACAGTGCTGAAAAGCTGTCGCGTAGCCAGCTTTGTCTACCACACGTGACCAGAAACATGAAACTAAAAGAAACACAAAATCCTAGCTGACGCAAAGGTAAGCGAGCGACAGCAGTGCGTGTATGAAGACCCCTAGTGAAGATATCTACAGCAAATCAATGATATGCGATTTCCAATAGATGATACGTGGCCGTATTACTTAGGCCTACCACTGCGAGTTATTCGCGCATAGACGTTGAAAATCGCCATTTTCACCCATTGTAGGCCTCGGAGGAACGCCCAGCAATATCAACGTAATCTGTACATCGCTGAAATGAAAAGTACATGGGCTACAATTCCGTTGCTGACAATATGGGTCTGTCTTCATTCATTTAGCCGTTGTTGCTTCCCAAGTCTGCGAAATCACGTGAAATTGTAAAAAATCAAAATTATAGCAGTTGAAGGTGATCCAAGGTCATCGGCTTTGGTACCAATCGAAAGCGCATATGTTATTTCCTATTAGTAATTAGTAGTAACTTTGGACGTATCTCGTACCGTTTTCAGGATATTGACGCATAAATCCAGAAAATAGCTTGTTTTATCCATAGTTCCCACCCCACACTTGGTTGATGCCAAGAATATCTTAACAGCTTCCCCTCTGGAGAACTGGAGGAGACCACCGGGACGCCCTAGTACTGCGTGGATGAAGACTATCTAGCAAGACCTGAAATCCAATAACTTCCAAATGAAGCAATCGACGTGGCTCAGAATCGTCCACTCTGTAGACTGATGTCTGCGTTTGGCGCTATACGCACTAGCTCATACCGAAACCAACTATCGTCGTGAGTTTTACTACTGTTTTCCGTGTCGAAGAAGCAGCGTTGTAATCTGTTGTAATCTCGAGACAAAGATCTCGATACTCGAGTTCATTTTACTAAGGTTTCGGTCTTGGTCTCGAGATCTGAGTGGAAAAGTCTTTTGACAGCAGGATGCAGCAGATTTTACAAAAATGTAGTGAGTACTCGAAAAACCGGCTACATATCAGGCCTAATGGGCTGTGGGAGTATGGACATGGACAACAGTTTGAACAGTTTGTTGGCTCTTTAAAAATGTACTGCATTATTGGTTTCGAACTAGTTTGCATTTTTCCGACATTAGCAGCTCCAGCTGTTTTCAAGATATTGCGCTCTAAACGTATTGAGGTCACGAGTTTGACCTTTCGGGGTCACGTGACGTCATCGGTCACGTGATCATTTGATACTCTATATGCAATTTCCTATTGGTAGTCCCCTGGAACCACGCCTCTATCTCTAACGGTTTCCGAGATATTTAATAACGAATGTGACTCAATGGTTGACATGACCTTAAACGACCTCTAAACAAAGCTCAAGGTCATTCATTTCGGTACCAATCGATTTCTCATATAGGACTTCCTGGTAACTTTTGCTCTGGGACGCACAGTTTAGCCACAATGCACGTGTTACAGACGACAGACAGACGACGGACGCAACACTGTAACATAAGCACGACCGTTCTAAGTACGGTCGGCTAAAAATGTTTTGATTCACGACGGAACCGTGATAGTGTGTCACTCGCGACGATATCAGGTGGCAGACTGTTCCATAGTCGAGCACCAGCCGCAGTGAAAGCTCAGTCTGCAGCAGTTAAGTATTACGACTGGTGGACATCGAGCTGATCAGTGAGTGATGATCGCAGACGTCGTCTGGACGGTATGTCAGACAAACGGCACAGATCTACACTCAGGTAGTGAGGAGTGAGGATTATGAAGTGAGATATGATTATGAATGACGGCACTACATGTCATGACACTGGGGCGAAACGGATATTTCCTGTGTAGAATGCACGTATATTATAGACCTTGTATTTTATAGACCTAGACGACTGTGAACGGTATAGACGGCTGCAAGCCTACAGCTGTGTAGGCGGCTTTAAAACATTAATTAGCGCGGTGGATGTCACGCAACAACGATGTAAAGAACACTCAATTCGTGCTTCAGTATTCGCACGGTTACCTGACATACAGGCAGACAGACAGACGGAAGCGAGGGAAGATAGGCGCGGCAGACAACAATAGGACTAACCAAAAATATCGAGAATATAGGTTGAACGACGTCGAAAAACGTGCGGCGTGACCAGTACGCGTGTAAATCAACTGGTTCACTTTCAGTGCGTGACACACCCTACTCTCCGAGTCCGATCGATTTGTAGTGCCTACTTTGTCGACTTCAGTAAAGCATTCGACATGGTAGGTCGTGTAATTCTAGCACATACACAAATTATTTAGCTTGAATCTACCTCACATGCCACTGTCACACTCAAACTAGAAGACTCGGTTTTCACCTCTCGACGCTGCAGCTCTCACCGGTCATTGTACAAGATTCCGGCATTATGACCTATCCTCTTCACAATGACCTCAAACCTGTAGATTTACCTACTGCCTATACGCTGATGATATTTCACTTTTGTAATCAGTATTACAACAGGCTACAAATTTGCTGTAACAAAATTTTATTACATAAGCTTGAAATATAGCGATCGGCGGATTATGGCATCACATAATCGCAAGTCCAAGTATCAGTTCAGAATCAGATTCTTTCACTGTACACAGTGTAACCTATATAAAACACATCGCCTATTCGTCTGATCGTCGGCACTGGCAAGTTCCAGCTTCACATCACGTGGATTTGACTACAAGACGATTATGTTAAAAGTTAAAAGTTCAACACAGGCATCCGTGGCACTGGACCTAATTGGTACAGTACGTCATGTCGCGCTCAATATAGCTACTGTGGTCATGTGTTTTAATGCGCTTTTTGACACAGCGCAGCAGTCCAGAGTGGAGACCGCTGCTTCTCCCTCTGCAGCAGTGAACAGTGATGATATGATTGGACCAACTGATTGTGACTCTGAGTCATCTACAAATGGTAATCTGCAGAGATACTCTCATTCGGTAGTACATGCTGAAACCCTGTTATTTTTCGAAGCACATGTATATGAGTGTGCTTTTTACCGCGCGATGCACTTTAGTGCAAAGGACGGTATTGCGATCGCATGTCGTCTGTCTGTCCGTCTGTCTGTAACGTTGGTGAATTGTGATCACATAGGTTGGAATTCTTCGAAAATAATTTCATCATTAGTCAGCCTGGGATGTTCGCTCTTTGCAACCCCAACATGAAGGGTCTGCGCCAAGCGGAACACCCTAAATTTTGGCCCAAAGTGACCCACCCCCTGTTGATTTGAGCGTCGGAGACATTCGATCGCAAATTGCGGCCGAATGGTTACAGACAGCGCAAACGGTCACAATGGAGAGCCTATAGGAAACTACCACCGCTCTTTCTAATGGTGCCATCGCTGACCCCCTACGACCTCTCCTTCCCCCAAAACGGGGGTTCCATATGCCCCCCAACATACGCGAATGGCCATATCTCTGCAACGGGTGATCCGATCCACTTCATGTTTGGTTCTAGGGTGGGGTTTTCGGGGACGGCGGATC
>Ga0056114_1000477_pt1 | contig 14061 bp, 5 predicted proteins | sample WorMetHERISLAND1_FD_77005 | JGI IMG/M metagenome (GOLD analysis project Ga0056114, IMG submission 77005) | Marine gutless worms symbiont microbial communities from Max Planck institute for Marine Microbiology, Germany - Olavius loisae HERON... ...
CCTTAGAATTTGGTGATGAAATTTGGCGTCGGAAAACTAGAGTCTTGTGGCTACCAGATGGTGAAGAAATAATGCCGCTAGCTTTCTTCGTTTTGACACAATACCGGCGCGTGACGGACGGACGGACAGACACGTTGCGATCTCTATAACCCGCGCTAGCATAGCGTCGCGCGGGTAAAAACATTTGACAATGACAATCACAGACTACCTCAGTGTCCGCAGTCTAGCCACGCTGGCCGTCACTGGACCTACAGGCATCAGGTACTAAAACATTTGACAATGACAATGACGTTTCTTTCACACTTGCGACCAACAACAGTCGAATAATATAGCGCCCAAGTCTCAGAAGAGAATCAGGGCGGATAAGATGACAAAGTCACGGAGCTATGAGTGAGCAGCCGAACTGTGTGTTCATCTGTCATCTCGCTGCCAATCCTGCCATTCACCGGGACGCAGTGAAAGTTATCGCGAATTTGACACTATAAGCTTGTCGAGCAAATTCACCAACTGTAGCAAAGTGCATTTTTAAACAACCTATGCCTAACGTCACAGTATTTGACATACATAGTCTGCAGACATTTAAACATATTACGCTGATCAATAAATTACTGATAATGCAGTTTTACTTAATTAATATTCATCCTAAATTGCATTACTGAAAATCAGTGAGTGAGTGAGTAGATTCTTAACGGAACAGCTGCACAAGTAAGCTGTATTTTTTGACACGGTGTAGTGCAACCCTTGCTCACCCGTGCAGGCACAGTGTGAACGCAGCCTTACAGCTACTGTAGCAGCTTGTACATGTTTGTGTGTGAACACAGTGCGGCGAAGCTGGAGCCTTGCTCCGGAGGCAGCAACATCGTAGCGATGGTTGCCGAGGCCGGAATGAAGCTACCTGGGGCTCGACACCAGACGATGCCGAAGGTCGGCGGCAGCGGCGGTGCAACTTGTCGTCGATGTAGTGGAACGCTGTCGTCCAGCGACTGCTCCTCGACACTATCCACGAGCAGCAACGCGGTGTTTACAACACCACAAAACCTCACGCCGAAAGACGACCTTCGACGATGCTTCTCAGGCGAACAGATCGGGGCGTCGATCTGCTCCGGTGACTAGCAGCAGACTGTTGAGCTGGTTTTGTGCCGTCCTCGGGGCGTCGAGCTGCTCCAGCGACTAGGAGCAGACTGTTGAGCTGGTTTTGTGCCGTCCTCGGGGCGTCGATCTGCTCCGGCGACTAGGAGCAGAGTGTTGAGCTGGTTTTGTGCCGTCCTCGGGGCGTCGATCTGCTCCAGTGACTAGGAGCAGACTGTTTTGTGCCGTCCTCGGGGCGTCGATCTGCTCCAGTGACTAGGAGCAGACTGTTTTGTGCCGTCCTCCTCCGTCAGAAGCAAGGTGCAACTGTACATTCCCTTCTGGAAAAAAATTCACAACCTAAAATATTTACAATTACCGATCGATCTACTGGTGTAATTCTTGTCTGCAAATGACCGTCACAGCTGGTAATGTGTCCGGATCTTTGGAAAACTTCTGATGAGTCTTCGCAAAACTCGGAAATCCGACATTATGCTGTTCTTGCATTAGAATCTTGGTGTGACTGTATGTTCCCTCCGGAATAATGTATGTGTACTGCACGTACGTTATGGGGAAAAATTATGTACTCGTACGCAAAAATGCAATTACATTTTATAGAATTAGTGACATTTCTCGTCTGTAACAATAATAATAATAATAAATAATAATAATAATAATAAATAATAATAATACTCTCATTTATATAGCGCCAGCATGTCGGATGACTTCAGAGGCGCGTAAACAGTAAACTAGAACTTGAACTAGTCCTCTACTGGTCGTTTTTATTGTTTGCGTGTGTGAGAATCAATGACACATTCAGTGCTGACTTTTGTGAACTCTGGTTGTAAATGACTGACTTGCACAACATAGTTTATTTTCGTCATATAATGAGGTCAACGTGCGTAAAAATAAAGGACGCTTATCTTATGTACGTTATAACATACAGTGGCACCTTGCTCAGAAGTAACTCCACCATAGCTTCTAGCTGTTTGTTGAAACCTGCCGTCGATATGCATTGTCTATTGTAACTGTACCGATATTGTGTGTCCGTCTAAGCTTACACAGAATGTTTAATCTGACACAAGGGTTTGGTGTTGCACTGAGAGCCAATTGTCACGTGATAGCAAGGTCAGCCTGGGTCCAGAAGGGACTAGTAGTAAGTCAGTTGTGTGGACAGTATTTCAGATTTATGTATAAGATATTGACTCTTGTCAGTTTGTGTTGGACGTTGACTAGGGTCAGAAGAAATTCACGAAATCGCGGAAGCCGCGATTGTTGACAGATGCCGTGATTTCACAACATGGCCGTGAATTTGTGCGATTTGTCCAAGAATTAGTGATTGCACACAGCAACTAATGTACAGACTTTTACATATTAAATAAAAAATCGTTTTCTTTTGGATCGAGACAATTTCGTTGACGCTGAGCAAATCGTCAGCCAGTATACACTAGTTAACTCACCACAGTGCCAATGTTTTACAGATGGCTGCAAATGCTTGCAGTGAAATGTTTGCAGTCGAGACCCGACTGAACCATTGTGAAATGACATGCTGGTGAAGCTGTTGCGTACATCATAGGCCTAAATGATACGTTAGTGATAAGAAGCTGAAACATTTGATGCCGCGATTTTATCACTTTTTCCAATTGCTTCATGCGATTTTTGGCAATTTTTTACCACGATTTTTTTCTGACCCTAACGTCTACTGAGTGTGGGAATGGGTAGTATTGTATGTGGATTCACTGTCCACCGTGTGTGTAACATGACACTGTGTAATGTCGTCGACTGGTTGAGTGTTTGCTGTTGGTGTACTCGTAGCCGTACTGAGCTAGCGGTATGTTATCAGTGCAGAATATTATTATCTCGTAAGGGTTCGCTGATTTCAGTTGTGTGTTTGCAGTTGTTTACAGTGCTGTTGTGTCCGCTAGTTTGTTAGTGTGTTCTGTACTCCGCTTGTTCCGCAACCGTTGCATTTTATTTGCTGTGTTTCTAAGGGATTTATGTAAGTGCCACAACATTTGGGTGATGTTAATTGAACAAAGTCACCACGCCAAAGCTAAGGTACGGTAATGTGAACTTAGCAGCTGCTGACTGCGACACGAGAAAACCATGTGCAAATGAAGGCAAGTGTTTGTGTTTTATTTGTCAGCAAAAGCTCTGTTGAATGAGTACCAGCGTGTAACATACGTCTGTGTGCACAGTCACGGTCTGTTGGTGAATGAATACTCAACCTGCTGTCAAGAATACTAATAATGATGATGATAATACTGTAACTTATGAAATAAGTAGTTGGATGGTTGAGTAGTGTTTTACGTCCCCGCCAACACAATATAGGTCATATGGGAGTGAAGCAAAGTATAAAGTAAGTGAGAGTATTTCTAAGGAGCTTACTTAAAATTTCACAAGGTGCCACTACGTGTTGAAAGTCAGTACAAGCTCGCCTAACAAACAGTGGTTCGTTCGTTTTTATAACAGCCAGTGGATGGATTAACGTAAACAGAACGAGGTCTTGGTCTAGTGTACGTTAAGTCACATAACTCGACATAACTCCGCTGTGTAATGGTGACATCAAGTAGTTCTGTTCATGTATTCATCATTTATTGTGAACAGAATGTTTACTTGTATTCTTAATTTGCTTGCGTTTACCTCATCTCAGTTCTGGTCACGCCGTGTGGGCCGCGGCAGCTGTACAGTGGACTGAATCCATTTTGTGTCCAGATGACATGAACGCTCCATAAACCACGCTTTAGCTTGTTGATACGTTGCTAGCTTTCGTCGATATTTCGTGTTGTTGTCAGTTGAAGTAATGTTCTCAGCTCTGTTAGTCTGTTCTGGTGTTTATCCTATGCTAGCTAGTCGAGCTCTTTGCTCTGTCTCCTGAAATACCTCCCGCAGTCAGTGGATTTGTTCAGCAGTTGTATGTTGTGTGCGTCAATAGTTTGAACACACAGCGATGTAGAACTGAGTATGCTTGGAGAATTATCATTTATTCACGATTTACTGAGCGGCATTATAAATTTACTGCTATCGGTTGCAGTAGTGGTGACTGCATAATCAGTCAATTAATTAATTTTAGATAACAGATAATTAAGTATTGCTGGCCCCTTCATACAGCACTGGTATGTTGTGTTTCACACTGCAGCAATGGATACTGACACACAGTGTAACTCTGATAGGAGAACTGTGTTTAGTTATGAATGTCAAACTAAGATAATGTCGTGGCCGTTCCCAAACTTTGTGATTAGGAATAATGAACTGACCTGGCCGAGTGTCGCAAGTTAGTTTTGTTTTGCTGTATTTTGCATTGTTTGCTTTTTCAGTAGTTGAGTTTTGAGTCGGAGAGTTGTATAAATGTGTCGTGTCTAAGCGCCACCGAGATAAATAGTATTCAGTTTCTAACATACTATTCTTTAAGACGTCATTTTAAGATGTACTACTTTCACTCAACCTACCCTGCCCTCTAGCAGCACCATAATGTGCCATAATTCTCTTCTGAGACTTTGGCGCTATATAAATTCCTCACTTTCTTACTTACTTGTCAAGACGGTTTAGTTGTTGTTCAGTGGCGGTAAAACTCACGTTATTTAGCAGCTTCTGCCCGTGTTTTTATGGTGTGGCTTTGTGCAGCAATTTTACGATGCTTTTAATTAAGTCATTAGAACATGGGCGTCAATCTCTCTCCACGGTTTCGGGACATACAGTGGCAAATTCTTCCCTGTCCAGTGTCCATCACCTCTTCCTTTCATTCACTTCCCCTCCTCCGGAATTAAGCCCCCTGAAATCTAGCTGGGGGTCTGGGGAGCGCTGTAACCTCTCTAGCGGGATATCTAATTTGGTACATTTTAGCCTTAATTTGGTGGCAACAACTTTTAAGGATTTTACGGAGAAGCGAGTGATCAAATTTCGTGCATGTTTAATATTCAAGAGCAAATAAATAACAGTGCATTTTCATACACAGTATGCATTATGCACACTCAGTGTTTGCAGTTTTCTGCTGAATTTTCACTCTCATAGGAATGACTGAGGACAGTAGAACTGTATAAAAATCCAAATACATAAGAAAATCGAATAAGTTGGTCAATCGTTCACTGATTGAAGTCAGATATTTTGATACACTAAATATTTGGGTAGTTATGTGCTCAAATATGACAATATTTTTGCACTAGAGTAATTTCTTTGCACATGCTTAGCATGAGGCCCTCAAAACCTGTGAGGTCCCCTGGTCGGAGGGTATGGGGGGGCTCCCGCTCTTCCGTTGGCTCTGCAGATATTGGGGGACATTCGTGATAGTGTTCCCCCAGTCCAAATATTGGTACCCCAAATATTGGGGGTATGTGTCCCCCTGTCTAATAGGGATCAACGCCCCTGCATTTGAAAGCCATTTATCCTACATCAGACTATAAAAAGGTAGATTTTATCGTGTAATGTTAGATGAGTTAAATATGCCTGATGTTGGTGCCATAATTTTCAAGCAGTGTATTTTTGAGCGCTAAGTGCTTCTGTGTGTCACGTGCATAATGTGTATGTTCTATTGTATCTGCGTGCATGCAAGTGTTCTTTGATTTCAGTTTATTCCTGTCCATTTCATCGCCCTGCTGTGTAGTCGTAAGTCTGTTATCCGTGTTGAAATAAAACCGATTGATATTGTAAACATATTCTTACAGGAAATTAAGTTTCATTAACCCTTTGAAGCCTGCTGTTGCCATATGAGTACAACAATAAAGCATCCTCAGTGCCACACGGGGTTAAGCCATCATTTGTAATTTTTGACATCCGGGCACTCTGACGCTCAGCCCTGAGCGTCAGAGTGCCCGGATGTCAAAAATTACAAATGACAGCTTAACCCAGTGTGGCACAGAATGCTTTATAGCTATTATAGTACCCATATGGCAACTGCAGGCGTGAAAGGGTTAATCAACTTTCTGCACCGGTGTTTACACAACAGTATAGGGTGTTAGAAGAATTACAGCTCGTAGTTGAGTTACATGTGCTAAACAGTTAAGTGTATTATAGTTTGAATAAGTGAAATGATTTCATTGCGAGTCTATCTATCTATCTATCGTTACTTAATGTTTTACCTTTAGAAAGTAAGTAAGTAAGCAAGAACGATTATAGTGTTCAAAGCAACTAGAGTCATTGCGCAGGCACTGTACAAACACAGGGGTAGGAAATGTTAAACAGATGAGTTTTAAGCCGGGACCGGAAGACTGCTACAGAAGGTGCAGAAGTGACAAGATCTGGCAGACTGTTCCAGACACGTGCAGCGGCGACCGGGAAAGCTCGGTCACCGACAGTAAGGAGTCGTGTGCGGCTGACAATCATTGATGAAGATAAACTGGAACGGAGTCGCTGATGAGCCTCCACATCTGCCACCTGACAAAGCTCGTCAGTGAGGTATGCAGCTGTGGACCCGTGTAGAGTAGACACTTGTACACGAGGATTGACTGACTGTTTGAATGCAATATGCTCTGAAGCCTTCAGCCAGTGCAGCTGACGAAGGAGCGGAGTGATGTGCTGGAACTTTGACGAGGAAAACATAAGCCGAGCGGCGGCGTTCGTCACTGACTGCAGCCGTGACAAGAGATACGATGAAACGCCAGCGAGTGTCGAATTGCCGAAAAGTAGCAGCTAGTAAACCGCATTTGAATTACCAGTGCCGTATTGTATTCGCATGGAGGCTTAGGCCTATGAATGGAGGGAACTGTAAGTACATCTCTACAATCTAGACCGATCATAGCATACATCGCTGTACGCTGACTGTTGGAAATGACCGTGGTGCGAGATTCCCCTCCCAATCCTCCCCCCTTTCTCCCCCTTGTCTTTACCTTCCCTTCATCACCCCTTAAATCCAGCTAGTGGGTGTTCGGCTCCCCATAACGGGTACATGCGAAGCCCGGCCGTCAAACACTTGGTGCATTTTCAGGCTGAAATCAGCGCACCTTACTCGTAATGTTTACTGTACATTTTGGCTGCGCAGAAGGCGATGTTTTACTATTTTGTTTGTAGTAGAGTGATGTCACTGTCGTGATCTGTTTTGACGCAAAATATTAGGCCTAGCCAACTTATTAATCATGATTACAAAAGGGTTAAGTCAGACACCTACATGCAGAAAATGACTCATTTACTGTTTCAAAAAATGACAACAAAATTCCTGTGGGGCGACTTGGGGGCATCGCCCCATAACTTTTTCGCCGTGCGGCAATCGCCCCGGGCCCCAATGGAGTCGGCGCCTATGCATCGTAGACAAATTTGGCGGGAAGATAACGTGTCAAAGAAAACCCACATGAACAAGAAGCCAAGCTGTCGCTGGGATAGCCGACTGTACTGCCTGAGTCGCACAGCAGACTATCTAGCAATCGATTGTTGCTAAATCTCCAGCTGTTTTCGAGATATTGGGCTTTACACTGTAAGCATGACGCCATCGGTCCACGTGGCCATTCGATTTCCCATAGGCCATTTCCTGTTTGCTTCTTCAGACAGTTTTTCGGTAAAACGCACCGTTTAGCCACAATACATACATTACAGACAAGTCGACGGACACAGCACTATAGGTACGGTCGGCTAAAAATTTTGATTAGATTGCTTGTGTGGCGCCCCCAGTAATAGGGCATTAGTGTAGATGGAAGGCAGGAGAGGGGGAAGAGCAGGAGGAGGAAGGGTTCATTGCATTAATGAATAATATTAAAAATTTTGGCCACGGCACTTGTCTCTCGCGTGACATCACATGGCATCGTCTTTGTTTTACCTGCATCTCATGACCGTACCGCGTCACCGCACGTATGCGGAACGGTTCAGTCCCGATTCGCCGAAACGCCAACCCTAACCCCTAACCTAACCCTAAACCCTAATTTCGGCGAAACGGGTTTCGGCGAAACGGGTTTCGGCGAATCGGGTTTCGGCGAATCTGGAAGACACCAACCCTAACCCTAATTTCGGCGAATCGGGTTTCGGCGAAACGGGAAGACACCATGCGGAACGGCCGTCGCTTTTGATGGCTGGTCTGACGTTCTGCAACTCCATCCTCCAGAAAATTTGTTGGATCCGTACGTTACCACCAATATTCCATGACGATTAACGATAGGATATAGGATAGAAGAGTTTACGTTGACGGAAAAGTCGAGTGTTGTCGGCTTAATCTAGCAGACGAAACCAAAACAAAACCATAAAAAGAAGGAATAAGAAACATCAAACGTACCAGTGCTGTTGCAACTAGCGCACTAAATGTGTTACAGTTAAATAATCTACAAATTTACATTCCATTTATATTTTGCTTGCTTGCTCCTCACTCAAAGTCGCACATTCCTGCCTTCGCCCGTTCATACTTCCTACGCAGTTTGATACTCAGATAAGATGGCGGTCAATGTTTACGAAAAAGTTGTGGCATTAATGAGGAGTTTATCGGCCGTGTCGTAAGTACAGCGTTATCTTACGTTGTTTACGTTGAATTCACTATAATCGTTGATGTATCTAAATTGATATAAATCGGTATTTGCAAGTTGTCACTATTTGTGGATCGTGTATTTTGAAAAAAATTAGTCGCACTATTACGTTATGTGCACTGGCTGATAATTTACCAGGGACTGGGAAGTTAATTCAAGAGCGTGTGATCTAAGACAAGACCGAGATTACAGATGATAAGACCAAAAACTACACCAAGAACTGAGTTTAATGGACTGACAAGGGTTGGAATACATTGGAAGTATTCAAGTTTGTAGGAATCAAGTCAGAGCTGTGATGACGTACAGAATAGTCAATGGACTGATCGCAATACCGGCATCACTGTATCTGACTAACACTCAGAATACGAGAGGACACGGTTGTAAGTTCCGTGTTCCAGCTGGGTGTATCGATGCCTTCAACTACAGTTTTTTCCTTACTACTATTCAGATTTGGAACCAGTTGCCGGCTGATGTCGTTATGTCCCCTTCCATCGAGACCTTCAAGCCTCGATTGACAGGCATTTCAGCAACTTAGATGTCAATATAGAGACATTTTTTATCTGCATGTTCTAGCACGTTTTTATCAGCCTGAGAAACTTGGATTTGTCGTTTGCTTCCTGCACTTCATGCACATCTGCCATGCATGATATTACTCAGCTCTGAGGAATGTGCATTATTGGAAAAGAAGAAGAAGACAAGTTTAAAGCGTCATTTATGTTTCCATATCTTGTATGTTCCTGTCATCAAGTATCATTAGTGAAACACAATTTCAAAACTGCAGATCGATTGGCAGAGATTTTTATTGCTTGACACTGACAATGGTTATTACTCAAGATTGATGGTCTTTGAGATTGAGTCCAACAACATCTGGGTTTTGAGACCACCTGTGACAACATTTCAGTTCTGGTCTTGGTTTTGGTCCTCACAGATGGTGTTGATCTTGATCTTAAATACCATTCATTGCATTTAGATTTGTAGTCACTAGCCTACCCATTCATTCATTCATTACGCCAAAGCAGCACAACACAAAATACAGAAATCAGTGACAACTCACATACTATAGTCCAGTACTGCACATAAAAACATATAAAAACATCACAAAAAAGTGCAAGAAAACTAATACGTCCGCAGCAAACGAATTCCACACTGCCACTTTAATAGATGGATTATGTGAACAGTTAATGTCTGTACCAGAAAACAGTCATTTTCTTGTCAGTTGGTGAAGTAATAGGGAATGTTGTTAGATGTCGCTGTCCAGCACATTCACAGGCGTATTCTGCACAGCAGGTGCTAAGTCCAGGTTATTATTCTATTCTTGATTGCTTTTAACTTTTTTTTGACTGTTAGTCCGATTGCAATCTGTAATTTGTGAATGACTCCACCAGTCTGAAATAGTATTAATAGCTTGACAGATTGCATTTAGTAGATGGCCTCGCAGGACATTGTTGGTTGCTATGTGTCTCTGGCATTTTTTGACCGATTGCAACCAAATTTGGTGAAAAACATTGTGCCAAAAGGGAACCCAGTCTGCACTTATGTGAAATTTTTGGCGCAGAATCTCAGGCCCAAGACAAGATTAATGATAAGCCTTAATGCACACTTTGAATAGGAAAAGGACACGGCAGTCTGCTGAACGTAATTCAGTGGTTTTGCACGAGGCTTGATTTTGTACGTTTTATACACAATCTAAAGTTGAAGTTTTACAGTCGTCTCTGCTGCTCCCCTGACAATGTTGTTTCTCAGTGTTTTAAATTTAGTTGGTTTTTACATAGTAATGATTTCAAAGACTTATGTAGAAATAATGACGTAATTGTTGAGCCGTTTAAAGTTTAATATATTAGTCAGTTGTATCTACTCTGTCTGTCCAGGCTCTTTGTAATTATCTGTCTTGTATTCTTGCATGTAATGTACTACCTTCCTCGTGAGTAAACTACACCACATCAGAATAGCATAGATCACTTCCATGGCTGACCACTGTCAGTATCTGAGCAAAGTCAGTGCCATGTGACAATGTTGGTCACATTTGCAGGCACACGTCGCTATGGTGCAACAGAAGGTCAAGGTGCACTGAAAGAATATGCATTCGAGGTTTGACACATGATATCGCATATTTGTGAGGGGAGTTATGGGTCTGACTGAGCCCCAGTCATCTCCTGAATTATAGACGTACTGGAAAAATGTTAAGTGATGTGAACGATTTTCTATTGTCAGATGTGCAGATATGCACGTTATGAGCTTGAAATTGGAAACATCTTGCGGAGTGTACCTAAACTGTCACTAGTAATGGAGATTGGAGAGGAGCAGAGAGAACAGGATGGAGGAGGAAGTGAGCAAAGTCAAAGGGATATGAAGGTATCCGATGATATTGAGTGATTAATCGTGGAATGAATATCATAAGTGACACAAGACACTGATCCAGTCATGCAGCACAACAATTTTTACTGTTCTATATCCCCCGTGGCCTGCGGGGAAAATTGTAGAATAAGCCCATCTCTTTTCCTGGCCGTGTGTCGTAAAAGGCGACGGAACTATGGTAGTTTTGTTTTTGCTATGTTTCACATTATTTGCTTTCTGAGTTGTATTTTAAACTCTAAATTTTTAAAGCAGTTTTTTCACGGTGGTCATTTTTTCATGGATTTTTCAAGCACCTACAGATTGTTTTTATTTGTGATTTGTTTCTGTAATTAGATGTCTGCAGCAACTGTGCGGTTTGGTGCTGGAGTAACACAAGAAGTTGGTATGGTAAGATCTGCTTATTATTAAGAGCAGCTGCTTAACTGTAAATATATTTTGAGTATTTTTTTGCTTTTTTCGTGATCCAAGTGTAATGTTTTTACAAGAAATCTGATAGCATTTATTTTTTATAGTTGTGCAGTATCACATGAATGGCGTGTCTGTGATTGTTTGTGATGCTGTGTCGCTTAAAGATTGATTTCTTGTGCAGTCTAATGGCACTGTTGACACTTTTGTTTTGGTTGTAATGAATGTGAATTTTATGAGCTTAGATAATTTTTTATGTAATTTAAGACACAGACACTCACACACACGTCATACCTACTGTAGAACTGTGTTGTTGAATCATGACACACGTTTACATTCATTTGGAATTTTCTTTTTGCATCGTTTTGTTCAGCATATGTTAGTACGTGTTAACACTTTTGAAAGTAATTAGTAAACAATTTGCACTTGAAGAAAAATTGTTTAACACCTTCAATGCCAACAATTATTATTTCTCAGCTACAAGATAATGCCGGCATGCATTCACCACAAGGTGTGACTGTGACAAATCACACTTGTTGGCCTGCGAGTGATACCATTACCACCAGTACAAGCCCATCATGGGTAGTATGACGTATTGTAATTTAGTTTGTTTCGCTGGGAACTCGAGATGTTTTTCTTTCAGACAAGACATTTTTCTGTGTTTCTGAGTGCAATGACCTCACTGAGTAGTTTTAACTTTAGTTTTTAACTCTCGAAAATAATAATCTATTGCAGCTGCGGACATTTTCGTTAGAATATTTTTGTGTACAGTTTGTGTTGGTGGGCCTTCAAAACTGCTAGTAATCCTGTCCCGCGATGAGTTGAATGCAAGTAGAGTCACTAGCTGGGCCGAAGATAACTGATGTAAGCTAATTAACCCTTTGACGTCGTCATGAGTAATTTTTGACATCCGGGCACTCTGACGCTCATGACCGAACGTCAGAGTGCCCGGATATCAAAAATTACAAATGACGGCCGGCTTAACCAGGTCTGGTTGACACAGGTTGTTTTATAGCTGTACCCGCATGGCAACAGTGGGCGTCAAGGGGTTAAGGTAAGGAGAGCTGAAAGTTGTGTTGTTGATTGTAGGACTTGGCGAACCTCGTTGTGAAGCAGCTGTGTGTGATGACCGACAAAAACGTCATGAACATTGCAGGCATGAGAACCGTCGTCGACTCTCTGCAGAGAAACGGAATCAACTTTGACGTGTTCAGTAACGTCCGCATCGAACCGAGCGATAAAAGGTTCGTACGTATGCGTGTGTCGAGGAGAAAGGACACACATCACTGCTAAAGACATCATTGTTAGCCTGTTGTACAAGAAACTTACTGAAACGTATCTTTCATAGTTTACTCCTTATTATTATCTTGTTTCACTTTACCTCATTCTTTGTTGTCCCAGTTGCGATCTGTCAAGTGAGTTTACATTAAAGATTGATTGATCGAGAGTTGAGGAGCATTCAAGTCGCTGAAGTGCCAGAGGAAGCTTTCTGACACATGTATACATGTAGTATTAAGGAAACCCTGTGCTTGTCTGGACTGAGGACCGCTAGCCCACTTAGGGCTTTTCAGCCTTGAGCTGTAGCATTCTTAGCCTTGTGAGTGATCCCCTCTCTTAAGAATGTGAGTCCGTTTGGTATTTTGACGAGGTTGATGTGTATGGTGGATGTTGTGTAGTTTTAAGGAAGCGATAGAGTTTGCCAAACAAGGCCAATTTGACTCGTACCTCGCGTTTGGTGGTGGCTCAGTTATAGACACTTGTAAGGTGGCAAACCTCTACGCTTCCAAGCCGGACGCAGATTTCCTTGATTACTTCAACGCTCCGATCGGCAAGGGCAAGCCAATAACGCACCAGCTGAAACCTCTGATTGCCAGTGCGTTGATTGTTTCTACTGTTAACCACTACTGGTGTGTGTGTTTGGCCTACTGACCACTGACCTGTTTATATTCTGCAGTTCTGCTCGCACACACACACGGCTGGTTGTAATGTGTAGTAAGTCAGTGACAAAAAGCTGGAATACATTGGTGAAGAGCAAACATTTGGTGATATGATGATATGCATGGAACAGTCTTCCTCAATTCATCACCGACTGCACATCTTCTGGCATTTTAGAAAATATCTCAAGACCTACTGTACCGGTTTTCACTGTCATTCTAGAGCACGAAACAGCAGGCTGCTAACTCTGTAAAGCATCCTTGTACGTAGTAGCTTTGTGCTACTTACGACACTGTAATTTTCTCGTTTACATTACATTGCATTATGGGCCTTCTCTGTGGCTGGTCTGTCCGCCTGGAACTCATTAATTGACAGTTTGCATGATCTCGAAGACAACTTCAAACGTCTACTTTCCTGCTAACTGAAACATCCACGACGGGCTGACTGACTAATTTTGAAGGTTTAAAGTTTAAAAAAGTTAAAGCCAGGATAAGTTCTACATGGGAAATCCCACGACAGAACTAAGGGGTGTCGCTTGCCAAATGGCATCACATGATGTTACTTGCTATCCGACATAAACGAAAACACCTCAACTAGTAAGGCTGGTAGTTGATTTCTTGATCGAAAGTAAGACGTTCTAACCGCTGCACCACTAGGACATCACAAACGTTTCTGGGAGTTAGCCTGTATATCTTGGAATGTTTCACACATTCTCCAAAACAAAACGACTATGGAGGTCAGAACTTTTCGTGTTGTTCGAGTTCTTTGATTCCTCCCCCCCCCGCCCCCGGCGGAGATGTCGTTACTGTTGGTTACGGGTTGTGTTGGGGGAGTCGTTTTGGGTTTTATTTTGTTTGTCCAA
>Ga0056114_1000478_pt1 | contig 14049 bp, 10 predicted proteins | sample WorMetHERISLAND1_FD_77005 | JGI IMG/M metagenome (GOLD analysis project Ga0056114, IMG submission 77005) | Marine gutless worms symbiont microbial communities from Max Planck institute for Marine Microbiology, Germany - Olavius loisae HERON... ...
CCACAGAAGTATAAAAAATTCTATGGGGCTCAAAATGTAAACAAAACTAAGCAAACAAAATGGCATCCGATGTAGATTGTAAACAAAATGAAGCTACGTGCAGTAAAAAACATAACCCTAAGTACAAACACAGTTACACAAAGCATTAGACATATTTTAATTTTATTATTTTCCGCGGCACAATGCCCATAACACACTACAAAATTAACTATTAATTAATCGTTAATTATTACAAAGTTAACTATTAAATTTTTTTTAATCGTTAAAAGCCCTAATAAAAAGTAAAAACAAACAAGAAGCAGCAGAATGAAACGTGAAACAACCGATGTATGAAATACCTGGAATTTTTGTCTCCGACGACCATCTTGCGGTATTCGTCTTCCATCTGTTGACCATCGAAGTACCACGCCCGGTCGTTGAATGGATACTCATAACCTTCCTTGCAATTACACTTGTAGCTGCCTCGCTGGAACTGGAGTCCAGCCAGGTGTACACACTGTCAACACCATCATATCCACCAAGAAGATGGTTAATGATTAGATAATATTTTCAAAACAAACTAGAAAGTTAAACAGAAAAAAATTACAAGTTGTGTTTTACGCAATTTCTCCTTGTATCTGCATTTGCTTCAGTTCTTAAGAGTGCTTCACTAATTTTGTGAGCCAAATACTTGGCTGCGAAAATAAAATTATGTACGTATTGCTTCTTAGAAGCAGACAAATTAATATTCATTGTCATCGGAAACTGTGAGAACTAAGTATCTACAAGAGACAAAAGTTCACTTTATTGAAATATTTTGATGTTACCTTCTTGATGAATAAAAGCTTTTACGCGAAAGCCTAGCTTATGCAAAGGTAAGCACACTGCAGTGGGTGTATGAAGGCCCTAACAACGAAATCTACAGAAAATCTACGGTATGCGATTTCTTACTGACGGTTAATAGTAACTGCAGCCATTACGTTTGTGAGATATTTTTGCATACAAAGGTTGAAAATTGCGATTTTCACCCACTGTATTCCGATTACAGACCCCGCGGACCGCTCGTTGTGGAGACCGCTACGACCCTCAGCCGGTCAAGCTCAGCAGTGACTGAGTGAGTGATGTAAGTTGCTAGCTACCATAGGAAATCCGAGACACACGTACATATGTTGTATCATAGTGACATCGTGCAGTGTCCTTGAAGGCATTCGGCACAAAATAATCCTGTGGACATTGATTGATATCCAGCCAACTGAGAGGAACGTCCACTATGACCACGCCCCTGTGCAGCAATACACACAACAGTGATAAATATTCATTAGATATCACACAAAGGACGTTAGAATATTCATTAGGTAACAGAAAGCACAAGCTATCCACAGCATCCTGTGAATATCAAATTATATTAGCAGCTACAACATAAACTTTTTGGTCAGAACAAAATTTTAAACTACTTTTAACCAAAAGCTCAGCCTATCTATCTAAACCCTAAAATCAGTCTTAAGCCATAACTGAGCATTACCTTGGTTTTAAGAACTCAATTTTAAATCAATCAGTTGGAAAATGGTGCGTGCATGTAAAATCTCAGGCAGTACAACTGCTGTTAATTATTATAAAGCATATGTTAAATCCGACCACTTTTTATGTAAAACATTTGCACTGTGATTGTTTAATTGCCAAACAATTCAGCAAACTCACTGAAACTGATACCAATATGACGTCAATAACTAAGTGAAAATGCAAAGAATTCAGTTTTAAGTTGCAGCTAAAACCTGTAATTTTAGCAAAATTTGCCTGTAAAACTGCATTGCGAGAGTTTGCTTTAAAACTGCATTTTTTCAGACTGTGTTGAGCTTAAAACATACCGGTCACATCTCCAAATGTTAAAACTCAAGTTTTAATAAAACTGACTGATTTCAAATCAGTTTAAGCTGTTTAAAACACATAGGTCTTGCTTTGATGATGTTAACGATCAATTGCATCTAGTAGGTTAAAAGAGGTGGCATATTTAACAAACTGAGGCAAATGGGAACCACTGCTTTGATTATATATTAATTTGCATATTAACTGTCCAGTTAAGAAGACAGCTAAAGTATGATGACATGTTACTTGCAAAACAAGTGGGTGAAAGCAATCTGATGCTGGTTTGTATCAGGTCAATGCAAACTAAAAAACAGCTAAGATCATCACTGCTGACTAGAAAGGGTTCAAAGGACAGGCGTCTAGGTCAAGACCATGTGGACATGTGGAAACTATGCCTGGCAAACAGTTCCGTTGCCACTGACAGCAACAAAAGCTTGCAAAGTGTGCGGAAAATTGCACAGCATATTCATTTAATACTCTGACAACAATGAAACACGTTGTCAAAGACTTGTGAACCAAGAAGTACAATTAGCTACACACTAACCCTTTGGCGGCCACTGTTGCCATATGGGTACAGCTATAAAGCATCCTGTGCCAGACCGGGTTAAGTCATCATTTCGTAATTTTTGACATCCGGGCACTCTGACACTCCGGGCTGAGCGTCAGAGTGCCCGGATGTCAAAAATTACAAATGACGGCTTAACCCAGTCTGTCTGCCACAGGATGCTTTATAGCTCTACCCATATGGCAAAAGTAGGCGTCAAAAGGATAAACTGGTCTATCACATCCAGACATTGTACAGATGAGATAAAACACCGAACTAACTTGAACTCAATGTCGGTATGGACCGAGTTGAGGCCGAAGAAAGGCACGGAGTAGGTGACAATCCACTCGTTAACATAGCCGTCGCAGTCAAAGTATGGCTCAGACCAGAGCCCGTGCTCTTCCTTCGGAGCACGGAAGTAGAGTGGGAACAGCTCAAACTTCACGAGACTCGTGCCGTTCACGTCCGATCGGATCATTGGTTTCTCGATGAATCTTGTCAAGTCGTAAGTGTTCGACTGCCAGCGCTCTTTCACGTTCTTAAACCACGGTTCGCTGATGTAAGGCTCCGGAAATCCCGCGTAGTCGATTGCACGGAAATGCGTGTTGGCTACGTTGCTGTAAAATAAATTTTAAAACGTTTGATGCAATGCTGGAAATGCCGATTTAAACTACGTAACTGTTACATGACAATCTTCATAACAAACTAATACATTAATTATAGTATTATATTGACATAATGCTGCATATGACACGACAACACGTTTAGCTATCAAAAATCCAAGCCATTAAGCAACGTCTATTGTTTCATCCAATTCAATTCATTCTGCCATTAAATCAAAGTGTTCATATTAATGCCACAAATAATGATCGCATTAAAATATAGGTTACGAAATTGTTACACGTCTTATTTTTAGAAATATATTTACTTTATTAGCTTGTCAACTAAAACATATTACAGTAGTGCTGCAACTGCATGATGTGTATTGGCTACAAATAAGTTTACGCTAGCATTGTTTGTTAGAAACCATACTAACATTCACAGAAAGCCATAGAATATTCAAATCAATTACTGCTCATATCTTGTAAATCTGAAACCACTGAAAACAGTTCCTGATAAAAAGACCATTGCACAGAGATCAAGAACTACCTTTGTGGACCAGCAGTTTTGTCAGTCTCCGTCTTCTCAAAGCGCCATGCGTATGGCCCGAAATACTCGCGAGTCATGCCGTCGGGTCCACGGAATTTGTCGATGTCAAAGAAGACTCCACTTCCTTTGATCCTAAGGTCACCCATCGTGTTGGCCAATACCTGCAACGATGTGTTAAGTTGATATCGCACAGCAACATTGCAGCAGAGAAGTAATACGGAATCTATAAACATCTCGATCTAGTAAAAAGAGAAAGACAGTCAAGCTACAGAAGTTAATAGGATGGCGCAAATCAGCATCTTTATAGCTTCAAACACAAACTGGTTTTTGTTTTGCGAGACAACAACATGACACTACTGTCTCCTGTCCAGCATTTTTCATGCTTCAGTGAGAGATTCATTATCAAGACATTTCACGCACTCACACACAATTCTCCTCCTCAACAATGGTCAAGCTTTGTGAATGAAGACCAACGCACAACAAACAATATGCAATTAAATGACGCTTGCACAGACAATTTTCATATTTATGTTTATTTAATTACAACGTATTTGTCCTACACACGCGCAATGATCATTAGTCAACAGCACAGGACGTTTTAATTCGTCCAGTCATTTATCATCCAATCATCACTTAATCTGTAACAGTATCGACTAGTCAGAATCCGTCCCGCTGTTTTCAGTATTTCTGTCCACGCCAGCTAGTGTTGTGAAAGTGTCAATGTTGGTATTACCATTTACCAGATCGTTCATGTCATCCGACTAACAGCATTAAAACACTCATTAGTTTGTTATTCATAAACTTCGCTGTAGCTATGGAGCCACTGGAGAGTAAGTATTAACTAAGATGATGCTAACATGATATATATAACGCCGACAATTTCTAACGCGCCGTAACATGCTATGATATGGGTTACTACACGGCATACAGACCTTGTAATTCGTAAAAGCTGAAAAATAAAGAATTCAATAATATAATAATTTTAATTTTCACAATTTTTTGTATGTTTGTTTATGTTTGTATGTTTGTTTGTATGTTTCACAATAATTTTTAATTTTCACGATAATAATTTTCAATAATTTTAGTCAGTTTTATCTAATCTGTCTGTCTTCTTTGTAATTATCTGTCTTGTATTCTTGCATGTAATGTACTACCTTTGCGGTAAATACACTTATATATCAGATTATAAGATACATTAAATTACAAGATGTTCCAAATTAGCAAGCCTTTGCATAATTTCGATGTACTACTGGCATTCCTTTAGCGATTTATTTAGCACGTGGTATAAGAGAATAAGCTGGCAAACTGCTCACACCACGTACAAAATGTTTTTTCACTTCACTTAACTAATAATGAAATGCCAGCAATAGATCAAAGTGATGTACGGGCTCGCTAAATTTGGAACAAGGTGTATATATGTATACAATACACATACATACCTCTCCAAAGATCTGTTCGGTGTTGAGAAGGCGGTCTCCGCGGAGGTTGCCGTACTCCTCGTAGAGGTCGACGTTCTGGAGGAAGTTACTGAGAAAGTGAGACAGACGAAGAGCAACTCGGGCCTGGTTGGAGAAGGAGTTCTCTACATTGTAGCCGACGTCACCAGGAAGGTACAGATCAGATTCCTTGCAATAAACATCACCGTATTAAACGAACAAGTTTTCACAAGTTCATCACACTTGCTGCAGTTTTCATTTGTTGCCATTAGTTTCACTGACGTGGAAACGTAACTCATTTGCCAGTGCAGTCAAATATTTATACAACGATTGATTGACTGATTGATTGAGCAGTGTTTAACGTCTCCACCAACACAGTATAGGTTATCTATGAGACAGTTTTACAGGTCAAAAGACCCAACCAACAGTATCAAAGTACTGAAGGAAAATATATTTATACAACAGATCCACGAAGAAGTGGATATACTGAACTACTGTTACACACTAAGGACTAAAGTGTAATGGAATGCCACAATATTTTTCAATGTTATACTTCTATTAACTTTCTGCACAAACAAAATTTCACGCCAGCCAAGTTACGAACATTTCCAAGCTGACACCGATGCAACAGCAAAATTGTTTTGTTTTGATGGTTTTTGTTGTTTTGCGTATCAATTTGTTCATACAATTGTAACTGAAGGTCTTTGGAGTCACAAAGACTGTCGTATATATTGCTGTAAAAATAGTAATACATCATTTTTTATAAATGACCTTTAACAAATTCTGTGAATCCAACACAATCAGCAGCAATCAGTTCTCACACAATTTCCAGTCACTGTCATCACGATTAGTGTATTATCTCTCAGTAAAAAGCACAGTGCTATCAATAGCACATGGTACTGCACAATATTGGCCAAGAAACTCAACCTTTTCTACAACCACCCACATCAACCACACCTAGCAGTATTCTCGTTGAAATTTCTCAATAGCAATTAGCACGTGGTTCACAGAAAAATAAAATTACTATGTAGCTATCAGATAGTACAAAAAGTACGATAACACATATATGTTTAGTTGTTTTGATAAAATACACAGTAACTATACTGACTGGTAACAGCTATGTCAATCAATAAATCAATCAATCAAACAATTTTTAGGTGGCTTAAGTAGTGGAACTACTGCCAGGTCCACCGGAGACAGTCAGTTGATGTCCAGCAAGTAGTCAGGAAAAAACTTCCTGAACAGGTGTGTCTTCAGGGGGCGACGAAATGTCACATGGATGTGTATCAATAACACTACTAAAGCAATAACAACACAGCTTTATGTATGATATTTCTGAGAAAATTTTATCTGTTGTTTCAACGTCACCATTAATTAATAATTAAGTCCAGCGTAATGCTATCAACCTTTTGATACATGCAGTTGTCTTTCGTCACTGCCTCATACTGATGAATAATGTTCATCATTCGATTGTAGCCTTCTTGGTCAAACGACTGTCGTTTCTGGCGATGGTGCGCCGTGCCACGCTTGTATCTACAAACACATATTTCTGCCTGACTTCAATAATCACTGCCAGCAAACGAATACGTTTGACTGTGCACCAAATATTGCTATATAATATATACAAAAAATCTGAAAATTATGTTGGCAAGAACACAGTAGAAAAACACACGCAATATTTTCAAGGATATTATAGAAATTTAAAATAAATTTAAATGGAAAACAGACAAAATGACCTACAAGGTCACACAAGGTTACTGGTGACGGCATTACTTGATAGATCACATATGACTTACTATTTGTATTTCATTGTAGGTATAACTTTATTTTGTACAATTATTAAGAAATTAGGAGCTTACACAACCAAACGAATCACTGATTTCGTTATCGTGGATAACATAACAGCATAACAGTAGACTTAAAAGCTTCATGTAATACTTCAGGTCATTGTAATTAGTTCAGTGGTAACAGATGCTGTATTTTCCAGATGGTAGTCCAAGGAGGATTCCAGAAGCTGATAGTTTTTACTATCTCACTATTTCCTTTCCATTATACAGCAATTTAGCGGTCAAAAAATGCACCTCAAATGCCTTTGTTCACGGTTCGCAAAGCAGAACTGCATGGCCAGTGCAGAAAAAATTGTACTTATAAGACACAATGCTATCTAATCTAATGAGACAGTTTGACAGAGCGGTCTACCATTTTGGTAAAATTCTAAAACGTGACAGACAGACAGACAACAAGAATCCCTATATGAGTATCATGTACCAGCATGCTGGATGCTGGTGTGCATTAATAAGCATCAACTAATAACAAGTGTTTAGGCCTATATTTTCTGCCACACGGATATTATTGTCAAGATACGTAGTATAATGATCCTCTGTTGCCCAAGTAGCCATGATGATGAACATTGCACCATGAAAAACGTAACAAAGTACCTTGGCACAAACGAGATCTTCTTCTTTGTGACCTGATCAATGCGTACCGGATATGAAACCCTTGGAACCACCGCTCTCTTTCTCCGTTTCGCCATTTTCCTCTCTATCTCGCGAAGTCCGACGGCACGAAGAAACCGAAGCCTTTTCGCCAAGATTCTCGACTGTAGAACATCTTTGCGAACGCGCTTGGCTGCTCGGTATGTCCTGAGTGCTTGCTCCGGCACCTGGAAAAACGTTGGATTGCCCAAATGTTCTCCTTCACCGTCAGCAGAACGTTTCGTCCGAATGTCTGGAGTTCCCTTCGTATCATTGCTACGAATTATTGGAATAACCTGCCGCACTGGACACACAGACAGACAAAAGAAATAAATAACAGACATTATTATTATCGGGTATGAAAAGACTGTTTTATTGTTAAATAGTAAAACACAAACAAAGAAAAGTATTGCACGGAAAAGTGTATCAAAATGAACATTGAGTGTACATGCAAAATGTCCAACGACATCATAAACAATGTAATCTAATCTTATGAGCAGCTGACATCCAACTGCTGCTGTTAATAAAAATAAAAAATAAAAATGTACGTAAACTGTTTTAGAAATTACTATTAAACTACAATATGATGGTTTGTTAGCCACTGGTCTCAACCACGCAAATAAAACAAATAAACGTCACATGTATAACTTCTAGCTACAAATAGGATGATCAATAATATGCTCCATAAACGGCATAGCAATAGATTTATTGCACACAATTCGAGAAGAATGTAATTGTTATTAACTGCTTTCTTGAATTTGAACAGTCAGCAAACTTTGTTTGTGCCGCTAATAATTTACTAATTTGTTCAATTTGTTCATCAACTGCAATAGATTAGCTGCATTCTTCACTCACAGACTTTGCACAAGACAACATGCAGGACTGACTGCACAGATTCTTAAAGGCACAGCATCACAATTAAGGCCATTCACGTTGGTCCACACTGAAAATACAGGACATAAGACAAATTAAAAATACAGACAATACAGAAACTAAACACAGCCCAGAAAAAGCAAACAACGCAAAACAGCGCAAAACAAAACTATCCTGGTTTAGTCACCTTTTATGACACTCGGCTAGGAAACGAGGTGGGCTTATTCTATAATGCTTCCGAGCCCACATGGGTGGAAACATGCAGGAACAAAATTTGTGTGCTATAAAAAACAAGCTGACAATGCTTGATATGTGCCAGACGATGAGCGAGTTAGGACACGTACATTCAACAGGAACGCAGTCAAAGCCGTTTCGGTATTCCTCTTCCGTTGCACTGTCAACCTCGATGCCAAGGAACGGTCCAAACTGCCATGGAGGATATCTGTAGCCAGGTTTGCACATGCAGATGTATCCACCGCGACGGAATCCCCAGCCATACAGCGGCTCACACTGCAAAAACCAACACACACAGCACCAATGTGTCTTCTATGTGCCAGTAATGAAGCAGTTCATTCGGCTGAAGTTGTTAAAGTTAAAGTTAAAATCACACTTGTAAAGCGCCATAAAACCACATATAACGTACAGATACAGCGGCGCTAGCTACGTTACAGTTAACCACTGGCTTCGAAAGCTATACAGTAAACAGATGTGTCTTGAGTCGGTGACGAAAAACAGGCAGACTGCTCGCTTCGATGACTGAGGTTGGTAGATTGTTCCAGATGGCCGGTACAGCTGAAATAAAAGTACGACCGCCATATGCCGTTCTGGTGCGTGGTGCCTGGAGTAGAGGACGGGTGGATGAACGTAATGTCATTGTCATTGATGAACCAGAGTGCTGGCTGGAGATTAGCTGACGATTAGCTGATTGTGGGCCAGTAACAACCTGCTATCTAAAATATTTGTTCACTGAACTGTATTCATTAAATTAGTCTACTCAGTGTCCTCATAATTATGTCAGCAGCATTTTACTAACAATAAATTTATAGTGCTGCAAATGACGACAGTTTGCTTTCAGTGACAGTCAACTGTAGAACTAGCCATTTTGCCAGGCTCTTCCAGGACGTGGTGCCTGGTGAATTAATCCAAAACAAATGCCAGCTGCTGCACTGAGAAAGACTAAGGAGCTCTTCAATGAACTTTGAAGTTTGGAACTACTCTAACCAATCGTCAAGTCTTCATGACTACAACGGATATCATGCCAAATTTGGCAAATCTATGTCAAACGAGTGTAGGTTGTCACAGTCAAACATACACAAAAATTTCAAAATTATTATATTATATTGCGTTAGAAATTCCATTATACTATGCATTTTATTTCTGTGCAAAGAACCAAATATAACAAGACTAAATACTCCAATGTGGAATACAGTCTATTATATTAACCTATTAATATGGATACCCACAATGGTATACATATATTGTTCACAGATTCCCACATTTTAATATTTGATCTACACATCATCTATTATGAAACCTTTAAACCTTTTACATGTACTTGTGCTTTTATGTGGTACAGGTCTATACACTCACTGAGCAAATAAGATGAATAAATGAATGAACCTGTAAACGTTACTTGTGACCTGTAAATTGATAAGCAACAAACAGATAATTACAACGCAAACAACAAACTGAAAGAGATGAAACTGACGGTAGTCGACGGCTTGCAGCGTGACGTATTGTAGAAATAATTTGGAGGATCGTTGCCGTCGCTCGGAGGGCAAGGGTTGAAGTCGATGGACAAAAATTCCATGTCGACAACAGCCACCGCAACAAACCTACACAACACAGCTTGTCAGTATCATCGTCATCATCACAATCATACACTAGACATCAGAACTCAACGAAATGTTGAGTTAAGTTGAGTAGGGTTTAAGTCCATCTCAATGCAATACAGGTCACTCCGGAGACGAGTTTCCAAAAAGCCACTACCTTTAGTAGTGCAAGACACCCAACATTCTCAACCAATCACTTGGCTGCTATTATATACAAGTTTATTCACCACGAAGGTAGTACATTACATGCAAGAATACAAGACAGATAATTACAAAGAGGACAGAAAGAGTAGATAAAACTGACCACAGCATTAAACTTTAAACGGCTAGGCTCAAAGTCACATCATAATTTCCGCATGAGTCTTTTAAATTTGAATTCATTAGTAAAACTGCATCTTTTCCCACTCTCCTATCCTGGCCTTGTCCACTTTTTTCCTTGCGTGGTCCTTGTGGTAGCTGTTTGTTATTTAGGCCACCCTAAAAATGTATTGATTGATTGATTCATTGATCCAACAGCTACGTTGACAAAGCAAATCGTAACTACAATCAAGAACAATACAAAAACTAAACAAGCATGCAACTAACATTATGCTCAAACAAAAGCAAATGAAACTAAAACCTGGCCTATGAGCCTTTTACACCAGGAAACTAATGAAGCCTATTCTGCAGCTCCTGGGGCCCTCAATGGAAAGTGAATGTAGTGCAGTTTATTTTCATTTCAAGAACATAATTTTACTCATATTCATATGTTTTGTAAACAGCTACGTTATCAGCATGGGAAAATATAAACAGTGGAAGTTTTCTGTGCAATCTACATACACTACATTCTCATATACAGAGGAAAAATGTCTAAATCCGAATTATTTTGTAGTTAACTCGATAACAACATACCACAAACAAAGCCTGCTAACGTCAATAAAATCACTCACATATTGCGTCGAAGGTGAAACCAGTCCAGATAGCGCGGGACTTGGTCGACAATTGGTGACACTGCACTAATGATCCAGCGATTCAATCGGCCACAGTCAAAGTATGGCTCCGTCCAGAGCACAGGAAGCCACTTGGTCTCTCTCTGGCCAGGCGACGGCGGACCAAACAACACCTTTCCTTCAAACACGTTGGTCGTAAACTTTCCAGTTTCATTCGAATACCTTACGCCAATGTCGTACGTGAACTTTCGGATGGAGTCCAGCGCTTCCTTGTCCCAGCTGTCAGGAAGAAATAAGTCATACCAGCCGTTCGTCTTGTACGACTATTACCACACACAAAAACTCACTCTACTCATTGTCAGTAGCTCTGAAGCTTACATTAAACTACCATTAGTTCTAACACTCTTCACTCTGTTCACACAATATTTTCATCAAAAATTGTGGATATCTATGATGATTTGCAAGTATTGTATATCCAATTTACCTGGGCACAACGTACATAAATAGTGAAAAAGTCCTATATTGATGGCATTTGTATCCACAGACAGCACTGATAAGATCTATATTTCAACCTTCCACTAATAATGTTGTAGATTTTCAAAAAGCAGTATCTGCCACAGTGCCACTACTATCACGATAGTATAATCACGTTACACACAAAGTTCCATAAATGTTGCAAAAAATTTTCTGTCGGACAGCTCGATTAAGACATCCATTATAGGCCTATACGACATTTGGTGTATACATTTTCACCACCAACTAACCCAGCAGCATCAATTTTCAGAAGATCAGCAAATCGAATCATGCAATGGTGTAGTGTAATATAATTTAAAACAAAAACTTGTAAAAAAATATCCAGTGGAGCTATGCCAGGTCAAACTGAGTGTTCTGAAAGCAAACCTCTGGTATTACAGGAGCACGTAATGGCCTGACGACTCCCTCTTAACAAATGAACACACACAGAAGGTGTTTAAAAATTATTATATACTTAGAATCAAAACCTGTTTATTCACATTAACTTTATCTCCCTTGTATACGACGTGTTCAGTTCAAACCTTGACAGTGTAGTTGCTTTGTGGTCCTGTACCGTAGTCGTCACAGTTGATTGTGTGATTTGTTGGCTCGCGAATCCAGTTCACCTGCATACATCACATTCACCGATCAATAGTGATACAGTCTCACACTGTTGGGCCTTTGTATCTATCAGCAGTCTAGGTTGCTTCCTGGCCACCGATTATGTAAAGTCAAACATAAAACTCTTCAATGATAACTGTGGATAACTGAGGTCAAATCTGCGCTTCAATTTTCAACAAACATTGCTGTCAAATTAAGAGTCACCTACAAGACTCCATTGCCAGAGAACGGTTGCTACAATTCAATTACACTTCAACACGACTGACATATTGTTTCTATCACCTTGTTTAATATTTTGTTGTTAACATTTACCAACCCAGCAATAAAGCTTCAATACCTAGCAAGTAGATGATTGGTTGATTGATAGACTGATCGGTACAGGCCAGATTTGATTCTAATGACCAACAGCCACTGTAACCTCAAATAATCACTACCCAGTATAACAATTAACGTTTTTTTTCCAGTTTGTTGTTTCTTATTTGCTAACGATAGATTTGTTGTTGGAGCAAATTCAGTTTGTTGCAAGAGAGGCACGAAACAATTTTTGTAATATAACGTAGCTAATTTATCAGATACATATAGTGAGGACAAAAAATAAGGTCACTGTCATGAGCAAACTGATGTAACATGGAGTAGCAAAAATTGGAGCATATAGAACGTGAAAGTACAATGGAATACAAAACTGTCATGCAACACACTTAGTTATCTTAACATACATGTAAACAGAACCAGCAGGCTGTATATCAGCTTGGCAGCTACAACAGAAGGAATCAGAATCGACTAATGAATTCCGAACTGGTTGAAAAATATCTAATTGACCTAGTGTTTGACTACCATCCACAACCCAACAATTTTCAGATTCACAACCGACAACACAAAAGATGTACGCCAAAGTAAACACTAACCGGTTCGTTGTAATCGTCAAAGCGATAGGCTCGAGGTCCAAACAACGGTAATGTCCGGTTGAACGGAAGTGTCTTGTACCACGTCGCGAATGATGCGTTGTTGTCAAAGAAGATGCCAGAACCATTGATAGTATACTCATTCGCACTGACATCGGCGATGGTCGAGAAATAGTAGTAGAGAAGGCCCGGTTGCAGCATGAAGTCTGTCGTCTCGTTCAGCTTCTGAAATATCCAACTGCACGACAACAGGACATAACATTATGCAACCAGAGAGCAACAATAACTCAGCATATCCAGACCAGTAAGAAAATTGTCGAGGAACAACTAATATCACTGCTTCTTCGATATTCACTGAAAACATATACTTGTAAAACATATGGTGTATCACCTGTTGGGTAATAGAGGAGCTATGGTAATGCACTATCTATGAATCAACTTACCTTCTTACCCAGTCAAACAGCTGTCCACAAAATTTATGCTGGAGAAAATAAAAAAGGCACATATCACTGACAACAGGCCCTGAGTCCATCCATAGAATTGATGCCTGACACAAAGCAGTATTCTTCATCCTGCCAAGATCAGTAGCTGCAAGTCAAATAATGCACGACGATATTGGAGGCGAAAAAGTGGACCCTCGGTAGCCAATCCACTTAGGTTGAAGTTTGTTTGTCTCCAAAAAAACCTTCCTCCAGACCAAAATGTGTTACTGAGCTAAATTTCATGAGTATGCCACAGCGTCATCCTGGCTCAATTTTTGAAAGAAAATTTCTACTCCAGGGGACCTAGTCCCAAAGGTGGATCACACACAAGGGTAATCAGTTCCGGGCAGTGCAATAGCTACCAGCATGCCAAGTTTTACGGAAAACCAACTCATACTTTTTCAGACATCCTGCAGGAAGTCAGAAAAACATAAAGTACCGGTAAAAGTAAA
>Ga0056114_1000479_pt1 | contig 14049 bp, 10 predicted proteins | sample WorMetHERISLAND1_FD_77005 | JGI IMG/M metagenome (GOLD analysis project Ga0056114, IMG submission 77005) | Marine gutless worms symbiont microbial communities from Max Planck institute for Marine Microbiology, Germany - Olavius loisae HERON... ...
CTACAGGGCCGTGCCCCCAGGTTTTCTGACCTAAAAACCGCCACTGGTATCAGGTGGAAAAATCTAAGACTTGAGGCTCTACTAGGTCTAATGTCTGATGCAATTCCAAAATGCAATGAAGAAATTCGATGAGCTGTACAATCATTTTTTATGGTCGTCTGCCAGAAGGATTAACCAACAGGTTTGCCAGAAGCTCAATACAATTTACTAATGTTACTAATGTTGTTAAATTGTTTTTTTTTAAATTGTAAATGATCATATTCATGGAAAATATACAAGATAACTGGCGTCAGTCAGAGGCAAATGTATGCCATCCCTGTAACAGACAACGCCAGAATTATCACTGGTGAGTAATCAGTTGGAATAACGCATGCATTCGAGTGCATAGAATAAATTCACAAACTAAATTTAAGCGAATAAACGCAGAATTTGTTAACAAATTTGATTAACCAAACTTCAATCAATCACCATTTCATAGTGTATGGTGTGTATGTTCATAGTCTACATACGGCAGACTTCGGCAACAATTTAGTAGCAATCAAGAAAATAAAACGCAGAAAGTCGCCAACATTAACCGTTTGACACCCACTGTTGCCGTATGGGTACAGCTGCAAAGTATCCTGTGCCAGACCGGGTTAAGCCATCAATTATAATTTTTGACATCCCGGCACTCTAATGCTCAGCCCTGAGCGTCACAGTGCCCGGATGTCAAAAGTTAAAAATGACGGCTTAACCCAGTCTGGCAGAGGGTGCTTTATAGCTGTACCCATATGACAACAGTGGGTGTCAAAGGGTTTTAACCAACACAGAATAGCGACACACTCACCGGCGACATACCGCAGTCCAACAAAGCATTCCTAGACACAGAATTAGCGCTGCAACATATAGACTTCCCCTAGCTGGACCGGTCGGAGAAATAACATAAAGCATAGGCTACAAATGTCACAGGACAGCACAGAAACACAATGCAGAACACGTTAACAATCAACAGGTAATCTGTCGCGATCATCTCGTCACACTTACCTGCAGTACACCTGTGTGCTCAACAGAGTGCAGGAAGATCCAGGTATAACAATGTGAGCAGTTGTTGTCAGAATGTAAAACACGAAAGCCTAGCTGATGCAAGCACAAGACAGCAGTGCGTGTATAAAGGCCCCTAGCGAAGAAATCCACAGCAAATCAATCACATACGATTTCCTATTGATGACTAATAGTAACCTTCCTTGGTCATATTACTTAGCATTTCCGAGATATTTTTGCTTATACGGGTTGAAAATCGCCATTTTCGCCCACAGTATTCTGATTGTAGACCCCCTAGTAGAGGAACATCCAACAACATCAGTGTAATCTGTAGATCGCTAAAAAGTACATTTAGTGAGCAACAATGTGGTTGCTGACAATATGGGTCTATTTTGTTTGTTTAGCCGATGTTGCCTCCGAAATCTGAGAAATCAAGCAAGTCTAAAAAATTTGAAATTATAGCAGTTCAAGGTCATCGACCTCGGTGGCAAGACAAGTGATGAAATGTATGTACCTTAGCAAGAGCACACATGCAACTTCCTGTTAGTATTAATGACTAATAGGAAGTTGTATGTGTGCTTTCAATTAATACAACCCCTTGAACTCCATTTGGCCACATCTGAGCTATGATTTGGTCAGGAGCAAGAGGGAATATTGGCAAAACTGTTCTCTAGTAGTGGTATTGTGTAACTTTCTATAGCTGCACAATCATTTGTGCAGCTCACAGGTTCTGTCTACCAGATTTGGCTTCAATCTCACCGAGTTCACTCACTGTGCTTAGAATACTTTGTGTGTGTTAGATTATTTTCTTGTATATCTGCATGCATGTTGTATCATTGTGACACGGTGAGGTGAGCACAGTTAGACTGAGGCCTGTCTTGATGACTAACCACCGTCCTTCAGTGCTCAGACCTGTAAAAATATCATCCCAGAAATGACCTATAGTGTGTTGAGTGGGACATTAAACCTCACTCACCCCAATTAGTCATTAATAGTAACTGTGGACGTATCTTGTACCATTTTCGAGATACTGACACAAAGCTTAATAGCAGGTTTCCCCCACTCCTCCCTTGTTTGATGCCCACTGAGGGGAATCCATCAGAATTTCTGGATGAAACTTATCCCACAATAACTAGAGGGATGGGGTTACTGCATGGTGAATATTCCAGAATACTAACTTCAACCATTTTTGACTGATCCACTTGTGTGATGGACAGACAATAGCATATAGTAAGCTGTGCATATATGCGGTCAAACGCTAACAAAACGCACGCAGCCACCTCAATCATGCATACATAACCTTCAATTGCAAAAATGAACATTATCATCGATAAACTTTCATCCTAAGCTTTCACAACAAAAATGGCATTAGTGACAATACAAGCACTGGCCAAGCATTAGGACATACACTGAAATCCATCACCGCTCTGCAGTATCATGTCAGAATACTGCGGAGCTCATCCAGTAATAACGAGCGACAATATTGAAATACGAAGGTGACAGGACCTGGACAGCTCATTAGCAATGATGTGTAATTTTGGCTGAAGTTTGTCTTTGTTCCGAGTCTGTCGACCTGACAGGAGACTCCATTGTCTTGGTAACTTGAAAGTATGACTTTACTTTATGGCTCGACTTGGAAGTCTTCATGAGTCGACTTTATCACATTTCCATATAGAACTACAAGCTGATCAACAGTGTGTGTTGGGCTCGTCACTAGTTTGTAGACACCTGTATTTACTGCCGTATATAAACATTTAACACTTTCCTTGTGAGTCAAGATACACTCTCGTTATGACTTTCATTCACAAATTCCACAGGAACGTCAAGTGACTTCAAATACAACTGGACTTTGACACTACAGCGGGTAGTCCCACATATGCCGGGGTACCACGGCGGCAGTCCCACCCTGCCCTCTGTGGGAGCTGTCCCCTAGTCATCCCATATTAGTGTAGACCAGGGGATTTGCTGTGTTTTTGTGTTTATATGTGTGCTTATTGTATTTTTTTCTGTTAATTGTGTACTCTTTGTGTTCCTTCAGTACTTTGATACCATTGGTTGGGTCTTTTGACCTGTAGAACTGTCTCCCATATAACCTATACTGTGTTGGCGGAGACATTAAACCCTGCTCAATCAATCAATCACTCACATATGCAGTATTAGTCAAATCAACCTGACAAATTTCTCAATGTTAGAACATGCCATGTGGACAGTAGAGTTTAGCTACTCGTATGCGGATCTATGTATCAGCATTTCAATGATGACAAAAGATCAGTTATGATACTGAAAAATTAGTAGAACCAAAGTGCCGACAACATGCATTGGAACGAACTCAAGCTGTCAGCAATCCTGTGAAGAAGTAACTTAATCGGCAAAAAATGCCAACAAACCAGACAACCAGTAGATTTCCAACGCTAGCCGGCCAAACCATCAACTTCAAGCAACGATAATCAAATAATGACGCTGGCCAACGGCTTGACTATTGCAATACAGTGCAGACTCGACTGTTCAGTAGTCATCAAGGTCAAAGTCATTACCAATGTCGTCCGGTAATTCCATCGTCTGGAAGTCCACCTGGTACCTCAAGATCCCTACAACAGAACATTCATGGTACCTTTAAAACCAGTCCCAAACAACAGATGAAATTTAAAACTCCACAGAACAAACTTGACATCCTGACTGATGTGGTAAAGTCTCAGCTTGGCCAGATGGTAAGTAACTCAAACACAATGCAAGAACACCGCTCAAATCTCCACTCAGTTGAGTGGCACTCAACTGAGAGGGAGATGTGAGTGGCTAATTTCAGCACACATTTGAGTGAGCTCATCTTGACCTGAGAGTGGGTTTTGCGTTCTTGCGACAATTTTCACGCTGAGTGAAATTGCTGTAAACTAGCTAGTTGAATAGACTCAAGCATTGAGTGGCGTTCTTGTGACCCACCCCTACCGTTAATCTTTGTGTATTAGAAGTCAGCAAAATTTCCTCAGTTCATCATACATCTGACAGCTGTGAACGTCTCTTGAATGTGACCGTTACTGTTCACGACGATGTGACACCTGGAAGCTGTCGACTCGTGTTTGAGCTGAGAAACTGTAGATAGAAAAGTGAAAATCCAACGATGTTCACAGTGTTTTGAGACGTCATCGTTTTACTCTGATAGATCACGTGTCAACAGCTGTATTGGCTGTGATCAGGTGTTGGCGTGAAAACTGATGAACACTGAAATATGCTTTTAGTCGACCGTCAACAGCGTGAGAGACTTGTATAACAATACTAGTTGACATCAGCTCGGACAGTCAAAGAAAATATCAGCGAGTTAGTTATCGGCGTTGTCAATGCTGCACTTGTCAACTTAGTAATATTATTGTAGCAGCATATACAGAGGTATTATCAAACCAACACTGAGTACCACCTTATCACTATCAGTCTAATTATCATACTACGTACAATGGTAATATTTCCCTGTTATGCAAGATCAGGTTTTCAGAAGTCTCCAAAAATCAGGGTTCCCACTCTTTCACTTAATTTTCCAGGACCTTTTTGGAGCCCATGAATGTATATTTAAATATAAAGAAAAAACACCTTTTACTCACAACATTCAGAGTATAGTCCATTACAGAAACTGTAGCATGAAGCAAAATGTGGAAAGCCAAAGGCGGCAAAATTAATCAACCACTCAAGTAAGTAAAAGTCAACACAAACTGGGACATTAACTATTTCTGGTTGTTTTCCATTAGAATCAATAAAAATGCGTAATTTTCAAGGATATTTTTCCAGGACTTTAAGCTTCATTTTCCAGGACTTTTCAGGACCAAAGTGCTTTTCCAGGACTTTCCAGGAGGCGTGGGAACCCTGAAAAACACAAGTGACAATCGAGTGTTGAGAACTGACAGCAATTCACCTCCAATTCCGCCGAAGCCTCGGACGAACTGGGCGCCTTCCTGTGACTTGTCGGTGATGATCTCCAGAGTTGCTCCAAAGCTCTTGTAGTTGTTGGCGAGCCACTCCAGCAGCGGCAGACTCTCAACGAGTTCCAACTCCACACCGGTCTACCATGCCACAGCCACAGTTAGTTAGTTAGCAAGTAAGTGGAGGTTATTACGCCATTGCTCTGCCTACTTGAAACAACTCACAATAACTGCCCTAAATCCCAACTCTTCACTCTCATTGTGAAGAAACTAATAAACGTTTGTCTTACCCTTAATGTAGCATTTTTACCCTATTACTCCCACACAGAGATGGCACTATTATTTCTAGATTAAGATCTGCAGCAATGTCAGAGCAGTTATCAGAGCAGAACGTTTTACATCTTCAGTTCAGTTATTTCCTGTTATAAACTGGGTTTATAATAAGTTCCCGGTTTTCTCTCAGTACTGCAATTTCACATCTGTTTATTGTGTTTATTCACAACGTTTAGTCACTGTGAACTCTGTTGTATAATTCTGCGTTGCACAATTTAGCAGTTTTATACCGCTATTGAAAAAATAAACTTGACTTCACTTGACAAAACTGTTTCAGCTACGCAAACAAAATCTGGTCGTTATAAAAAAACACAATTGCCGCAGCATAAACTGCACACACAAAAATTGACAATAATTCCCAACTCTACAAGTCAACATGCAAAAGCACTCCATGCCTCCTTGTCTGTGAAGTGGGTTTTGTCCTTTTCCTCTTCCGGCTTCAAGAACACAATCTTCACCTCTATACAGCCAACAATAACACAGCGAAGTAGTTGTTGTTTGGACTGTTCACAGATCAACTGGTGCTAACATACATACATTTCATCAATTCAAGTTTATTTAAACAACATGGCGGTTGCCAACATAGAATTGCCAACGACGTTATGTGTATACGACGAAAACAAGGAGTGGTTTTACCGATAAACATTACATATTACGCCAATCATGGTAATTTTCGCCATCAAAGTTCACCAACGCCAATTTCTTCCCGTTTCGTTCCAAAATGACATGCTTATTGCTTAGAAACACGGACCACGCCCTCTTCTAAAATGTAAACAAACGATGCCGGCAGCAAGTTAGCGTATCTGTTTTCCGCTGCTTTGCTGCCGGCAGCAGCTGCCACACAGCGGTCTGCCAGTCGGCGCAGCACAAAAACCGGATGCAATGATGCCGGCAGCCGATGCGCTGACTGACAGACCATTAGATTACACTGAATACTCAATGTCTAAAGTCGTTTCATTGTATAAACACCACAGATTTCCACCACAGCTATCACGTGTGGCCACACTACCTGATAACAATTTGCTTCACATAAAATTCAGTTTTACTTAACAACTGTACACACCGAGATGGTTTACCTGCCTGCAGACGATCACCCATCCAAGTACTAACTGGGCCCGACGTAGAGCAACTAGCATGTATCAATTTGTGTCCATACAACGGTTAAACATTGGTAGCATTTAATTAAACGTAGACAAAATACAAAAAATATTGGTAATGTCACCATATCAGATTTTACTAGTCACATTTTAGCCGGAAAATTATGAAAGTGTGTTAAGACAAATCCAGCTACTAACAGAAACCTTCATCCATGAAGTGTGAACACTAGTGGTCCAACATCGTGGTAGGTAATATACAGGAGCTGATTGGAGACGAACCTGTAGTGGTATTGTTCTTGAGTACGTATCTGATGACCTCCAAGTTCTCCCAGACAATGAGAATCTCCACAGCACCCATCTCCAACGCCTTCAGTGTCTCCTGTACTCCGAAGCAATAACGACCAGAGTCCTGGGAGATCTCGTCAAAATATTTACCTGTGACAGTTAAAAACACACATCATTATAAATCAGGGTCCATTCTTCCCAATACAACCCAACCCACTTCATATTGTTAGCCAACCAGCGGAACGAAATAGTTTGGATCCGCATGCCCGCTGAGTTGCCATGTGGCCTCTGCTACAGCACCTGACAGGCACCGGACAGACAGACAGATTGACAATGATCAATGTTTGCTGCGGCCACCTAGTGGACAACCACAGAATGAGTGGCAAAAGCTATACGCACTGACACAGATATACTCAAAATGTCAGTTCTTCCATTAGACACATTTTTGCACAGAATAAGACGAATAATCTCATCGACAGATACACAATACATGATGGGCGCTGTCACAAACCTATCAGTTTCTTCTCCTGAATGAACTTGACGTTTCCGAGTGCTTCGGAAGCGAGTTCAATCGCTTGATTAAACCCGTTTTCACCGCCGTACGAGACGTCAACGATCTTTATCACCTTGGCCTGCAACCGCTACAACCAACGCACACAGTGCCAGCGTCAGCGTCGTCCAAACGCTGCAGTTCGGCACAGTGGTAAAAGGTAGTATATCAGAACAACTACAAATAGCCCACATTTCCACCCGGATTTTCTCATATATAAATTGTTCAATAATACGCCATTTTTAACAGATTAAAATGCGAAAAACTGTCGCTACGTTTTGTATGTTGACACCGCTGCCGTGGAAAAACGTCGTAACTGGACTGTGGTGTTCAGTTACGACCGTTTACCGTATAATTTGCTATGGAATTCTGGGATGGAAGTACATCATATCTAAGTTATAATAATAGCTTATCTACTTTCGTTTCTGCATATGATTTCTTGTCTGGTTGTTTAGGTTTTTCTGTTGTCTCTTGGTTATAGTTATGTCTAGTTTTGTCAATATCAGTCAAGTGATTGGTTGAGAAGGCTGAATGGTGTTTTACACCGGTCAGGAGATTGGCTGGGAAGATCGTCTCTGAAATGACCTGTACTGTGTCTGGGGAGGGCTTATAAACCCTGCTTGGTTTAAGTAAACTCACATCACATTACTGCATACATCACAGTTGCAGGTACCTGATCAAACATGTCCGACTGGCTCAGTTCGGTCTTGAAGTCAGCTGATCCGGCGAGCACCAGACCGGCGACGTTCGGCCGATCGTTACTGACAAACATCTGAACGGCCGTCTCCGCGACCTTGCGTACGTAATTGTGTCGTTTCTCCATTCGCAGCCGAGCAAACCGCAGCGCCGACTGACCACCGCGACCTTACACGTCACACGACTGGGCCGATAAATCTATTATGTAAAACCAAGACTCCGACACTGTGTGTTTGTGATACACTCGATGACTTAATGCTAATATTACATCCATGCAGGGTGCTTCGCTGCATGTGGGTGACACGTGTGAATGTTTTCATTCGACGTTTGAACAGTGTGATCTGATGCTTAGCACTGACAGTTTCAGACATCTGCTTAAAACTCGGTTGTTTTCAGACAACTAGTACATACAGCGCATTAGATGTATCACACTTTATATGCGCTATATAAATTGTTTCTTCAGTAATTTGACACTGTTGGTTGGGGCTTCTGGCCTGTAAAAACTGTCGCCCCTATAACCTATACTGTGTTGGTGGAGACGTTAAACCATGCTCAATCAATCAACTATATAAATTCATGACTTACTTACTTTATGTGAAATGATGGAACGAGTGTGTGACTGTGGCTGTTTCAGTACCAATGTAATAGCTACAGTGAACACTTTGGTTCAGTGTCATTTGCCAGATGGCGCCACAACGGCCGTCGAGTAGCGGGCAATGCCCAGAAAAAATGGCTAGTTGCAAGGGAGTAAATAACAATTTCCACTAGGGATGTACCGGATATCCAGTTCCGGTTCGTGCAGGATAGTTCATTTGACATGTTTTATTATCCAGTTCCTGCAGGATTTTATAAATTGCTATCCAGCACATCCTTAATTCCCACAGTATGCAGCTGGTAGGCTCTAAAAGCCCAATGACCGCAAAAAGAACGAGAAGGTATTTCAGACACAAAGACTCCATTCAGGCACTACCACTGGTCATGAATTACCGTGTTTTTTCGGAAGGTCGACGGTGAATTTGTGCAGTACTTCGCGAGTGTTGCCCGACAAACTGCCAAACAGTGCACAGTTGCCGTCCATTACTATGAAACCAAACTTGCTGTCATCAGCAAGCAGCGCAGTCAATGCCTGAACACACACAGACACAGGCGGCAGGAGATGTGAGTTTGATTTGGCTGGATTAAGACGACATGAATGTATTCAAAACAATATGTGAGAAAATCCTGCTTTAGTAATCGAGTGGTTGACAACTAGAACTGTCTATGTGTACACTGTGCTCATTCTGTCACTATTAACACATTCAAGAAGAACTGGAACCGCGACAACTGTCAATTAGATACTGCATGGTACTGACATTATATTACATATTGTCCGTATTTCTATTGAGATAGTAGTCTATATATGGCTATGCTATAGCCGTGCCAACTCAAGCCATTGATGTCGATACCACTGATGATGGTGTTGGTGATTATTTCAAAATAGAACTCTGCACCCATTAATGGTACTTTCTAGTGAATGTATAACGGCCACAGGGAGATTCAGGAAGGGTTCCAAAATGCCAGAATTAAACAGGCTACGGCTGTCAACTGATAAACGACTGGCTTGAAAACTGACAACTGGCTGAAGTCATTGACAAACGACAGTTAATTGACAGATGACTAAGTGACCAACAGACAGAACAAGCTTTAGAACAACTAACGCTCTTAACAACTCCTTGGTTGGGTTTCAGTTGCTTTTATATTGGTGGCCTGGCTTAGCAGTAACGCGTTGGTCTCGATCAACGTAGTTACTCTACGCCGAGCCCGGTTAATACTTGGATGGGTGAGTAAATCATCTTGGTATGCAACCAGCCACCTAGGTCAACTCAGCCTTCCATCCATCCGGGGTAGGTAAATCGAGTACCAGCCTTCACTGGCTGGGGTTAAGGTGGGGTGTGTTTGCCTTTGTCGGGTGGCAGGTAATACTGTGTGATCCCATATGACAACCGACACCCTGTAGTTCTGAGATGGATTTCCATTACGAACTTATAGCTGCTTTAACTTTAAGTTATAGTTTTTGAAAAACAGCAAAAAATCAGCTGGTTTCGTCAAAACAATAATTCTGTTGTACGACATCGTTATTACAAGGTCCATCTGTGATACCTCAGTGTGGAATTTGTTGTCACACAGATACAGCGACGTGTTGATTGGACGGAAAGGCTCAAAGTCGATGTTGACTTTCTTCTCTTTGCCCTCTTCCGTCATCACCGTGCCGCAGTAGACCACCAGACCATTCGTCGGCACTGCGATAACAACGCAACACACACTAGCTACCGGTCAGTAACGCAGAACAATGACTGGACACTGTGAGGATGCTCGACTACTGCAATACACTGTAAACACAGCCCCGGGTTCATAGCAAACTGAAAGGACAGAATTCAAGGACTTTTCAAGGACTTCTCAACGACCTAAAATTGCAGTTTTCATGTACCAAAAGTATCGATAAAAATACATATCATACTCGCACTGTGACCACAATCGCATAACATTAAAAACTGTTTTGAAAAATGTAAACCAACAAAATAAATGTAATACACATTGGGAAGTTTTTTAAGTAGGCAAGTGAACTATAACCAAGTAGTGGTGAAATGCCAAATTTTACAAGAATGCTCTCTTCAAAATTTTAATATGCAAAAATTTCAAACTATGCAACATTCAAATTCAAGGACTTTTCAAGGACTTTCAATGGCCTGGAATTTTTCTTCCGAAATTCAAGGACTTCTCAAGGACCCTATGAACCCTGACAGCCAACCACAGCCTTGTGGCAAGGACAAGTAAGTATGTAAGTATGTGAGGTAACTTTTCTAAAATAGTTGACACTGGATGAAGACTATCCAGCAAGACCTGAAGTGTAACAACCTCTTCCTGGATGAGGCAATAAATGTGGCCCAGAATCGTCCACTCTGGAGGCTGTTGTCTACCGTTTGGTGCTACACACCGCTAGTGGTGCTTGCCACTCAAGAAGCTGTCATCATAACTAATGAGAAGAGAGACAAACAAGTGACAAGCCTCAAGTAAAAGACGGTGTGGCTTGCTAGGACGTTGCACCACGAAGTTATGATTGCAAATGGATTCCAAACTACGCTGTTTGACTGTATGACAGTAGCTTTCAATAAGGCACTTTACAAACAGTTACCAACTGTTTTATCATAATCAGTCTTCAGTCTCATTTTATCATTAATATGACTTTTTCGCACAGTTATAACTATCAAGTAGTTTTGAAAATGTACAAACAGCAAAATGATACAAAATTATTCCTGTCATTAGTCATACATCCATGAGATCAAACCAGATAATGAGCAGCTTGTACCATTTCCAATAAGGACTTTATTTACCGAGCTGTTGACAACACAAAGAAATAAACCTATAAACAGCCAACACAAAACGACAGTCTCTTTCGCATAGGTAATTCTAAGCCAAGGTGCACACTAGCTGGGGTGCATTGGTGGGGAAGGTATTACCTTTACTGTAGAGTTTCAGTCGCTGCTGGACCGAAGTGATCGCCCCCAGCACTGACTGACGGTTGACACGACTCTTAATGTTCGACGCTGTTCCAAACTCGTCAGCGAGCATGCGAGACACCCGCGATACCTGATCTCTCGGTGGAATGATGAGTGATATCATGCTTGTACCATTGCTACAGATAGTCGCCATTAATTGCTAATAATACACTACAGTGTCATATAAATAAAGTACTGCATCAACTGCCTCTCTTTGTAGTTACGACCTATCATCCAGCGGCATTAGAGCTGTATGCCAAGAGCTTGAAGACAATGACCTTTTTGTAACCAGCTCATCTCCAGTGAATACCTCTACATGCAATCTTCTTGGGTCTTGACACACTGATTTTCTGAGAAAACAAAGTAATGGTAACTTGATATTTCTCTCAGTTTTCAGTTACATGTCACAGACTTACATACTCCCAACTGCAGTTTAATAAGCACACTGGGAACTGAGAGGTTACAAGAGAAAACCAGGACGACCGAGGAAGAACTGGGTAGATGTCATCAAACGGGACCTCCGACAGATGGACTTGACGTGGGAAGAAGCCGAGGAGCTGGCGAATGACAAAGCAGAATGGCGTCGACGTGTGGCCCAATGCAGCCATCTGGATGCGGGATGAACTAAGGTCTAAGGATAAGGCTAAGGACTAAGTGTCACTGACATAGGGGTAGTACAGCAAGTTGACTGCAACATATGCAAAGGAAGCCACATATAAAATAACACTTTAACTGCCATGCCACAAGCGACAACTGCCTAGACATTCAATGTACCCATACTGGCATGGTGTGGTGTCAAATGGTAGTTAATGCCCGTGTCAAAAGGCATGTGTAAGAGGGGAGTAAATGGGCATATCCACATGGTCATGTCAACCATCAACTATCAACCATATTCGTTTAATTAATTAGTTCTTGTCTAATGCTCTCAGTCAAACCCAGATGTCATTGTCGATGTTATTTCTCAATCATCAATTCTGCAAAGTTTAATTCTCAAGCACGAGAATTATTTTCATTCAAGCTTCAAATGAACAAAATTCAGTTAACAACTGTAATAGCAACAAATCCTTTGTCACACTTTATCTGTGTTTACAACTGGAGCACAGTACAAGTTCAAGCAAAGCCAAACACATTATACACAAAGAACATGAACTGCAAAATGTAAATAAGCAATCGTGCAACACATTAAGTACAAGCTATGGTTAACACATACCCACGGGCAGCTTCAAGGCTTTTTATCAGCTTCTTTATCTTCCAAATTTCTACATTACGATCAGCTGCTGTCGTCTCCACTTCAGCCATTGTAAAAGTTGAGTGATTAACCTAATTTTTCAGTCACCAATCTGCAATCAAAAACAATAACAACTGCAATCACTTAATGTGGCACTGCAAAGACATGTAACAGTAAAAGAAGAATCATGTAGTAGTCAGTGCAAATCTGATTGTCCTGGTCAGAACAGCTATAAGACTGCGAGCAAAAAGCTCGGTCTTCAGTCTACTGCGTCAAGCAGGCAGTGATTGTGACATGCGAACTGACTCTGACAGACTGTTCCAAACAGACACAGCAGCTGCCAGGAAGGCACGGTCGCCGATGGTAGCATGCAGGGTGCATGGAGCAATGATGACAGACATAGTCAAAGAGTGCAGTCGCTGACGGGCAATGAGGTCAGAGATAAGTGGGAGATCTGATGCCAGGATGCCGAGTGCAGAGATGTGGACTGTGGAGGCAGCGATACACCAGCAGCGCCAGCCGGAACACTGGAACATGAAGCTGTAGGCTGCGAAGTAGAGGCTGGACATGGTCCTGATGATGAGCTGTTACTGTAAAGATCAGTCATGCAGCGGCGTTCTGCACAGAATGGAGCTTGTCCAAGAGCTGTTTCACAGGTCAGCAACAGCCGCAGAGCCGTAATCAAGTCTGGAAAATATCAGCGCCACAAGCGACTAACGCGTCATTTATTGCAGATGCAGCTGACAGTAAATCAGGAGCCAACAGCCAAAGAGTCATCTAGGGTAGAACTGGTAACGTGCTGACGTCCAACACACAGTCTTACCATTATATATTCTAAATAACGATATGGGCACAGCACAGAAGCACTTCGCATACGCCCATAACATCCGCTATGTTATGTTATGTTACAATACTTCCGTCTTGTATGCGTTTACTTAGAATCGGATGGATTGTCCAGTCACTGACGGCCGCGACACAATCCGCAACATGATTCAGCAGATTGTCAGTGGCACCCAGTCAACAACAGCCAGTCATCAGCATACAAGTGTAGATACAGTCCAACGAACTCAACCAGATCCACTGTATATAAGAGGAAGAGCATCAACCAGAGAACCAACCACTATGGGACTCCACACAACACAGGTAGACCAATCGAGCCGGGACAGCGGACATAATGAATGTGGTTTGGGAGGTAAGAATAGATCAATACATGGACGATGTTAACAATGAAATAAAAAGAGTAGTTCATTATAGAAATTGTGGATGTTGCGGATTACTATATAGATCTTTATTTCGCCTCTAGGGCAGAAAACACAAACATACCACATACAACCACACACAGATGATAAAAATGATGATAAAAAGATGATCGATGATAAATGTTCGTTAAACAGTTAAA
>Ga0056114_1000480_pt1 | contig 14046 bp, 17 predicted proteins | sample WorMetHERISLAND1_FD_77005 | JGI IMG/M metagenome (GOLD analysis project Ga0056114, IMG submission 77005) | Marine gutless worms symbiont microbial communities from Max Planck institute for Marine Microbiology, Germany - Olavius loisae HERON... ...
ATCAAACAATCTCTCACTGGATGAGGCGATAACTGTGGCTCAGAATCGTCCACTCTGGAGACTGATGTCTGCGTTTGGCGCTACGCACCCCTAGTGGTGCATGCCACACAAGAAGAAGAGAAGGAGTGTATCATAGCAAATAATCATTCCAGTGCAGTGCTGTATGGGTCCTACATGATGTTGAGCTATACACTTCATAAGGAGTGGTTGTTTGTGTATGCTTTGTTACAGTGTGTCTTAGTCCACTTATATATGTAAGTAAAAGTTGATTTACACAGTGCTGTAATGTAATGTAAAACACTCCTAATGTGCTAACGTTCGTATGTCCAGTAAATAGCCAGATGTGTAGCATAACCACAGAGCTTTCTGGAAGTGGCTGCGTTACTGATGCCATGAACATTGTCACATTTGTGAAGTGGTCTTGTTGCTGATAGACCTCTCTAATCGTACTTGATTATGCATGATAGTTAATATAGTTAGTTCATTTGTATAATTTCGTTTTTTTTAATGGATCAGATTTTAAATTGTTGCTGTTACATCTGTCACAAGTTGTGAAATGCTCGGTGCAGGCTGAGAAAGCATCTCTGGTCGAGGAGCTGAGAACAGTATCCGTTGCTAAGAGTCGACTTGAGTTGCAACTGGCCGCAGCGATGGCAGGTCGAACGAAGGATGCTCGCGATATAGCACGGCTACGAGACGAGAGAAATAGCGCAGTGTCGGAATATAATCAGGTGATGTCTGAGAGAGACAACGTCCTTCATGAGACCGAACAGCTGAGGTCGACGATCAGCGCACTTGAGATGCAGGTAGAAGCAGCCGAGAAAGGCAGGAAAGCAGCAGTTGAAGAGGCCGAGAGGGCAAGAGTACAGTTTGAGGCCAGTCAGCTTCAAGCAGAGGCACTTGCTTCGTCACTCTCCGTTGACTCGTCATATCTGAAGGAAGTCGAACGTTTAAGACACGATCTTGACAAGACACAACTTGAACTTATGGGTAATAAAATCTTTTATGAGTTCTTTTTTGTCGTGCATCATTGCTGTATTTTTACTGCATGAAACGTTGCCCCTTCATCCGTCTGCTGCAGTCCTGGACTGTGTGAAATTGTCCGAACATAACGATTTGGTTGTTGACTAATAATTACCTTGAATCACAAAAGTTGCACGTGATATCTCTTTGTGTTTTTTCCATATGTGGACATTCTTGGGTGTTATCATTGCTAAATCATTAGTGGCTCTGTTAGCCATGATCGTTGGACCCTCACTTTCTTATCACACTTCTCTGTCACACTTGATGATGGTTACGACATCTTCACCATATAAAGTTATTTTTAGAATAATTTTCAAATAACATGGAGTATTATGCAGTTTTTGAACGAGTTTAAATTTTCAACACTGGTGGATGTGTTTGCCAGATGCACTCCAGGAGTTGACGGAATGCAAGAGACAGCGTGAGTGGGCGTTTGGTGAGAGAGACAGGATAGTGTCAGAGCGTGATAACGTTCGCATTGTTTGTGACCAGCTGCGCCTTGAGCGCGATGGAGCCGTCACCGATCTTTTCTCTGCACTACGAGACTGTAATGACATTCGACGGCAGAAGAACGATGCCGTCCGTGAACTTAAAGAATTTCGGTACGGATCATTCTATTAAGACTGTAGTGTATATCGATGGCATCATATATATACTGACTGGTATAGTAGTGCAGTTTATTGCAATTGTCTGTTTATGGTTCATATCTGGAGAGTTTGCTGTCATCAAAGTGAAATGCTAGAAAGCATTTGTTACAAACGTGATGGTTAAAGAAGCTGGCTAATCAATGAATTTGATGGCATGTTCTGTGTGAGTGGTATGCAGTGTTCTGTGCAGAGAGCGTTATGACGTGCTGGTGGACAAGGATATTGGATGTGGAGACATGAGTGTAACGGGTCACCATCAGAGCCACGATTCTGCCATCGATACAGAAGTACACGAATGTGAAACGGAAATCTGTGAAATTGATTTGGTGAATAGTTGTAACATCACTGTTTATTGACACTGAATGTTTGAGTCAGCATTCATAATTAATGGAATTTGATTTTGTTTATTGTTTAATGATGCAGATTAAATTATGTAAATATTATGTAAGTTTTTGTGAAGATAACAAAAACATTTACTGTTTGTTTTAGGAAATTTTAGAGTATATTATGAAACTAATAGTGTAAATGTCATCTAGTAGGGCTGCAGTACAAATAGAGTTCTTAATTGCTTCATTGCGATTTCTTGGTGAAATGTGAAATTACGTTTTATCTGCTTTCAGGGAACTGTGGAATCAGATGACGTTGGTTTTGATCTTGTATCGGGCTCATCTGATCTCTGTTCCTCAAATGGCAGTTTGGTGTTCGTCAAATATATTCAGCCACGCAGTACTGCTTACGGCAAACTTAGGTATTTTATTGTTTTATTATGGTTAGTAGTTATACGCCGTGAATTTTGTTAACAGAACAGTTTCTGATTTAGCTCTGATATGTGAAATTTGTTGTTTTATTTGTACAGATTTTATCACGTATTAATTGCCTGGTTAGCAAACGATAGTTAATGTGAAGTGTGTCTTACCTGTGAAAGAACTGTGCATCAGCAAACCATAGGAGTTTAACCTTATGACCTCTCTTCTTTAGACGACTTTAGGGAACTTATCTGGTGTGGCTTCCGAATCAGATCTTTGACTACTACTGGCCAACCAGTGAGCAGTGTTTCCACGGAGAATCGCTCATTGATTGGCAAGATGACGTGTAGGTTTTTAGTTTGGTAAAAGTCCCAGATTGTGTACATGCTGTTAGGTTATGGTAACTGTTTGTCTGTTGTAGAGCTTGTGATCAGATCTTGCGAATCAACGGTGTTGATGTGAGTCATGCTGATAAAGCAGCCATTCTGCACTTGCTGCACAGTGCAACTAGACCTCTTCGTTTGGTACAATCGTTGTACTGCTCTTATCTTATTGGTCTTTAGTTGAGTCACATAGGATTATTAATGCCGTGTAGCACTGTAGCGTTGATACAAAGCTGCACTGGGTCAGTAGAACTCAGTGAGTTATAACGCTCACTGTTTGTCTTGATCTGGCTCCACACTGTCTGACAGGTCTACTGGTCTACTGGTCTCTTATGTGGCTGCACCTTCGTTCTACCAGTCGACATCTTTTGGTCTTACCATGTCACTCTCTCAGAACATGCAGCTGCCATACATTTTCTGTTGCTGGCCCAAGTTTTCCACAACGAATTCAGATTATGCTTGCTGAACAGAAGCATCAGCAGCTGAAACATGTTCAGCATAGATTCAGTTTACTGCTGATGTGCAGCTTTTGTATTCTGGTTATAACTTGTAGATTTGCTCGTTATGAAGGAGGAATATATTGCATACTTGTTAATATACCGTATACAGTTGGTCAGTTATTAGATGTTTGTCATTGCCATCAGGTGGTGCGGCGTCGAAAGCCGATTGGATCACGAGCAGTGTTGCCAGTTTACATACGACTAGTTCGAAGTGACGACCAAGGTTGGTCGCAATGTCGAGTGTTTTCAACAGCATTACGTGATTATATTCACCACACACCAGCATTTTGTTTACTAACCATTGCTCGTCTGCAGTTGTTTAAAAGTAGGTCATATACACGTTGTTCCAAAAAAGTAAGCTCCTAACGTTTTTTACTATGGCATTGATTAACGTCAGTGGATTTCCCTAACGTTTGAAGTGCGTGTTGCTAAGTTAATTATCAGAACAGTACTCTATAAATTCCCACCATGTAGGGATTATTTGTCAGTATGTTACGTAGATTTACCAAGCAACATATCCAAATTTTATTGATTTGAAATCCGTCAAGTGTTTGCCAATGCTAGGGCAAAACATTTTAGGGCTTACTTTTTTGGAACACAGTTTACATTATATACATATTTGATAGGACAAGTTGCAACTAGTATACAGTTGCACATGTAACTTTATTCGCGGGCCTGTGATAAATGCCAAACATACCGTGACTGATTTCGTTAGCTGTCAATGTGTGAGTTGGGTCAAGTGATCAACCTCTGCTTGTGCTGGTGCTCTATGCAGATATTGGTATAACAGTGGAAGAAGGCATCTTTGTGAGCGGCATAGAACCGGGTTCGGCTGCTTCAGCCGACGACTCGGTGACTGTTGGAGATCGTTTGCTTAGTGTAAGTTCATAGCCAGTCATTTGGTCGGCTTTATTTCACAGACATAACATACACACATTCCGTGCAGCATTGACTGCAGTTGAGCTTATTGAGCTGTGCCCTCGACAGTAAAACAGATAATAGCTTCTTCATCTGACAGTAGGTGGACTGTATGTGGGAATTATGAACACAAGTAACCTGAAGGCAAGCAGCAGCAAATGACATGTGACTTGTGATATAGCACATTTCAGCAACTCTTGCTCTCTGATCTGCCATTAACCATGCCTCAAACTCTGCACTAATACTTTCAAGTTTTTTTATTCTATCAAGTTTTCAGCCAAGAATGTCGATGGCAACATTTTGCCAATGCAAGTTTGTGACTTTGTTTACAGTACTTGATGGTCACTGTTTGGTGTTTACAGTACTCGATGGTCACTGTTCGGTTCAAAACTAGAATTTCACTACTGACTACTGTTGTCAACCATCATGTGTGTTAGAATAAAATGTTAGGTATAACTCTGAGTGCTAGTGAGCTGTTTGATGACTGTGCTCAGGTTAATGGTGCACTGGTGAATGGCAAGTCGGTCAGCGAGATACAGCACACGTTGGACGAGTGTCCAAACCATCTGTTTCTGGAGCTGATGCACTGTCAAAGGACTATGCCAACGTCCAGTGACATGTCCCACTCGTCGTCATTTCCGACACCATCAAGTCCGTTGACTACTGACGAGTCGTCTATGACGGACATCAGTGGAAGAAGGAAAGATCAGACCCGAGTGTTACGTACCGATGTACCTGACACCATTTGTAAGTCAGGACAGTTGATGATGGGACAGCTGAATACATCAGAGCCCGACATGATTTCAAGCAGAGACAGTTGCAACTACCTAGGCCGCAGTAAGGAAACCAAGTTGAACTTTCTCGACAAGGCAGTAAATGCAATTCGAAGACCATTTCTCCGCAGTCGGCAATCGCGCGCGACGCGAGACGCTCGCAGTAAAAGTGCCTTTGTGTACGTTGGAAGTATGACCGCGGCAACGGATGATTTTGCCATTGGTGGTACCGGCCGTAGCATTTCACCAGCTGCTGGATCTCAGTGGCCCGACTTGAAAGAGCGATCTTTGTCGAGGAGGAAACCAGCAGACACTGGACATGGCACATGGCCGAAGTATCGTGCACATGCCGCTCAGCGCCCATCAGTGTCAGTTCTTCCACTGTACGCTAACAAGCCGTCTTCATCTTCGAACGACAAATCTCCGTCACTGTCAGAGACGGTGCAGCATGCTACTGAAATACGGCAGAGTGAGTTCGTGCAGTATCATCGGCCGCAGATCTCAGACTCCGTAGTTGACTATGCCCCGCGTGTTGAAAGCCAGAAAAACTGCGCAAGTCCGGAAGATGTGCCAGAGTCATCAGCACGTTACAATACAGCGACACAGTTTGGATCACGTTATGCCAGGCGATTTCCAGACCAGATGAATGATACTGCATCGACAGCGCATTCTGCCAATCACCAAGTAACTGTGATTTCTTATTTTCCCGCTGAGCATTGTGCCAGTGAGATGGTCTCGTATGGAGACCACACAAAATTCACCCAGAGGCCTGCCATACACTCTTCAGCTGACAGTTCGGTTGGTAAAGATCCACCAGAAAAACATTTATTCCATTCATCGGATATGGCTATGTCGTCACGCCCACACAGACCACAGCAACTCAGTCTTGCAAGGTACAACATTTGTAGCACTTGATTATTCTATGCCTTTTTGAGTGTATTGGATACTCAGTAATACCGAATGACAGGAGTCTGGTGGTGGATTTAGCTTTAGTTGGCTTTTCTTGCTTTAAGCTTTCGGTACAGCACCCCTGAGACTCGCTAAGCTTCACCTTATGTTCTGATATGATGTGATATATGGTATGATGTGTGCATCTTAGTATATATTTGAGAAGTGTTAGCGCTGTGTTTGATAGAAAATTTCATTTGTCCAATTTTGATGTGGTGTACAACAAAATTTCTGCAGAATGATAATTGTGATAAGAAATGTTCCTGTCCAGTACTGTACAATATAATTTTGATATTTCAGTATTTGAACTTGTATTGTTCTTCCAGCAAATAGTGCAGTGAATTGTTTCTAGAATTCTGATGGCTGGATATGACTTGTGCAGATGCATAAATTTTAGTTTTATGCAAATACTTTTTGCTTGTAGGTTTTCCCTATTTTGGATGTTTTTGTCTCTAGAGATGCCATAAGCGAGCATTAGTTTTCAAAGTGTAGCTAGTAATTAGTCCACGCACAGTTAATAATTTGATGATACGATTGCAATTTTATTTGTTTTGTAAACAAAACAAATTATTATATATGCAAACTGACATTTCCCATGGCTGATGCATACCTATTTCATGTCTTGTAATTGATAGCAGTATTGTTCGATGGTAAACACTGGTCTCAATCAGCATAGTCAATGAGCTCAGTTAGTACCGGGATGGTTGACGGGATGGGAGTGGTGTGTAGCCGGCCACTCGGGTCAACACTGCCTGGCCTGCCCTCTGTGGGAGCCATCCCCTAGTCACCCTTAGTATTATTGTAGACTAGGGGATTTTATGTGTTTTAATATGTGCGTGTGTGTTTATTGTTTTGCTGTATTTTGTGTTGTTTGCTTTATCAAAGAAGTTAACTTTTATCATCTTGTTTAACGACCTTTCTTATTGTTTGCATATTACATTAGCTGTTGGATCTTCTTTTTACTTAGCATTTTATATCATATGCTTTTACCATCTTCTGTAATATCTTATTGCATGTAAGCTTACTATTATTACCATTACTTGAATGGCACTGTATAGCCTAATTGTGCTGATGTGCCGTTAAGAAACTACTCACTCACCCCACTCACTCGTTTGCTTTTACTGGGTTTTTTTTTACTTTCGTAGCATCTTTTCCTGCAGTATTTTGATACTGGTGGTTGGGTCTTTTGACCTGTAAAACTGTCTCCCAGATAACCTAAACTTTATTGGTGGAGACGTTAAACACTGCTCAGTCAATCAGTGCTCTGTTCATAGATGCCATAATGGGTGCCAGTGAAAGCTAGGAGTAAAGAGGCAGACCATCTGATGCACTGGTCCCGTCACAAAGGTCAGCAGAAACAGAGATCAACAGTGTTTTGTGGCTCTGTAAGGACTTTACTTATCAGTGTTATTGATTGTAACTGTATGAAGCCGTTATATTATATCTTACAGCACGTCTTTCTGTGCAATTGAGCTGTGGGTTATTAATAATCTCCTTTGTTTTATATGGCTTGTTGTGATCTTGTTCAGTTCTTCGAGTCATTCATCTGACCATGGAGTATCATCACCCACTGTGATCAATTCGACGCTTGCTGATTCACGAGCACACTGTATGCCATTATACAGCCACCGACCTCACTCTCCCACATGGATACCAAGCCGTCAGTTCCCACAGGTCTCTGTTGCATATTTTGTATTTGTAATATTAATGTGCACATAATATAATACTCGTGTGTATAATTCTTACAGGATTACTGTTAATATTAAAGTCATTTCCGTGGTCGCCAGACAACACTGTCGTCAGTTTCTTAAGTTTAATATTGCTATATTCTCGTGCCCCGTGTGAGCTTGGGAGCATTGTAGGATACGCCCAACTCGTTTCCTGGACGAGTGTCGTAAAAGGCGACTAAATCAGAGTAGTTTTGTCTTGCTGTGTTTTGGTGTATTTGCATTTTCTTGGTTGTGATTAGTTTTCATATTGTGTGTATTTTTAATGTCTTCTGTTTTGTATTTTCCAACATGAATGGCACCTCATAGCCTAATTGTGCTGATGTGCCGTTAAGAATCTATTCAATCACTCAGTCATAAAGCTATATTGTCTCACTATTGCATTTATAAAATATTGCATCATTTTCAAGTTTGTTTTAATTAAATCGCACAGTTGTTAGTTGTGTTACCTTAGTAGTGCGTCTTTGTTTATCTGTTAATTAAACATCTCCACATACAAATTTGTCACAGTGCTGAGTTTCCATATCCACTGTTGTCTTTTGTCTTCCACTTTTATGCAGTTTATTGTTTCAGGTTTATATGTGATATGCCGGCATCCTTTTACACATGTAGTAGTAGTTATGGCTCAGCATCCTACCTGATACATTATCAGTCGGACAATCTTCATAGCTTCTTTACTCGATTGGTGCACCAAAACCATTCAGCCTTCATGAAGCAGTCATTTGGCTAACATTAAGAACAGCATCAGATAACTAAACAAACTCTGCAGGAGAACTGCAGACAGAAGCAACAGCTGAAGCTGATGAAATTAAAACCTGGTTTTTATGCTCTGAGGCCAGAATACAGATGTGAAACACATAAACTGCTGTTCACCGTGGCATTTCGTGACATGCTGTCGAGCTGATTGTTGTCACATTTGGCCGTGTTTGTCTGTGTGTCAACAGCGGCCTGGTTTGGAGCACAGCACTGATGGCTTTACCTTGGCTTCTGCAGCGAACCCAAACTTGTCGTACTGTTCATCACCAAGCACTGACATGATCTTTCCTCAGCTATCGACGCACATACAAAGCCGTGCACGCGTTCCATCGTCTACAGGTGTGTTGCTGTCTTTAGGTACCGTTCCTGTCTGCCACAGTTATCTACTCCATGGCTGTTGTCTGCTGCTAGTTGCATAGCATTTATTGTTTGTGACCAGGACGATAGTATGTCCCATTGTCCAGGTAAGCCGTAGAAGACATTTGCTGGGATAAATGTGTTTTTTTGGTAGTGCAACCCTTGGTTATACAGCAGCTGGATTGAGTTGACTGAGACATAGAAGACCATTTGTCTGTCGTCAAAGTGTTATTGATCAACGCCAACTGCTGCAACTAACAGAGATTCAGATAACGCAGATAAAATGTACTTTAGCAATTAGCGATATCAGCATGCAATGAAGTCGGAAGTATATGTCTGTATGTAATGCAAGAGGCGTGTTCTTTGTCTACTAAAACATGCAGGTTATATTTGTAGGTTGTGTGCCTAGCCCAATTTCACCAAGATTTCCAACTTCAGCGGACAGTCCTCGTTACGGTCCAGGCAACAGTCTGTCACTGCCGAGTCACTGTCGACACAGGAAGGAACGCACCAAGTCAGAGTTCTTCTTACTGTCAGTCTGTTATTGCTGTAATTTGTACACTTTGTGCATCTGTCTTCTGTTAGTGAAGAAGACTCTCAACGTGCATGTTCTGTAACCATACATGACCTATGAGTCACATAAATACTGCGGAAAAGTTATGCCAGGATCATTTATGCATTTTACTGTAATCTCCAGAGAAACTGATATATTGTTTTGGTGTGTGAGGCATCATATTGATTTTGCATCTTGCTAAGATGACACTCTGGCTGTGTGTCTTGTAGTTTAAGAGGTGCCGTTGATATGTTCATTGATACTAATAATAATAATAATGACGTACGTACAATGTGTGATAACAAGTGTAAACCTTTACAACGTCGAGAACAATGATTTAGTGCTGTCTTTGTCGGGTTCATATGATGACTTGGGAATCAACTTGGGCTCTGACTACACTTTTGACTACGACCGTTTTCACTGTCCGTTGGTTGCTATTTATTGTTATTGCACAGCCCGAAGGCTTATACTAATCTTACCATCCATAAGTTGACTTAGGTGTCTGGCTACATACCTGTATGGTTGTCCTGCCTGCAGTCAGTCACTGATCACAGTACTAACTGAGCCAAAAGTAGAGCAATTACATTGATCGAGACCACTGCATTATTGCTGAACCATACCACCACCTGGCGTGGGTGTTGTAGGAAGACATTGATACATAACATACATGTGGTTAGCTGCTTGTATGTAGATGATGGATGGTTGTGTTTGTAGACCAACAATTGGCTGTACAAGAGTGATTACGGTAGACCTTCAGTCACGGCCGTTTGGAATTGACATAGAGACGAGTCAGACGAGTGGCGGAATTTTTGTGTCTATGGTGGAGCCTGGCAGCGTTGCCGCTCAGTCTGGAGTAATGGTCGGCGACCAGCTGCTTGATGTATGTCAACAGTGTGTAATTTCTTGTTGAAGTAAAATAACATATAATTGTACATGAATGTTACAGCGGATTATGCTGAACAGTAATATAGCCTAGTAAAATGGCTCAGTGATGAAATGCTGACATCGTGAAGGCCGAAGGGTTACCCGGGTTTACTTCTCATTAGTACTACATTTTAGGATATTTAGTACATGATGCTTAATTTCTTGGCCATTAAACGGTTTTGACTGTACTAATCTAATTCCGCCATGTGCGGAGTGATGAGGTAAGACAGACATCTGGTCAACCACGCCTGTCGGCTGTTGTCCAAACAGCATTTCTCCCTGATCGGCCACATTGCATGAATACCAGATGAAACAGATGCCAATAAGATCTTAACAGCTTCTCCTTTGAGAACTGGAAGAAACCACCACGACACGCCCGTACTACATGGATGAAGACTCCAACAAGAGCTGAAATCCTACAACCTCTGCCTGAACGAAGCAATTGAAATGGCTCAGAATCATCCACTCTGCAGACTCATGTCTATGTTTGACGCTATGCATGCCTAGAAAAGAATAATAATAATAATCTGTGGTTGTTGAAGTGCCATCAAGGCTGGACCACTGTAAACAATAACTGTAACTGCTGGACACTAAGGGAGAGTGTCTCGTTCTTTCAGTTAAATGACACTTAACTGTCAGTTAGGTAACCAATGGTTTGCGTTAACCAGGCAGTTACGGTTAGAAGCCTTTTAACTGATAGTTAGTGACACGGGAAACACACCTTGTCTTAACCAATTGGTTAAAAGGTAACTTAACCGATCGGTTAAGAACGAGAAACTCGCCCTTAATGGGGGTGGGATGAGAACATTCTGGTCTTGGCTATGCAGGTTGGGGTGACTGGAGAGCCATACTGTTCTGCTGTTCATGGTCGTTGCCTCAGTACAGCCACCATTGCTCGTACAGTAGTTGAGCTGTGTGTCAGGTGAAGTGCATCGTTGTTGACAGGTCTGTGGTATCAACATGAGAAACGCAACGAAGCAGCTGGCGGCGAGTGTACTGCGTCAGTGCAGCGGAACAGTCAGCATTCTGCTGCAGTACAATCCTGACAGTGAGTCAACATTCACCAGTGCACAAGGACAAGTGACAGTGACAGAGATTCAGTTGACAGCACTTTGCATTTTTTGTGGCGTTTAAGCATTGTGAATTTTGGTCTAAGCTGCTTGTTACTGACAGTGCTTTGTCACTTACATTATGTTTTGCAACATGTCAGCTCTGCTGAGCACAGTAATAGGTGTACACCTGTCTGTCCATCTCTCTGTCTGTCTGTCTGTCGCGTTGTATAATTTCAGCAAAAAAGACCTATGATCGTGTGGTTTTCCAAATGGTATTGGTAGTCCAAAGACTCTTGTTTTCAGCGATGTACAGATATTGCAGAAATTCTAAAGGTATCACCTCCAGTGAGACAATTTTCTACGGATACCGACCGAAACTGTATGTCAAAAATGGTATAACTGATAGAGCTGTAGTTACTGTTGAACATTAATAGATTGTTATGTACTATCTGTTATTTATGGTTTGATTTCCAATAACATTGAATTTGAATGAACCCTAACCAGTGTTTCTAGGTTGTGGTGATTGTGAATATCTCAAAGCAGTGCATTTGTCCAGCTGCAGTTAATTCACTCACTTAACCTCCAGTGTAATTTAGATGTGTGGTCCCTCGGTGATAACCGAGTCTCTTGTTAATATCTTAAGTAATTGTTTTATTATTGTGGTGACTTGTAGCATGTTGGCTACAGGTCATTCACTGATTGATAAACTGCTCAGTGATTAACTGATTATTGAACAGCGATGACATCTAATGTTGTGACTGATGAGTGATGAGTGTATTATCCTGATATGACCAGTGATGTCTGCTTATTCAGTTTCGTAGTCAGTACTTGTACAGTCTTTGTGTGTGATTAGTGGGTGGCCAGTAACCGCTGTTGTTTGTAACTGTAGAATTTATGGACGTAAATCGCTCGAGCACATTGCCTCAAGCTGGTCATATCCGTCATCCGGGTTACAACAAGTCTGCTCCATATACAGCTGTGAACCGTCATTACCTTACTGGTCCAACTAGGTGCCTGTCTTGTTACAGAGTTATATTAGTATTTTGTTAACTAAACATTTATGGTAACATGTTCGGTACACTGTCGGTGATAAGTATGCAACAGGGAGCCTCTCACACCTGTAAAAAGTCATGCTTCGTGACTTCTTGCCAAATGCTAAAGGAGTTCTTTTCAGAATGCTTTTGTGGAATGTGGCTTTGTATAGAGCACTGCCAGAAAAGTAGGTAGTTTAGATAGATAAAATCATGGTGTCAGAGTAATGTGTAAATAGCTGTCCGGTATGCAGACTGGTAAATAGCTGATGTTCTGTTACTGGATCCTTACAGCTTTGTGTTTTATGACAGTTGTCTTGTGTGTGTTTCCGTCAAAAACCATGCATGCACATCACTTTAATGGTGTTCTCTGTCGGCTTGTTGATGTTGGTCATACCTGAATTACGACCTGGAAAGTCCTGGAAAACAGAGTAGGGTCTTGAAAGTTTTGGAAATAGATGTAATAGACACTTGAAAGTCCTTGAATTCGAGTGCTTCATAATCGTTGTTAGCACATGCAAATTCTGCAATGAACGCCTAAGTCCATAACTCACTAGGCAAATTACTGTTACTTATTTAATATCGACCATGTTGTTTTGTTTAATTTCGCGAAAGAATTGCTCTCTAAAATCTCCATCATTGAAACAACTTGGTAAAACATGCCAGAATAAGTCTGGAAAAGTTAATGGAAAGTCCTTGAAAAGTCCTAAGTTTTTTCCTCCAAAACTGTGGCCACCTTGACCTTAGAGAACACTTCTTGTATTAAACCATCCAGAGCACTGTTGAGTCTGCTTGTACTGTTGTACTTGTGTCACTGTGGCTGTTCAATCACTGCTTGGTCTGGAAGTGATATGGGTGATATACCAATTGTCATGTTGGCAGTACGATAGTTCGACTGTGTGATTTCAGGGCCAATCGTTCGCGTCACAACGTGGCCGCTGCTAACACTCTACCGCGGTTTGTTGCAAGGAAGAAGTTTCATCCCAATGACTCAGTTGGTCTGACACTGATTGGAGGCAATGCTGTCGGTGTCTTCATACACAGTGTAGTTCCTGGCAGTCTGCTAGATGGTGCTAGTGGCGTGCACTGTGGTGACCAGATCCTACAGGTCTGTATATGACATTTGTCTCAGTCGCCGGCACATCTCTATTTTTATTTATATGTGGCTATATGTGAAAAACACCGGAAACTCATTGCTGTCATGTGTTGTTGTGTCTTGTAGTAATAATCTGCTATGTAAGTTGCTCTGTTTCAGCTGTGTTTCTTCGTCGAAGCAGTAGCAACTATTGTTTACTCTTCATTGTGTTTTCTTGGCCCACTTTAGTCTTCAGTATGTCTCATGTTGTGCGGCTAATCACGGTTTGGAGTGATAGAACAAGAAAGCCTAGCTAACGCCAGGTAAGCATGCGACAGCCGTGTGTGTATGAAGACTTGTTTTTGCCATCTCAACGTTGTTTGACGCTCCCGCTCGGGGTAACCCCAGCAGAATTTCTGGATGAAACTTACCCTGCAAAAACTACAGGGATGGGGCTACTGCACGTTGAAAATTGCATGATTTTAGCTTCAACCGTTTTTGAGATATTGGCGACTTAAAGGCCGAAAATCACCAATTTTGCCTACCGTGACCTTGAAACCCGGGTCAGGGGTCACTCAAGGTCATTGATTCGGGTACCAATGGAAAGCGCGTGTACACATTCCTATTAGTGAT
>Ga0056114_1000481_pt1 | contig 14045 bp, 14 predicted proteins | sample WorMetHERISLAND1_FD_77005 | JGI IMG/M metagenome (GOLD analysis project Ga0056114, IMG submission 77005) | Marine gutless worms symbiont microbial communities from Max Planck institute for Marine Microbiology, Germany - Olavius loisae HERON... ...
AATCGGACAAACACCAATAGCAATAATGGACGAATGAAGGTTAATGGGCGCAATATTGTGCATTATTTTTTAATTCTAACACTATTTAAATATTGAAAAGTACATAAAAAGTTTGTGTCAGCATGTTCACGTAACTTTAGGTCAACGTTTATCTAATGGCCAAAATTACACTATTGTTTGTCCAAATTTGACCTATTTATGACGTCATTCACAAACAGCACTATTTCATTTTTAGTAATTTTAAACTAGGTGGGTGTTGTTAGTGTGGGCACATTGACATATCATGCACTACTAGGCTGTTTTTAGTGTTTATCTGTTGTCAGCCATCTTACCGGCGCCGTCAGCTGTCGTCGCTGTTGGCTGTCGCTAAAATGGCTGAATAAGCCAAAATTTTTGGTTAACTAACACTGACCGTAACCATTTTGCTGATGAACCATGACTGTATATTGTAAAATACCACCTTCTGCTTTTTTGAACGTTTGAACTGTTGCGCAACCATGACATGTGCCGCCATTTTACATTCAGGCTGTGATACTGGAAGTTGATTGGCCACACTGAATATAGCCTAATAGTGTGTGATATGTCAGTGGCGTCCCACACTGAAGACAATATTTTCGTTTAAACTAGGGAGGGTTAGACCTGGGAGTGACTGAGGCCAGTACATTCGACTCCAGTTGGATCAAAATCTACTTGAAGTTGTCTTTCTGTAAATTTACTTGACGAACAAGCTATCGACCATTCCAGATGTAATATTTTGCTGTCATTTTTTTTACAGTTCACTGTTTATATAATTCTTGTACATTAAGTCACTAATACACTGTATGTTGTATTTGTTTTCAGGAGTTAACACAATGCTCTCGCACAACATCACTGAATTTGCTGTTCCAACACTGTGTGGGCTATGCTAACTTAACTCTAACTGCAGAGCAGTGTGTCAATGTTATTGTTTATTGCACCTCTGCATAACTCTGAAACTTGCTCAGTTACATTTGCGTTAGTTAATGAACTTAGAACATTGACGGACAGACTAATTCTGTTTAGATTGTGATGTACGTCTGATAACAAGTTAAACTAGATCATCAGTTATGTCATGATATTATGCCTGCACTACAGAATTTAATTACGGTAGAAATTAGAGTAGGCCTAACAATACATAACAGTACATGTCTGCCTCTGTGCCTCGACACTCTCATAATCTTATTTACAAGACTAAAACGTCTTGCAAAACTAAACAACTGAACTGAAAATCACAACAAAAGTTGCCAGTTACTGTTTAATCCATGCTAATAATACCATAGCACCCCTAAACTTCATTCTAGCCCATGATATCGCCCAAATTACCGACTCCACAAACAGTGTAGCACATTGTCTATTAATAACATGTTGAAGAATCACGTATCTGTTGAGCTGGAACCGGAAAGTGTGAATTAATATATCTATTGTTGAGATAGTAGGCTGTAATGGCTATGTCTGTGCTTACTCAAGACATCAATGTCATAGACATTTGATGACATTGATGAATCTGGTGAATTGAATTGGTTGCTGGTATACTTATGGCCAGCTGTGTATATAGAAAACATGGTAACAACGCACAAAGCCAACCAACTTAACCAAGTCTGCTGTTTTGGTTAATTAACACTAACCTGAACTTTATCTGCTAACCCATATGGATGATGGATCCACAGTTGTGTGCCTGACACTACTGTTAAAAAGAAACAAAAGGAATAACCTGGAACTGATGTTTTCCCACGATTTTTATGGAATTTTCAGGTTATATGCAGTTCCAGTTTCAGTATGGCTTGTACAGACTGGTGGGCTGAGACTGCTAGTAGGCCAAATAGCCTTCCCCCACAGAACCTTAGCTATACGTAGTTTGTCAGATGAGCTATTTTACTGTGCAGCAATCACACGTGCCAAACTATTAATTTACTTTATTTGTCGACATTTTACGTGTCTACATTTGTTCTTTGTTTGTGATTTGACAGCTGAGTTTCATGGTTGATGCTGACAGTTATGTATCAACTGAGTGGTCAGAAGATCAATGGTCAGACAGTTCTAGAGGAGGATTACGATGAGAACTACCAGCCAACAGAAGAAGGTTTATATGTCTGTATTTTTGTCGACAGCTTTGCTGTTAGTTTACACATTGACAGATTTTGTATTCTAGGAGATAATGATAATCAAAGATAACAGCCATCCCTGTTCACCAGTGGTGTCCTTAACAATTTTCAATCATTTTATGATTTTACTGGCTTTAGACTTGGAGGATACAACATTCTGAAGGCTTTGTTAGTGATTTGCATCGGCTTGTAACTCATTTTCATTGAACATTTTTTGCTGTTAACTGATGGTTGTTTTACAGTCATGCATGTTTGAAATTAACAGATTGCTTTTTTATGTCACTCATTTCAGTTTTTAAGTTTTAATCTGCTCAACGAGATTTTGGATATTTGCAACTGACTAAATCTGATTGATAATGTTATAGTTATAGATAGTCAACAATCACCATTGCTAGTAGTTATTCAGTGCCTGTACCTTTTGCGGATATGATGTGTTTAACATATGTTTATTATGTATTGTTTGTGTCACAGAGATTTATGACTATGCACGAGTGATAGGCATCGATATAGACAGAGAAAAAGATTTGCTGTATATAGCATGTGAAGGCATTAATGCTCCGCTGCCAGAAAACTGGAAGCCATGGTAATGTAATAAATAAGTTTATAATGTACTGTGTAATGTGTAGCACAACTGCTATGATAGTGTTAAGTTTTTGTTTCTTATTGTTACCTCATTCTACAAGAAACATAACATGGGGTAGCTATTGCAAAGAGAGCACGTGTCTGCTGCAGGGACAAGATTTATCAACAGTAGTAGTTGAAATGATTTTTAGAGGTTAGTTGCAATGCAGTGACATTTAAAGTTTAATTGCTTTGGAATCCATGTGTTTCAATAGATCACATCCTTATTATCATAATTCCATAGCAACTAGTCTGTTATGACCATTTGTCAGCTTGGTTTTAAGCACTTGTTACTTTTTCTTATCATTTGGTGTCATATCTTAACTTTGGCTTTTTTTGCATTATTTCTGACTCACAATGAGTTACTGGCCAAAAGTTAATTTTTGTTTAAATATCCCACCAGCATATAATGACCCATTTGAATGTTGTATGAAAGCTTGAATGCATGTACACACCGCCGCTGGTCATCAGCTCCTCATGCCATCGTGCCGTCTGAACTCATGTGGCCTTCGGACGTTTTCTGTACTCGGTCCGAGACTATGGAACTCTGCCTAGATTGTTGCGTGACACTAGCCACAACACTACTATCCTTGGCCATTCTTTGAAGACATTCTTTCTCTCAGAGTACTAGTGCATACAGCGCACGAGGGGCTTTGGCGACTATGCGCTATACAAATCTGTTTTACTTACTTACTAGAGCTAGCAGGCAGTGAGAGAATTTGTATGACATATTTGCTTATCAAACACATTGCTGGAACATGACCTACAGATCGGCATAATTGCTATATGAGTAAGTTATTGTCCTCTCCATAGCGTTGCATGCAGTCATGCAATAAAAGTTGACTAAGTGTGTTCATGAATACGTAGATAACACAAGGGAAGAGTAATTTCATTTAATTGGTGATGGGAATTATGATATTTTGATTAGCTGGGTTGTTACAGCATAGTGAATTTGCTGCCTAAAATTTTGCACTCAGCAAAGTAGAATATCAGTATAAGGATTTTATATGTCGATGTTGGTTTCAGTGCCGATGCAAACTCTGAGATCTACTACTTCAATTTTGCCACTGGTGAGAGTATATGGGATCATCCGTGTGATGAGTACTACCGACAGATGGTCATACGAGAGAAACGAAAGCGTGCTGGTAGATGTGCTGCTTTAACCCTTTGACGCCCAGTGGTGCCACATGGGTACAGCTATAAAGCATCCTATGCCAGGCCGGGTTAAGCCATCATTTGTAATTTTTGACATCCGGGCACTCTGACGCTCAGGCCTCAAAGGGTTAAACTTATTTCTGTAGCTAGTTGATATTGTGCACATAAGTACAGTAAAACTACGTTATAACGGATTTCTAGGAAGCGACAAAAAGCATCCATTATGTCCGAGGTCTGTTGTAACCAAACCCATGTGTACATAGACCCCTGCTAATGTGTTTGCAACTAGTGGCACTGAGACCATACCTATGCCAGCTTTGTGGAAAATACTATGCACCAAGCATCCCATTGTACAGCTATTAGGTGAATAAGTGACAGGGTGAAAGCTAATAGCATGTGCAATCAGCACAGATGCACGAGACAGTTAACTTATCGCATTCCGTTCCTGAACTCAGCAAATTCGCCTGTCCCCATCAGTCAGCCACCAGCACGACGCTTTTATTAACCTACATTAGACAGTTGAAACTGGGTAGTAATCTGATCTACAGTTGTTGTCTGCAGTGGATGAGCCGACGACAGTACTGTCTGCTCGCCACGCCCTCGTTTGTGGTTGCTGCAGTGGTAGCAGTCCATTATAACTGTTGTAGCCTGCAAGTCTGGGCCTGGAAAAGTTGTCCGTACTAAACAAAAGTCTGTACTATCCAGGTCCATTGTATCAGAGCTTTTTTGTGCAAAAATCAATACGATCTCAACTGGGAATAAAAATGTCAGCATTGACTGTATTAGCTCTCTATTCCCTTGATGAGTAAACAATTAAACAGGAATGTTGTATGAGCTACTAACTTGGGTTAGTGGTTATGCTCTGATGTATTTGGTTAGCATTAATATTTGGGTCAGTTCTGGTCAGTTATCTGTCCTTTAATATCAGCTGATGGGCTTTTGTAAATAAACACCACATCATAACAAAGACGGTGTTCCATGCCTTCCGATCTTCCCTATTTTAACTTCTGTATACACCTTTTAAGGTTTCTGTTGATATAACATGATTTTCCTTGTTATACGTGATATATTGGAACACACTGTTGGTTTGCTAGGATCCCTGTTCAGAAGACCTCCAGATCCTCGGTCACAGACTGGTCAGATGACAACAACACCAGCCAACCTGAAGGTATTACGACTCTTGCTCAGTTTGCGGTATAATCAAAATACATATAGTTTACTTTTGGTATCTGTTTAGCCAGCCCACTTTCCTGAAATTTCTGCAGGTGGAGCAGTTTCCATGAGATAAATTTTAATGATTTATTAAGCAGTTTTTTCAGGCCAGGTGATTCTGTTCTTGCCATCAAATGCAATTTTAGCAATTTCTGGGCTTTTTGATTTCTTCTATCCATTATTTTTTATAACTTCTGTTTTATTTTTTGTTGTTTACTGGTTGACTTGGCACTATTGTCTGCCATACTATACTGCTTCATATACTTATCTGTCATTGAAGTTGTGTTAGTATTTTTAGTCGTTGTTGTCTTTGGCCAGCACTACTAAGAATGCATAGTGCCAGTAGTGCACACAGGCAACAAGTATGTAGTGCTGCTGGTAACTGAACTTTTTGACAACGTTTTGTAAATTATAGAAAATCTACTAAATGGTACGATGGATTTGTACCAAATTTGGTGACAGTAATCTAGATGCATCAAGGCTTGTGCATGTTATGTGCAACTCAGGGCAGGTTTGTACTTGTCAGAGCCAAACGTTTAGGGCGGGGGTCAGTTTTTTGGGACACACTGTATATCTGTGCTTATATTAGTTGTTGTTATGCCATCATCAAAAATGCTGAACTGTCATTGGCTCAAAGAGGGTCATATGACCGACAACAGGAATACGTATTCCCTTGTGGATGTTCTTGCCAACCAATGAGAAATTGGCAAATATTCTGTAGGAGTTCTGATTGGCTGATGTTCACACAGTCCATATACAACAAATCACAACAAATACTCAAAATATCCTCCTCTAGCCTGAACGCAGGCACGCAGGCGTCTGTGTCACTGGTCGATGGCATCGTCAATCACGTTCTGTTGCAGTCCGGCCCAGACGTCAACCAGTTGCTCTCTCAACTCGTTCACGTCCTTCACTTTTTTCTGGTAGACGCGATCTTGCATCACTCCACAAATCTTGTAATTTACTGGCTTGAGATCTGGGCTATTCGGAGGCCACAGATCAGGTGAGGCGGGCGTCTCCCGTTGCAGCAGCTTGATTGTCTTGCGTGCCCTGTGTGCCGGTGCACTGTCTTGTTGAAACATTTCACAAGGTAGTGTAGCAACACATCTGAGGTGAGGTGGGATCTTTATTAATAATTTTATTGCACAGTTCCAACAGAGTACGTCGGTGAAAGAATTGTGAAAATCGGTCAATATTTAGCAAAGATATTCACAAGAGTATATCCTTTTTTTGACTCACGGTGTATATGCCACAAGATTGCTATGTGGACGTAATTAACGAAACGTAGGAGTATAGCTTATCTGCTTTATTTTTAAATTAGTCAGAAGTCATGTTTAAATTTTTAAAATAAATTTATAGTTTTTACATTTCAGATTTTTCTCGTAAATCAGCCAGAAATTATTACGTTTTACGTCATTGCTTGTGTAATTTGTGTTGACATCAAATTTTGATGATGCTATAACAAAACAAACAAAACTGCTAATTTGTGCAACAATGTGATTTATTTTCCCCTTGATTTGCATTATGTTCCCTCGGCCAAAAATTACTCCCTCAGTCATCATATTTCCTGTGGGATAAAATTCTTGGGAAATATGACGATATCTGAAGTAATTTTTGCTGATGGTACATGGTGTGAATCATACATGACACTGTTGCCCTGTATTTGCATAATGTGCTTTGTGTAACGAGGTTTTTTTGTGTATGCATGTTGTCAACAGGGTTTGGCACCTCTGAAAACGGCACCAGCAGGTCAACAGAAGTCTGCAGTGTCTGCTCAATCAAAGTCAAAGCCATTGACAACCCTACAGAATCATCCCACTGGCAAGGTAGCTGTCTTGTATTTGTTTGCCTGTTGTATTTCTGTAAACATGGTGAGTAAGGCCTGGTGAGATTGAGAGCTATCTGGATGACCAACCAGCTTTCTTTGACCTCGTTTGTTGGGTCATTAGACTTGTAAAAAACATTGTCTCGAAAATGTGTTGAGTGGACAGTTAAACCTTGCTCACGCCCAGTCTGTGCCGGCAAGGTAGAAGACTTGATAACTTTACCATCAAGCAATCCCCTGGGACGTCGGCTCATGGTTGATGGTTTGGCTCAGTAATAATATGCTAACATTGACAGATTCATTTGTTACATGCTGTCTCTAACAAGTACCGTGATGGGTGATTGGTTTACTCATATGTGGTAAAATAAAGTTCCATCCAGGCCACCTTATTCTAGTCAGCTTGCTACAAATACATTAGTTATTATGTCTAAATCAGTCAGTGATTTACTTTTTGACACCCGTATGCTTTGATTTCAACGTTTATTGTTATTTTGTGGACATCAGTTTCCGTGAGTGTAGCCATGTTATTGTTGCTGATTATCCAGTATATTATTCTTTCTTGTGAGCATATTTTGTGATCAACAACTGTTGCTCACTTGTCAATGTTTTTTGTTCCGACTGGTATTTCCAGCTGACAAATGTTCCGCTGACTGGATCTTTGGGTGAACCAATCAAAATGTCTGCAATGGGTCCGCGTCTGTCAACCGATGAACCAATGCGGAATTCTGCTGAAGCTTACCTCAAAGGATCGTTAGATGTAAGTGGTCTGTTAAGCCGAAGCATCCATCTTTGCGTTTGGTAGAATTTTGCATTTGCCATCATCTGTTGTTAATATTTGAGTATGCAGTTCTGAAAGGTGTGTTGTGCGTTATTAAATTTTATCCTGTATTTATGAATATTCGTCTCAATGTGCAATAAGTGAGATAGGTAAAATTGTCGTTATGTTTAGTGAAAGAAAAGTCAAAACAAAAATGAACAAGCTGGATTTGTACACATTTATTGTACTTTTATTGTAAATATTTGTGTATTTATGCACAGTGTCTTTGGTTAACATGTGGTGTTGTGCACTGTGCAGTCATATTTACACATGTCTGTCAATTCCCTGAAGTCTGAATCTCTTGCACTTGACTTAACCGGCAGTGCTTCTCTTTCTGCTGGCCGAGAGGAAAATGTCAACTACATGTTGGATCTCTCAGATGACGCAGACGATGTAATTACCACTTTCCTAGTTATATTGGCTCTTGACTGTTGTTCTGTAAATTTTTGCATTGAAATTAAAGAGTAAAATGTAAGTATTACTTAGGCTACTAAAATATAAATGTATATAACATTCTGTTAGGGATAAATTTCATGTTTTGTCTGTGTTGAAATTAAATCAGCATGCATGCAGTTAAACAATATCTATGAAAACTGTTATATTAGGCTTCAGATGGCAGCAAAATGTCTCTAATGTTGAAACAGGACAGGTTACCAATGAATCTATTCTTGCTACGATAGTTGAAAAGTTTATTTGCATACAGATTTGCATACGTCATGTTTATGGATGACAGTTCATATGCCAATTGATTTTAACTGCATCTTTGATAGTGATTGGATGCAACCCACTAGACATCATCGGATTGCATGGTTGAAGATCTGAAGTCTCTCAGTGGCACGTTGACTCAATATTCCTGAGAATTGGATGCTGTGGAGTCTGCTGCCTTTTTACAGTATTTTAGAGTGTACTTTTGGCGCCAATGACGTTTCTGTTTCAGTGGCATTGCCAGGAATTTTCGAAATTTTCATAGACATGACAGTGCAGCTAACAGTGGCCTTTCTGCTGGTAATGACATCATTATTTATGGTCAAAACAGTAAGAAAAACAAGAACTGTGCAGTACACAGAATGCGTTTCGTCGCCTATTGTCTTATTTCTTGACTAAGAGTCTCACATGTAGGTATAAATCACCGAGAACTTGTGCATAAAAAAAGATTATTTTCTTGACAGGTGATGTATGTCATCTTGTATGTCTGTGCCAATGTTCTGTTAATTTTTGTACTGCATCAAATGTGCACTGTGTCTATGAAAATGTGGATACACATAATTACCATTAATAACTTTGACCGTCAACTTTTTATTTTACAACAGTTTATACAAACTGTCGTTACGACTTACCATGGTAAGCACTCCCAACTGTGCAGCAATGTTAAATATACTTGACCTATTGTACATACAGTGTGGGTATTATGTGGTTGTGAAAGGGCGGTCGCTTGGACAAGAAATTTAGTCTTGACTTGAAAGATATTAATGAACTGACTGGTGTTGATTATGAGGTGAGTAGTATGCTGCAGAATAAAATGTGCCAGTGTAATAGTTTGTGAGTTTATTGTGATGTTTAGTGGTCATGTGTGATTATTATTGGTGTCAGTAGATCATTTTGGTGCAGTATTTTATCTCCTTTCACTGAACTGTTGCTCATATATTTATGCCAGTCAGCAGTTTAACAGAATTGTGGTAGATTGTTTGCTGTACTTTTCTATCATAGATGGCAGGCCGTAACAAAGCTAAAATTGGCAAAGCAATAATGTTAGGAATTATGACATATTTGTACCGTGTACACCCATAGTTTAGACAGTTGAAAATATGAAATTTTTTTACGATACGATACGATAGAAGAGATTAACGTATTTGTTTTTAAATATGAAGGGAAATAGTTAGCAATTGTGTTTTTTGCTTTGTCTATGGATACGTCTATTTGTCAATTACAGTGGCTATACATTAGCCATTTGGTGTGCATGAGAAGTGTGTGGGCAGAGAATCATGGGAAATATTTGTTGTTGCACTGTTTTGCTACAGCCACCTCAGTGTTTATATCTGCATCTGATTTAGACAATGTTGATTGTGAAAAGGTTCAAAATGTAAATGTTGTGTTTTAGTCGGGCTTGAGCGAGCCAGATCACTTGGCTAATCGCGTTGTGAGTCCGTCGTCATCAGATGCAGAGAGTGGTGCATTCCACAAAGATCTCGTGAGTTGCCTCTGTTCCAGTTGATTGATTTCATATTGGTATTTGATAGCTGGTGATTGAGTTTTCATCATTAGATCTCGTTTTCGTGAAAATAATGATGATGGTGACATGCAAATGCAGGAAATTGTGGATCAGAAGTTGTCCGCACGAGTGGAGGAACTGCTGACGCCAATAGGAGTTCCTGTAAGTGTGCATTTCTTTTGTTTGCATAAAGAATTGTAGTTTTTACTGTGAGGTTAGATGTGATTTTGTGTAATGTTATTGTTCTGTGCGTATTTGCTGAAACTCTGAATGGGTTCTTTGTGTGTATTTCTGGACTTTAGATATGTTGCTAAATTCACAATACTAATCAATTTCAAGAGTACATACACTGTTGTATATATACTGTACCTTAATCCTATCCTCTCTCTGTCTGTCTCATGTACTGTCTGAGTGCTTTCTTGTATGCTGCCTTCTTTGGCTAGTAAACGTATTCATTTTCGGACTTGACTCATGTTATAGCCTAGCCTGATCCTTTTGTGTTGGATTTCAAATTTAATACCAGAATGATTATATACCCCCGTAAGCTTGTTATATAAGCTAAATTAGTTCGTTGTGTTTGGGTATGCTGTAAATACTCCATATACCTTATGAATCTACTCCTACGTGGACTTGGATATCAAGTTTATTTGTTTATTTGGAGTAGACAGTCAGATCATTGTGCTGTAGTGTATTTGTTACGTTCAACACTGTGTCTCAATAAAATGACCCAGCTTTGCAACGGTATAGCTCGAAATTATATGGAAACTTGCAAACTCTATTCTAGAGTCTTTTGAATATTTCTGCCAAATATCATCAAAATTGCTCGTTATAATTTTGAGCTATACCATTTCAAAGTTGAGTCATTTTTGTGAGAGACCGTGTAAATTATGAAATGATATGTTACTGTGGAGTGCAAATAAGAAGTCACATGTGATCTATTGGACACTGTTATTGTTGTTGTTCAGTTCTGTTGTTGCAAACTTCTGAACTCCCCATGTTTCATGTATCATGTTGTGTTTGTTGAGGATCTGGGACTGAGTCGGTCTCTGAGGTCTGTTAGTGATCGGCCTGATCCAACAGGCAAGAGCATCAGTGAGACCAGAAAGACCAAAAACGTACAGAATTCCTCACAAGACACAGCGGAACGTGCTGCTGCTGCTGTGAATAAGAGGTAAGTGAGATTGTTAAATATTGTATATGCACTATTTCACTGAACATTGCCGATGACAGATTCCGTGAGAGAAAGCCAACGTAAATGGATAGCTCAGAATCGACCTTTAGCCATATAAATATATTTCGCTAATCGCTGGTTAGAATCAAGCGACCAGTTGCATAAACAGTTTTTAAATATGTAGGTTTGGCGTTTGTGAGGTGGGCTGGAGATTTTAATGATGGATAAGAACAGTAGTTGGAGTTAAAAGATTGCAGTGACAGCAATACCACCAGCTTATTTGCTCACATACTCACAAACAAAAAATACAGTACTTTCTTCCTGATGCCGAGTAAAGTAGCATCTTAGCTTGAGCAGCTGTCTTCCTCGTAAATGACTTGAATTAGCTGGTGTTGCTCAACTTGTATGAAACTATTCCAGTTGAGGTCTGTTATAAGGTGATCCTTGCAGGTTTGTCAGTTGAGAAATGTTTTTACTGGCTGTGGTGTATGTCCTACTGTCAATGCACCTGCTGTCGTAGCACTGAAGGTTGAAATACACTGGTAATACCTGTGCATTAAAGTTTTGTCTGGACTTAGGTGCATACATTAATACATGTGTCTGGATAGCACCTCTTGGTAGTTAGCTTACAGACATGTTTCTTCATTGATAACGTGTGTGTAGATTGTAAATATTATATTGTAAAGCTGAGTTTGAGATGTGCTAAGAAGTAATGTAATATCAGTGCTGTTGGCTCTGAATGGTTTGACACGTTAAATTCTTTACAGTATTTTGGTTGGAGTGTGTGTTTGAGGTGTAAAGTGGCCTGCTGAAATCAATATTAGTTGTTATAATGGTAGCAGCAGCAGTAGCAGTAGCTAGTAGTGTTGAGTTGTAGTTGTATCAGTAGTGGTAGTGGTAATAGTTCAGAATCTACATATTTGGTATTTTTGTATTCATTTACAGTTTGTTGTTTAATTTGACAAATGTTTCACTTTTTGCAGCTCATTGACAAATTTTTGAACATTATTTCTGTAATTAAACTTGGCTTTACGCTGTCCTCATTAGTTTCTCTTTCTATTTGTCTCTTTCTTATCTTCTTCAGATTTGTGTACTTTCAGGTCACTGGTTGAAGCAATGGAGAAAGAAATGCATGCTGAAGAGTTAAAGTTGGAAAAGGTGATGGACCTGTAGTGACTTTGGTCTAGCTCATTGTTACTGTAGTGGGGCATCACTGCTACTGTAGTTGAACATGACCCTCACTCTATGATTTGTGCTCTCGTTTAGATAGCATTAGTATACATGATGCACGGTACATTTGTACTTGTACAGTTGAAGCATAGCAAGCTTCTGTTCATATCTCTGTTGACAGACCAAATCCTTTATTCACGCCATAGAACATATTGCAGTAATCCTTGCCTCTTCCATTTGCACCAATCAGCGAGTGTCTGACTATTGCGTTGTCATTTCTATGGCGGATACCATGCCTCTCATAATGACAACAGCATCATCTATCCAATCCATATCATCAAATCTAACCAAATCCTTCTCCCTTAGCACTCATCATGCAGTCACATGCCTGTCATTAAACCTGAATTGATTTGTTCATTTGTTAATTACAGTTTATGAACTACGTGGAGTAATATTTGATGTTCATGATCGCGTTTGTGTACTTTTGTGAGTTTTATATTTTCACTTGACTGACGATATTTTCACTCAACCCTCTTAGCTGTTGTGCTATGTGTTTTGTGCTTTGTTCATACATTTGTACATGTTTATATTTTTCACTTTATATTGGACATTATATTGCACCTTGTATTTTATTTTATTGTACGATTGTGCATTTGTCACATTCTTCATTAAAGGCTACTTGACTTGACTTGACTGCATTAATCAGTTTATAGAGTTGCAATGGAAGTTGATCTGTCTGTCAGGAGAAAGACGCTCAGTTGAAGAAGTTGCGTGATGCTGTCGATGAAGAAATCAAACAGGAAACACGTAAAGCAAAGATGGACAAAGAGTCAGCTATCAAGTAACTGTTATTTTTGGTTTTACACTTGCAGCTTAATTGATTATTCATGCATAATACATCATATCAGTTTTGTTACTCATTATATTGTGAATATATTTGTATGTGTAATGTACTTTGTTTTTGAAAAAATTTATAATATTGCAAAGATCCCATAAGACAGTAATGAAAATGTGAGAATTCTTTGTGAATTTCTGTTCGTGAGTTTGTTGATGTTCGGTGAAGTGTTGTAGTGTGGTGTTTGCTGCAGGAAAGTTCGACTGCAGGTCAAGGATGTGACGGAGCGAGAGGAAGCGGAGATGAAGGCAGTTCACTCAGAGAAGTTAAAAAAGCTACAGAAGGATCTCGAGCAGCAGTTGACTGAGGAGAAAGCTAAGATCAGGTATGAACACTTCGTCGAGTCTGCCAGATGTTTCTCGTTTCTCAGTTTTATTCAGAAGTCCAAACCAAACTAGTGCACTTTCATCTGCTTCTTAGCATATCCAAAATCTTCTTTAAAATGGAAGGAAACAAGTCTTTGACATCTGCTTGAGTAAGAAAATTTGTACAAGCCAGACATCCAACAACAGCATTGGAGAAGTAGACAGAACTTATAAGATATGGATATGTATTAAATATATTATTCATTGTAAATGTATTTGACAACAATAGCCACACTCTCTTCAACGACTTTTATTGCACTTAGACCTGGGTGTGCTAGTATTATCACTGTTGCCATTGTCAGTCTGGTTTGGGGGTACCGCGGCGGTAGCCCCACCACCGTTCAGGCCTAGCAACCCTGCCCTCTGTGGGAGCCGTCCCCTAGTCACCCCATATTAGTGTAGACTAGGGGATTTGCTGTGTTTTGTGTTTATTGTTTGATTATTGTATGTTTGATTTGTCTGTGTACTATATGTACCTTCAGTAC
>Ga0056114_1000482_pt1 | contig 14040 bp, 9 predicted proteins | sample WorMetHERISLAND1_FD_77005 | JGI IMG/M metagenome (GOLD analysis project Ga0056114, IMG submission 77005) | Marine gutless worms symbiont microbial communities from Max Planck institute for Marine Microbiology, Germany - Olavius loisae HERON... ...
ATGTATTTGATGCCGCCAAGTTGTTTTTAGTTGTTTTTACTTTATATTCTTTACTTTTAATTCGGTTAGTACTAAATTGCTAGTTGTCGAGTTGGTTTTATCCGTTTCCTTTTGTAGCTAGTTAGTGGGCAGTTGTAAGTGCAGCAATGCTGCCTTGCTGTCCAGCTCATTGACTGTGCATGCTGCTTTATGGTGCTTAATGACTGTTGAGAGCAAATAAATCACATTCACATTCACATTCTCACATTGTAATAAATACTACAGCTGAAGTTGGAATAAACATGTGATATTATAAAGTGAACAGTTGGAAGCGATATTTTTTAACTTTTTTTCAGACATCTTTTACTTTAGTCATTGACAGAGCAAAGCATGTCTTATCCTGTAAGTGTTTATGGGCCTATCTTAAATCAACCACTGTCACAGGACTGGTCAGTCTTAGAAGTGTGCGTTACATTTTGCGAACACCAAATTATACAGGCCACTGTCAGTCACGCGTGCCCTGTGGGACCGCATGAAAATGCCTCCATGGCTGAATATTCTCTCCACCGGTGCGGACGTAGCTGGCAGGCACACAGTTCATGCGGCTGACGAAACGCTGCTGACATTTGAACTGGTCATTGCTAAGGATGGCTTTGACACTGGCATTTTGTATTTTTGTTACTTGAGTAACTGGCTAAAACAAGCAAGCAACCACATGAAATGGGTTCGGCAAATACATGGTCGAAAAATAGTTCAAGACCGACACTTCGAGACCAAGGCCAAGACCAAGATCTCAAAAAATCGGTCTCAAGCGGTCTCGAGACCAAGACCGCGGTCTCGAGGACTACAATACTGTAACTTTTTACACCTTACCTGTGGTTAGACGTTAGGCAATAGTACCATATCAGTATCATGGAAGAAGTGTTGCAAATAAATTCCACTGTAAAGTTGTTTATCGCAGTTAACGAAAGCGACGTAGTCGCCACCGCCAGTCATATTCAATAGCTAAGTCGTCTTCAAGTCGCCAGTCAGTCATATTTTTACCAAGTCAGAAAGGGTCAGACTCAGGGGATCGCGCAGAATGTGGTAACAGCAGAGGCATCTCTCTCCTCTCGGCCGCTGGCAGTCTTATCCCGCGTGATGCTTCGGCGACTTCTCACCCACGTGGTTGACATTGTTGTTCCAGAGACCAGAGTCACAATGTGGTTTCCGACGGCAGCGGAGCACAATAGACATGATCTTTGTCGCCCGGCTACTGCTCTTTTAGATATGCATCACCTTTCCTGTGGAATCAGCTCCCTTCTTCGTTCCGTCAACCTTATTAACCTTATTCTGTTCATTCTCCTCCTGGTTCACCTCATCACAGTCACCACCTGCACTGTCACCATCTATCACTCTCTCGGCCTGTCGCTCCAGAATAAACTCATCTCTGTCACAAATCCTTTCCTCCAGTCTTTCTGGTTCCTTCTGGATTGCCTTCACGGATCTTTACCTGCACTGAACTAAGTGGGCACTGGCGTTTGTGTTAACAGCCTACTGTTTTGTTTTAGGTCACGTGTCATAGCCTAGTCTCAGTTGAGCTGTCACGAACTACGTTCCTACTTTGTCTGTAAGGCGCCCTTGTAATGTCTACTGACATGTTACGGCGCCTTACAAATTGTCGTTTATTATTATTATTATTACGTGTGCTAGATTAAGCTGATCACACACAGCTTTTGAGTCCACGTTAAACTATTCTATCCTATCGTATACATACTGCTGTAGCCGCGACCGATACTGTTATTAGCTGATCGCATAGTTAGTTTTTAGTTATCAACTAGATTTAGGGCGGACTGCCAGAACGCGGCTCAATGGTTGTCTACTTAACTAGCACGATTGCCCTTGTGACGTTCGGGACTTCTGTTGTCGGCATCTTCTCGCGCTGAGCTCTGGTACCGAACCAGACTGCTTCAGCGTTTGTAGGGTTGGAAAGCAGCCCGTTTCCTATGAACCAGCGCAATATGATGTCCGCAACACTCCCATGTAGGTTATGTTATAGTATCGTCAATGGTCGTATTTACGACGTCCTAACAAGTGGCTAATGAAAAAAACACATGATACTGCATCTATATCGGTTGATCATTATTGTCGTAAACAGAATGAAATGAAACGAGCTGCTGAAATGAACCCAAAGGAATACTGCTGTTAATGTCAATAGCAAATGTCAACAGATAATGTTTGGGCTACTGAGCACAGACAATGCATACAACTACTCTCTCAAGACTCATACAGTCATCAAAATACTCGTAACATACATACTGGTACAATTTTTAACTGCTACATAATCTATTATATAGCAGTTTTCAGATACAGCCACTTGCTACAGAGTTACGGACATTGTCATAGAGTAATGTAAGAGTCCAAGCAGACACCTGACGTGTCACGCTAACAAGACATTAGCATTGCGTAGTCCACAGCAAATCCACCTACTGAATGGACAGACACACATTATGAACATTGAACACATGCAATGTCAAAAACGACCGACAATACAAGGTGTACAAAACTAATGAAATGAATGAAATAACAACTCTTAACTAACTGATTCAGATGGAATAACAAAATTATCATTTAACAAGTCCGAAAGCTGAAGAGTAAAAAATTACAGCAAAAATACAGGAAGCTGCATGCGTCAAAATAATAAACTGGTTAACAAATTGCAACCTAGACAGAGAGGTGAGAAAATCATACGTAAGACTGACATTTAGGGTACGTGGATTGGTAGTTAGCAGGATTTGATGTTGTATGCAACATATTACAGGTCATTGTTGACTGATAGCAAGCACGTGTAGTCAGCCTTCAGCTGCATAGAGCATCATCAAAACGAGCCCAGTTAACTGTTAATAAATGCATCTCTGGCTGTCACATCAGCACCATGAACACATCGTCTACCAATCATCCACCAGTGTCTCTCTGTGACAACACATAACAATGCTGCATGATCCACAAACAACAGACATTCAAACACCGCTGCAGTCACGTCTCTTGGCACTCGATGTCTTCAGCGACCAGGCTTGCCTTTCCTTCCAAACTGCAACAGAAATCATAATCGTTAAATTGTTGTGTATACATCAGCGCTCACACAAACATCCGACCAAGTCGGCAACTTTGCATATGACTTACCAACGGGAGGCCGTGCCATACAGCGTGAGTCACTCAGATTTGGGCGGAACTCAAACCCGGATGGATGACGATCAGTCATCCTAGCCACTGAGCAACTCACTCACAATAGTTGACCGTGCTCCAAGCAATGCCAGCAGGGAGCCACTGAGCAACGGCTGAACAATAAATAAAGACGGTTTTACATACAAATCCAACGTCTGTAAGGACCCTGATTACTCTGACTGTCTTGACTGGAATCCTGAACCTGGTCAGCAGTAACCAAAGCGATGATCAGCTGAGTGAATCAAAGGCAGCACACAAACTGACACAGATTGCCTAAGTCAGATGACCGTAGCTTGCCGTCACTGTGCAATGTTGTTTGAAGTTACTATACGATCACATGAGGAACGACCATAAAAAGTGAACCCTAAAACAAACAACGATAATTCAATAAAAACGTGTCAGTTTTGTGTGAAATTTTAGACATAATAACAGTACATCAAGACAAGAAGGATGACTTATTAGTTTAGAAAAACACGCGACAACGAAATGAAAATTTGACGTTAACATTGCAGGTAATCAATGGTCAATGACAAACAGTTTTGTCTACTGTTTCACAGCCTGTGCTCAAAGTGTCCTCCTTCTTGTTGAATGCATGACCCCATTGACCTCGGACGTAGATGCCACTGGCTGATTGCCGAGTCAATGATCTTCTGGTCAAACTATTACCACACTTCAACCAGACGTGTCTTGAGGTGACTGATGTCACGAATGCGTGTGCGATACACTCGCTGCTCCAATACGCTCCACACGTGATAGTCCACCAGATTCAGATCAGGGCTGTTTGGTGGCCATAACCATGATAGTATGTAATCCGGTGTCTCTCGAGAAAGTAAAGCAACTGTTTCTTGTGCTCGGTGTGCCGGAGCACTGTCCTGCTGGAATATAAAATGTCCACTAGACATAACGGTGATTAGTGAATGGCCGATTGCTGTACGTACCGGTATCTAAAAAACGATACTTCTTCAAAATCCGATTTCTTAATTTATGGTTCATACTTTTTGCGTCAAATTTTTTTGTGTACTCGTCTCAAATTAAATAGTGAATATTATACACTAATTTATATTCACGGCAGTTTTAGTTTAACGCAGTTATTCACGATGATCTAGGGGTCCACTTTTTTATGGGACACAGTGTAGTTTACAGCTGAAAACATTGTATTACACAGTTTGCACCATAACTGAACATAACTCAATGATGCAGTGTTTTCGTTTCTATGAGCAAATTATTGCACACAGCTAGTTGCACTTCACAACAACAACTAGTGGAAGTGATGAATGACCTTTGAGCCCTGCTGCTGCTGTTGCTCAAGCTGGTACTTGAGAATGTCAATCTCGTCCTTCTGCTGTGTCAGTCGTTCATTCATTGCCGCGAGATGCTCACTCATCATGCTCAGCTGACCCTCGTAGCTACGTGCCGTCGTCTGCAGCTCGTCCTAACACACAACAAACTCTCTCTCTCTCGACATCACTTGGAAATCCTGTCACATAAATGGTCAAATACACTAGATTCATCTAACCAGTTCGAATGATCCAGTTCCCATTTTATTTCAACAGACATAAATCATTCTGCTTCTATCAACAATGACTTACGCTGTAGACTGAAACGTTGACCGACTAACGACAGACTCGTTGATGGGAGATGGAAGAAGCAACGTTGCTCCGACCAGCATTTGTCAGTCAGAAGTGAAAACGGGATGAAGTCTACTGAGTGATTCTGCTGACTGTCAGGTTTCCAGTCACAGCTCGAGGATTCAATAAGGCAAACAGGTAACTTGAATTTTTATCAAAGAGACCATGGCTGTTGGACCCGACACAGGTGAGTGTGTGTGTATGTGTGTAACAATAAAGTACCATATCAACCAGTTACACTAGTTGTATAAGACAAAGATCAAACCAACGATCAACAACGCTTACTCGCAGCTGAGCTGACGACTGACTCGACGACGTCAAGTCTTGTTGGAGTTTGTCTCTGTCTCGCTCAGCCACGCTCAGACGCTTCTGTAGAGCACGGCACTGCGATATACACGCAACCGACCACAGTTCAACGACTGGAATCTCAACTAGTCAAACTATCATCACTAATGTGAGATCTAGCAGACAAAATTATCCTGTTAAACATACAATTCTTTGCTTAAAACGAGACTCGCAACACTGTGTCTCAAAAAAGCACCAACTTTGAAATGGTATAACTCAAAATTATAAGGACTGATTCTGATGACATTTGGCATAAATATTCAAAAGACTCTAGAACAGTTTGTATGCTTCAGTTTTCATGTAGGTTTGCTTGTTATCACATTATCGTCTCTCAAACTGCATAGTGAAAATAACGCGTGCTTGTTTCTTCTGTTGACAGGCAGTGTGACACGTAATTTTCGTCTTTTCTGGTGATGCAATTTAGGACGATTATTAAATACATAAAACTGAATTAAAAGTAATTCACTGATGAATGTCTGCTATGTGCGCCAAATATTATGAGCTTAGGCATATGTCTTAAAAAATTGCACCTTGCCAAAGTTAGCTTAAAATGGCAAGTGCAGTACCTCGGCGTAGAAATGCAGCGCTTTGCTGTCGGCCGCCTGAAGCTGTGATGTCAACTCTGCGATTCGCCGCGAATAATGATTTGTTATTAGATGCTCACGAAGCTCCGCCTCCGCACTGCTGGTTGCCAAGCGATCAGGGTCATGCATCTGACCAAGCTACACACAGCACCGCGGCATATTGTGAATAACTATGACAAAATGCATCTATCGTGAGCCAAAGTTTAGCCATTATTGATAGTGATATTTACCTAAATTTAGCTCAAGCAATACAATAACATAGAAACAGATAACTACGACATAAATGTGACTGGTTTGTAGCTCTAACGCAGATCATCATTATTATTTACTATTTACTAACTGTCTCTCAAAACCTAAACAGTGGTTCACACAGAATCAACCTTGCCAGAATGCACAATAGGTTTCACATGTTCTGCACCAAATTTGTAATAAAAAAAACAAAGTAATTAATAGACAAACAACAACTGCAGGCAAAGTGTAGTCCTGACCGAGTTGCTACTGGCACCCTCTGGTGTCAGCCGAGCTAATGCCGTCTCACCGTCGACTTTACTATCAACAGTCGACTGAGCAGCATTGCCAGTTTTCTGCAGCAACTTCAGCTTCTGAAATAACGACAACACCTACATGTTACCTGCCTTCAGACTGTGTCGATGTGTGTTTTGTGTTCACTGGTTCACTTGTCTACAAACATTGATCATTAGAATTCACAATGTGCTCGACATACACCAGACGTTACACACCTAAGACTAACACACCTGAGACTTGACACACCTGAGACTCACAGTCTACTTAACACACCTGAGACTCAACACACCTGAGACTTGACACACCTGAGACTCACAGTCTACCCAACACACCTGAGACTCAGCACACCTGACATTCAGTCTACTCAACAAACCTGAGACTCAACACACCTGACACTCGACACACCTGAGACTCAGTCTACTCAACAAACCTGAGACTCAACACACCTGACACTCAACACACCTGAGACTCAGTCTACTCAACACACCTGAGACTCAACAGATCTGAGACTCAACACACCTGACACTCAACACACCTGAGACTCAACACACCTGACACTCAACACACCTGAGACTCAGTCTACTCAACACACCCGAGACTTGACACACCTGACACTCAACACACCTGACACTCAGCAAACCTGAGCCTTGACACACCTGAGCCTTGACACACCTGACACTCAACACACCTGACACTCAACACACCTGAGACTCAGTCTACTCAACACACCCGAGCCTTGACACACCTGACACTCAACACACCTGAGACTCAGTCTACTCAACACACCTGAGCCTTGACACACCTGAGACTCAACACACCTGAGACTCCTTGTCGTACTTCATCTGCATCAGCTGTGTCTCCAGCATCCAGTGCTCACGCTCTTGTTCCAGTCGACTCAGTCGCTCCTGAAGGCTCACAATCTGACGACACAACAAGCCACTTGTTACCAACAGACTGCAAAGCCGTGTTCTACTAATGCTAATTAGAGTTTTACTAACTGCCCTCATCAAAAGCATTTGTTCATCAGCTGCCTACTTCAATACAGTGACAAGCTTTCTCATTCTGCAATTACCAATTATTAAGTGTGTGAATTTGGAACTTATCATCAGAATGGCATCCATGCACACGTTTCCAATCACCATCGAGACAGATGGACCACCAGCAGTTCCAAGTCTAAATAACCATTAAACTGCTCAGTGTGTCTTGCACTAGTGCAACAGCTGATGTCTAGTTCCATCAGTCATCTTCAGTCAGTCTATGGCTGAGGCTAAGATCCTTGCTGCTTGGTGGCTCATGCAATGCTCTTCAATATTCTATCATACAATGCATTCCACAAATTAAGTTCATCGACTTGTTGTTCCTTGTGGAAATACACCGACACCACATCATCACAGATCCTCTGTAGGACTTACATACACAGTCAACTACAATTGCAGTAAATCAGCAACAGTAACAGTATAACGGCGCATGTGTCAGACTACAGCAAGGCGTGTTGATGACATTGACAGCTACGAGATGGATGAAAAAGCTAAAACTAATGTTAAGAAAACCAATAGAATGCAGTCTAAATTTACCTGTTGAGTTAAACTGTCTTTGTTCTCAGTGAAGCTGTAGACTGTTTTGCGGTTCTGCAATGCAGTCACGTATGGGACAGAATCTGGCGGCGCCTGTCAATGCAATCATATATATAACGTGCTGTCAATTACCAGGCACTTTTCATTCATTGTTAACACCAGTTTCCAGTTCACTACCATTATACAAATTAATAGGTACAGACTGATATATACGGGTGATGATTCATTTGAGGTTCGGATTTGTTGTATTTTCACACAACTATAATACTCAAACAATCACAAAAGACTGATACAAAGTACTCACTTGTTTTGTGACAACCAAAGACTCCTTTCACAAACCTGAACCTTTACACTCGCCTTAACCCTCTAGCCCAACCAAACCTCTCAGCCACATCAACCAAATATGAAGTCAGGAAATATGCAGCATTTGTCTTGTTCCTCCATGGAAGCTGTGACTGGGCTGTCATAGAAACGGACTTGGCCTATGCCATTGCCATCTGTGTCAGTAGTGTCTAAATGGACATTATCAAACAGCCAAATATATCAAATGCCAGGAAGCTCCAATGTCTGTGCAGTGATAAGGTCTAACAGTTTGTTACCAGAAATACTAGAAACACGTCAAGAGTTCACCCGACTGAGTGATGATAAAAAGCCAATGGCTCGCTGTCGCAGCACACCGACGGCCGGACTAGATGCCATCATCAACTGGAGCTGACCACACGGCGTCGTCGTGAAAAAAGCCAAATTGCCAGAAAAAAATGCCGACAGCTAAAATTAACAGGACAAATAAAATGTAACATACATGACGCAAACTGCAAAATGGTTTGAATAATTACACTTTACGCTTGCTTTTCAGCCAGAAATCATCCAGAGGCTGCGCAATAAGATTAACATTGAACGTGTAATCAATGATGGCAAGTGTATTGCAGTATCTGATATGAAGCTGCGCTACATAAATCTACACTTGCGCAGCCAGGCACTGGTGATACTAGACACAAACCTAACGGCAGACTACCAGTACTCATGCAAGACAGGTGGCTACCGTTTTATCAGCCTTTGGCCAGCATCAAATGTCAGAGCTCAGAGACAGAGGCAATGAATCTGCCAAGAGTCATTAGCTAGAAGTGACTGTGAGTATAACTGAGATATTCGACTGCTGATATAATACCATCATGATGTGTCATTAACTGTCAACTTTCTCCTTTGTCATGCCACTGGACTTCAACTTTCTTTTAGATGACCTAGCTGAACCAGGAGTGAGTCCATGCTCAACAAGGTCATCTACATGGATATTCAATAGCTTGGAGTAAAGACATGGTTCCAGCTGACGAAGCAACAGATCATATGTAAAGACAACATATTGTCAACAGCGTACTTTGCTGGTGCAAGTAACAAGGGAGACGACCGCGGCAAGAATGCACTCGTCGGTCACTTGCAGTCGCTGGTTGGACGTCGGCAGCTGGTGCTCAAACGACATCTTGGCATTGTAATGCCTCGACAGAGCTGCAAGTACACACCAGCTTCACAACAATATATGTCAGCGTAGCAACTTAGTACCACCTTCAGCTGCAAGCTACAAACAACGTGAATGACAATGATGATAACATTGTAGCTTGACGGCATTTACGACGTTGTACACGACAAGAAAGTTGAAAGTAAGGATATTATTGCACAAGTTAACATGTTCTTGCCATTTTCACATTTTCCCATAATAATAACACTTACGTAGCAAGGAAATATTTGGGTTCAGGTACAGAAAACAGTAACTGATCGGTGTGGGATATTAATGTTTAGAAATTTTGCCCCAACAAAGGCCAGTGTAGCACAGAAGTTTGTAATGATACAGAAATCATGTCACTTGCACAATTTAAAGCTTACGACAACTACTCTTTGACTAAACAAACTGCAACAGCCACTAATGCATGACTAGTCAAACCTTTGACAGTCTCGTACAAGTCACTCAAAGCTCGAGCTAACTGCTCATACATCTTGGGTCGATTTGTTGCCAAGTGACAGCAATTGACGTCACCTACAACAAGAACTCGACCTTCTAACTACCAGAAGAATTCGAGGTAGAAAAGTCAGTTTTTCAAATGAAGAATTACTACTGCCATCACAGTATAGACAATCAATGACAAATTACATCTGCTATCACAGTATAACTATCAGTCACTGCTGTTGGTGTTTTAAATACACAGCAAAGGTCGGGGAAGACAGTGACAACTGTGAAGTGACAATGGCTGACACATGCTGTAACTATCTTGTATCTCATTACATCCATGGACATGTGAGTGGCTTTCTGCCAGAAATGAATCTTAACTGCAGGAGATTAATGAGAAAGGTCTACAGCTTTGTAGCAAGCAACAGCTTACTAAACTGTTCAAATTACAGTGCAGATCTAACGTGTTACCGATGGTCTAGCAGAGAGAATTCTTCACAGATAAGCAACAACGTACGACTTTGTCAAGAACGATCAAACTATATAATAAAGTCTCAGTTCAAGACATGGTGCGATGGTGTTGTGAGGTACAAGATGCAATGACAGAGCTATTGTAACACACTCTGTGAAGCAAGCAGCATGACGTAAGTGTCGGTAGCAGAGAGCGACGCGGCGAGGTGCTGGAGGGACCCGTGTACTTCCATGTTCTTGGCAATCAACGTAGTGGGGCAAGACGTCAGCGAACACTCCGCCTCCACACTGTAACCATCATCACTGATATCAGCTAGACGTTTACACAGCCACTAAACAGTCTCTGTGCACTGTACATGCTGGTAAACAGCACAAAACACACTGGTAGTTGAATTGGCTCATGTGCTACTAAGCTTTAAGCGACTATTATTGTGAGTCGACGTGATTGGCGGCATGTATCATGTGCATAGTAATGTGCATCATGACACTCTGCTACGTTCACTCAGTCAACAACAAAGATTCCTCGTAGAATGGAAACAATAAGTAATATAATAATAAATCATTATTATGCACAATGTTCCACTGACAGATCTACAATCATCACATAGAAACACTAAAGCCTTGTTAACAACAACGATGTCGACACTGGACACTGTCTGGAGTGCAGTATAACATCGTCATCATTATTTCTGTCAAGCACCACCAGGAGTGTGCAACATCAAACATAGACATCAGCCTCTGGAGTGGACGATTCTGAGCCACATCAATTGCTTCATTCAAGGAGAGGTTGTTAGATTTCAGGTCTTGCTGGATAGTCTTCATCCATGCAGTACAAGGACTGGTCTCCTCCAGTTCTCCAAGGCAGAAGATGTCATATAACAAGACCTGTCAAATCCACGACACTCTTACATCAGAGACTGTTAATAGCTGCCAGTTTGATCAATGTCTCTGGCTTACCTCAACAGCTGATAAGGCAACATTGTTTGCACGTAAGCTACAAACTGTTTCCAGCTGTCGGCAAATGCCTGTAAGTCTCTCAATGCTTCCTGAACACACCACACACACATACAGCGTCGGGTTTTAACTTGTCAATTTCTCTGTGCTTAGCATAGTTCACCAGAGTCTCTACAAGCAAACTTTTGATTGCTGCAGCAGGACATTTTACAGTGCAGACAGATAACCCAAGCCAACAACCAACAAATAGAACTAGAAGTGAAAATTACAATCAAATATGTCGAGATAAGTTGCACCGAGAGGAAACATCTGCACAGGATATAAGGGACTCCGAAAACTCATGTAGCAGAGCCCACACGTTCTCTCATTTTCCCAGTGATAGCCAGTACATGGGATTTCTCCTAGCTGTTTGCTAGATGGTGCCACAAAGTGACTTCATGTTCTTGGCTTCAAAACTAATTTCAGATAAATGATAAATAGGAGCATTATGAGTCTCTCAGACGCAAGCGATGCAAGATAGCAGACTGATGGCTGTGAAACACACCAGCTGGATAATACTGTCATCGGCAACACCTTCGACAAACGACTGGAAAGACTGTTTGACGCTGTCAAGGTAGACAGCATGTTGACGCAGGTGCTGACAATACTGTAACATCACCACACAAACACACTACAATACATTAACACCCTACGCTAGAGACAACAACAATACTGTAACTGTTGCTGCCAATGCTACTTTCAGCATTGATTTAATCAGCTCATTTCTCCACTGCTGTCACAAACAGAAATTCTAAGGATTCTCGCAGCAGTTTTTACCGGCAGAAGAACTCTGCTGTCGCATCACGTACAGTATTTGTATAGACAATCGCTGCTGCTCGTATCTGGAATGTTTTGCCATCTCATATCATGTCCGTACCATCGCTGCCAGTGTTCTGTAGGCACCTGAAGATGCATCTGTTCCAATGTTCATAATTCCCTTGACTTCTGCAGTGCCAGTGAAGTGACTGTCACTATTGGACACTATTTGTAACAAATATGTAAAAAATAAGTATTGGCAGCAACTAACTCTAGTGAAGGCAGTTTGTGTTACATGTTGACAAACATCTCAATGACTGCTGCAGTGATCAAACAACTGAAGTGTCTGCACTGTATCCAGTAATGACTGATGCTGGTAACGTTGACAGTAAGCTAGTGAGGTAAGTGTGAGGTGACGCAGTGCAAGTTATAGCCCCATGGTCGACGAGCAGCGTTTGTTTGTTTCTGACTGCAGCAGTAAGCAGCAACTTACTATGAAGTACTGTGCCTATGATGACATATTGCCGTTCACCTCATAGCAACATTAATGTCCGCAGTTTTTAACATGACCCTTTATACATGCTATTATAATTAATTAATATGACCTGGCCTTGTATATATGCTACAAACCACAGCATAACAATCTTCTAAAACACTATAATTTATATTCCAAAGATACCATGACTCACTAGCCTTGTATCTACAGTCTGGAAGAGTAGAGCTGTTGTTTAGATAATGACTACAAAATGGAGATCCACATCATCCTATGAGTCAATGTGGCACTGTTATCTCTATGAGACTTTGCGCAGCACGAGTGCATGAAACTACCTTTCTGTTGACATCCGACACTTCTTCACCCACAGCGTCGGCGAACACCTTGACTCTCTGCTCGGAATGTGCGTAGAAGCTCATGAGTGCTTGAACGAGGTCGTGAACGAGCGCGTTTGCCTGGGTGAGAAGTTCTCGCGCCTGAAGATGATGTCGATGATCGTGACGTGGCATGTTCCATGCATTCAGTGTCACATCGCCTGCAGCCAATTCACCATCACACATGTCAAACCTCTGTCAAAGCACGCAGAACGTTGACAGGGAGAGCACACTGTTGCCGACAGCTGTTAAGTTACAGACTAGCAAGGTACTACGTCACTTCCTTAGAGCAATTAATTGTTGTTTGTCAACTGTTGTCAACGCACAACCACACTACCGACAAGACATTTTCTCTGTGCAATGATTTTCCATCTGAACTAACAGACCAATGACCATAGCAGCCTGCTGCTCCATGCTGGCCTAGAGATGTGACTTACTCAAATGCTTATACACAGTGGGCACCTCTAAGGAGTTCGCTGATAAATAAATAAATAAATGATACATATGATGCCTCAGCAGATAACTGCACATCACTCGGTAGCCAATCACAGGTCAGCGTGCGTTGTGGTCTTACCGGTGTCGTTGAACGCTACTTTCTGTTGAACGACTGTCGACAGCTCGTTGATCTGAGATGTCAATTCCTCCTCCGTAGCCCTCAGCCGCTCGTCTCTGATAAAAACACATCATCAGTGAGGGAGAGAGATGTGATGGTGATCCATCGCTCCATGACAATAACTAAAAGGTGCTTCAGCGAAAAACTGATAGGCAAAACAATGCAAGATCTATTTCTGGTCATTAATTTATACAATTAAAATTCTGTAGTTCACATTAAACAGTACTTCGCTCGTCCATTGAAAGTATGTAGCTGAGGACATACGTCACTGGATGCAGGAAGCACTGAAGCTGTGTCCTTCAGCAACTGAATGGTTTATCCATCTCTCACCATTGTCTTATTTCAGACACTCAAGCAGTTCTCAATAAACGGCTCACACATGCTCACCAGTAGCAGGCAGCAGTGTTGGAAGGATGTCACAGCAGAAGGCAGCAGTGTGGCAAGGCTTCACCTAGTTCAGTTGAGAGTACTGACGACTGCTTCACTTGTGTGGCAATGCTGATGCAAGGCTTCACCTAGTTCAGTTGAGAGTACTGACGACTGCTTCACTTGTGTGGCAATG
>Ga0056114_1000483_pt1 | contig 14037 bp, 9 predicted proteins | sample WorMetHERISLAND1_FD_77005 | JGI IMG/M metagenome (GOLD analysis project Ga0056114, IMG submission 77005) | Marine gutless worms symbiont microbial communities from Max Planck institute for Marine Microbiology, Germany - Olavius loisae HERON... ...
CTGCTAAGTTTTGCTCACATGCATCGCCGTTGATTCCCTTTCCCCTATTATCATTCAAACGTACCCGGCGTGTATGGTCTAACGCAACCAAGTTGCCAACAAGGCGTTGATGTATCAACGCCACCTTGGCTGCCTGCCAACACTGTGTCTCCTCCTACCTGTACCTTCTCCTCAATTCCCTGTTCATTATTTTAGAAAGAAATTTTTGAAATCATGAATGGTTCGACATTTATTGAACTCTCAATGGTCCAAAAAACTTAATCCTTATCAGGTTCAAAATAATATTAGATTTAACTCAACCTTTTGGAGGTTCAAATAAATTTAATATATTTTTGAAGCTTTTGTGGTTAAATGTTTTGAAATGCCCATTTCTTATACTACTCACGACCGTTCATCAACAGTTAGTAGTAACATGTTACTTACTTAATTACTAATGACAACACTCATCGTCAGTGATGACGATGTAGCGTAGTGTAGACAGAGACAGTGAAACTGACAGACATAAAGCGATGAGCGATGAATGGGTTAATAATGGACTGATAGACTATACTACAGTGTGTACCTCCAGGCAGTGTTCTACCGACAGACCAACGAGACGTCGTTGACCCGGCCTTATTGCCAGCCGTCACCTGATACTGATACTCTACACACGATACCATGACACTTGAATCTGTTGTGTTTTCAGGCGCAACTGATGTTAAACACGAATGAATGGTCGCAGAAGACGGCTCTGAGAATCATCTACCAAATTGTAAGTTATGTGACATGCCGTATGTGTCTGCATGTGCATTTGCTGGTGTACAGACCCTCTCTGCTCAGAGATATGACTAGGGGAAGAGGTTCTTTCGCTCGGTCATACAATCCGACAGCTGTTTACATGACATGACCTTCTTTCCCAACGGCGTGATTCGGAAATTCTTTCCCGGCTTATGCGACACATTGTCTACCCAATACCACTAACTAAGACTAAAAATATCGCTCTTTTATCCACTATGCCCTGCCTAAATATCAGTAACTAATAGAATACAAAAAAATATCATCTGCACAGTATATTGATGTCTTTACTGATTGTCTGAGGCGAGCTGTTGTTTTGATCATTGGACTATTTGTTGTAATTGATGCATTGTGTTCGTTTTACTGTATTTTTAAAATTATTTTCCATGCACGTCATTGTATCTCTTTTAGCCTTTCGGCTACAGTTTTTAAATAAACTTGAGTTGAGTTGAGTTGAGTTTACCAAAACTGCTTTAGAACTGTTCTGAAGCCGAAGTAAAATTATTTGTGTTGAAGAAGAACTGAAGTTCTTGCAGTAACTGTTTTTCCATTATCACTTTCTGTTAACCGTTAGGGCCTATGTTTTTTTTTATGGAGATATCGCGAAAGAACATTTTCAAGATGGCGGTCGGTCGCCATTTTGAGCTCTTGCGATTGTTAATGTCTGTCATTAGACCTTCATTATGGTCTGAGTCTGTGGCAAACAGAAAAAATGTCGTGCAAATTGAGCCGACTGTTGCCTAGTTATAAACGCTAATATATTTTTCCAACACGGCGTTCATTAACCGTCTTAAATTCAAAAAACTTTAGAGTACTGATCGCATAATTTTGTTATCGGCCCAGTATGCCTCAGCGTACAAAACTTGATCGAAATCAGATGATTTTTCGCTGAAATATGACATGACAATCTATAATTATTTTCAAAATGGCGGCCGTCCGCCGTCTAGAATAGATTCAAAGCGCTCAGACCTGTGAATGAACGAAGAAGACTGTTGTCAACGGTGGACAGTTGGAACGCCCGTGAGACGACGGCTGGCGATGACGTCATACACGATGACGTCACGTTGTCGACGTTACTGTCGGGACAGCCGTCGAGTCTGACGTCAGTGAGCGAGACTACGGACTGCGACAAGGTCACGTGATTGTTGTTGATGCTCAGTTCATTGAAACATCCGCTGAAACCTGCGAACAACACAGCACACCGTACAGCATACACGCACAGTCACAGAGGTCGGTCTGTCTGTGGTCACTATACTAGAACTGACATGAGTGAGTTCAGCTACAGTGTGTAGGGACCTAGTAACAACGTCCCTGGCTTAGATCGTCGTCAGACTAGAATAGTCGCTCGTTCAATAATCTCACACTTTATTCGTTTTATATTTTATCGTCATCCTCCTTCGTGCCAAGTACGTACGGTCAGCAAGCAAGCAAGTAAGTAATGAATTTATAACGCGCGAAAGATCCCGTAAAGGTATCAGAGCCGTACGTGTACGGACAGAGTGTGGTGACTGACTGTGTTGAATTTGTCGGCGGAGATGATTGCGATCAATGAACGTCTGTACTTCATCGTCGTCGTCTGGAATTCCACCGACGTAGAGGTAAGATGACAGTAGGACTACATCTCCGACCAAGTCACCGTGCCACGGCAGCCACTGACCGTCGAGGTTGATTCGTAGCTGCATCCCGTGTCTCTCCAGACGTACGCTGTGCCACTCACCGTCACACACAGGCACAGACTGTAAACGAGGACGAGGAGGAGAGGTAAGATGACAGTAGGACTACGTCTCCGACCAAGTCACCGTGCCACGGCAGCCACTGGCCGTCGAGGTTGATTCGCAGCTGCATTCCGTGCCTCTCCAGACGTACGCTGTGCCACTCACCGTCACACAGCCTGCTCGACCGATCCAGACGAGACTGTAGTTCGTGTCCGTTGAACACGAGTTTCGACAACAATGAACCTGCTTCCAGCTGCATCAGGAAGTAGGTACCAGTACCGCCGAATGCGAATAACAGGAGACCGTCTGCCAGCTGCGTGCGGTATCCAAAACTAACGTAAATCTTCGATCCACCGACAAATGTGCCCGGTTCCAACTTCACGTAACCTGAACACAGTGACACATTCGCCTACATATTACTGTGCTTTACACCTATTAATAGCTACAAGGTGCGCCACTATGTCTCTTACTACTGGCAAGTTGTCAAGTTAAATTGGACCCAGGAAATCAATTTTGAGGTGGTTAAATGACAGTTAAACTCTTCCACCGTATCGTATCGTAAATTTATAACACAGTAATAATGCGTAATAAGTTTACTAGTTAGTTCCCGGAATATGACTGACCCATATCACTTTCATTCATTAATTGTCCAGCTGTTACAGACAGACGACAGACAGACAGACGTGTTGTAGCAGTATCATAGCTAGGATAACTGCATTGGGCCAGTACATGATACACTTGTCAACCCACACGGTGATCGTAATTATGGTATCCTACCAGTGCCCAGGAAGTAAGCGGCAGTTCTGGCGATGGCTGTCGGCGCCATCAAAGGACATCCTTCAGCTGGACCCGTGGCTCCTCTGTACGACGTTGCAGTAGTCCAGTCTAGAGGCGTCCAGATCTCAGTCGGTTCTTGTTGGGTCAATAATGATACGTTCCTTATACAGCCTTCAAGACTCACCCTACGAACCTGCCAACAACGTTACAAACATCAACTAAGTAAGTTTATTGTCATTACAACATGCCTCGTGCCCTACAAGCTTGCCTGCATATATCACAATTGTAATGTCAACATCTCCAGTCCAGACGCGATCCGTGTGGTCACTGGTCAGTGCATGTTATATCAATGTGCACGTCTCGCTCCGGGCAAACTGTCGTCGTCTGGAACGCTGGTCGCCGGCGTAAACGTTTTCACGCGTCAACAGGGAAGACACAGTAAGCAGCAGTGTTAACAGATCGATCCATGACACGCCGATCGAGCATCTGAGAACTGCACTGGTCTACAAGATGATCAACCCGGCTAAGGATCGGGCTGAAGTCAAGTCACGCAAGGATGCCATGTTCCTGGCCCAGGTCCGCAGCGGTCACTGCTTGAGCTTCAAGGCATATCACCATCTACTTAACTCAGCAGTTGACCCTATTTGTCCAAGATGCGGTAAAGGTCCACACACTCTGAAACACTGGTTTATGGAGTGTGCGGGAACCAAGTCAACAAGAAGAGACATCTGTGGTGAAGTGAGCCCGTCGCTGGAAGTCCTGACGGATCAATCGGTGAAAGGCAGTGCTGATGTCACGGCGCACCCTGTAGGGCAGCCAAGTGTCAGCATTCCAGACCTCCGTCAACAGCGGCAGCAGCAGGGCGGTCATCATCTCATCCATGCAGGTCCACTCCAACTGAATCAATAGAAACCACTCGCCAGATAAGTAATCTCCGTAACTCAGTTTTTTATTTATATGAGCTTTTGTAAAATAATTTTGGAATTCAAAGCTAGTCTATTACAAGCGGATGTTGATATTAAGAGACGTCACCCGCTGTCTATCATCTCGACTGCGTCTGTTGATGATGAAATCACGTGGTAGACCACCTACGTAGACACCAGTGTTGCTGCCAATCACTTTGCCTGATATGCACCCAGATGTCGTCTCCGTAGTGCCTACAGGCACAATATTCAACTCCTATTAGTTTTCAATTCAATGTTTCATTTTAAGCACAGCTTCTCATAGAAATGAAACAAAGAACGCAGGTTCAGCACAACATATGTACAAAATATACGTATTGTAACATGAACAACAAAGCTCAGCTATTGCTTACATCCGCGCTATGCCTTCTCAAACGTCGAGCGATTTCTCTACGAACGCAACAATCTGTAATTATCAGGGAGGGCCGAAATGTAGCCGCGGCCATCTGGGAAACGTTCCCAAATAGATTTAATAGTGGCCTAAGGCCACATGCAGCATGGCTAAATAAGTTCAAGTAAGGCAAACATTCATACAAAAATTTCTTTTCAGTCCGCCCATGCCGATTACTAGCCCGGTTATGATAAGGCGCGCCATACACAGATTACAGCAGACAAACTGCGCCACGTTTCCGCAGCGTAGCGCGGAGTTGTCATCGACAGCTGGACTTCCTTGTTATGACAGTAACTGCGTGTGTGTCTGACCGTTAGCGGCGTTGTTGTCGATGTGAACTGTAGCCTGGTTTGCTCGCCGTCTAACGATCACTTCGTGCCATCGTCCGAGGTTGTACACTACACCGTCATCATTGGTCGTCGTCACCGACTTGACACACCCTACCACACACACACACACATACATACGGTTCAACCTACCCTCTCAGGTCACCCTACAGATACAGTATATACAGCTACGTATCAACTGTGACTCATCGCTGACAATCCGCGCGATGCTTTCACAAGTGTCCCTTCGTTTCTACTTAAAAAACTTGACCTCAAATGACATGGAACATTATTTTCTACGTAATAAAACTTACATATACCCAGGGTTGTGATCTCGGTCTCGAACGTCTCGGTCTCGAGACGGTCTCGAGGCGTTTTTTGAACGTCTCGATATTGTCTCGGTCGCGGCATCATACGTTTAATTTAAATAGAACTTCAAACTTATAACTAAAAAATCGCTATTCTTCAGAGATACTTAGGCCGCCTAAGTATCTCTGTAGAGAATAGAGATTTTTTGTCTGTTTCTGAACTATGAACTGTTTAACACTAGCACTTAAAACATGAATATCATGGATGTGACTAAAGAATTGGTATGTATTAATTTCTGCATCGGGACCGAACAAGTGATAATGTTTCGAAGTGGAGCCATGATTATTGTCGGCACTCAATGCTGTATCTTTAGTACGGAACGATTTATTTTAAAATGGACAAGCTACTGAAATTAGACGCGCATTATAGCTGATATACCAATGGTACATGCTGAGTCTGACACTTCTAATAGTTTGAATCACCGGCGCTGTGGCCGATTAAAACACACACCTTGACAACATGGACACAAACTCAAAAAAGTGTGCCTATATATGGGCCTACACATTATACAGTAACTTGAAGTTGTATAGTCACGGCTAGAACGTTTCGACCGAACGTCTCGAGACATTTTTTGAACGTCTCGTCTCGGTATCGTCTCGGTCTCGGCATTATAAATCTCATTTACAACCCAGCTGAGACCTGCTAGGAAGGAAATGACTTCCGATCGTCATTCGCGACATAATGCAAGTGTAACCCGATAACGATATTAAATTTTCGTTCCCTTAACCTTTGACCTTCCTTTAGACCTTAAAGTTTCTCTACTGGTTACTAATGTTAGAGAAAATCTCTCCATTAAATAAGCACTTCAATGACTTAACATTATTTTCAGCATATAAGAAGGCATGGGATGGACATAGACATACAAATATCTTGAAAAGTTCATTTCTGCTGTCGGATTGTACTTGATCAGTCTGAGAAACACTTTGGCTTTAGGTCGATGAAAATAGACTGATTTGCAACGAGGATACGTGTCAAGAACGATTTTGTATATTTTCATTCCCAGTGACCTTGACCTTTGACCTTATGACATAAAATTGTTACTCACGGCAAGCCACAAATCATTCCACTAAATTTCAGCTTTCTATGTATCTACAGTTTCGAGTAGATGGATTGCTCCGGACAGACAGACAGACGGACAAAGTAAAACGCTTAATGGCGGCCTCCTAGGACGGCCGCATAACAAATGACTAATAATCGCCACTGCGCATGTGTAGTGATTGACTGACTTCCGGTTTAATGTTTCGCTCACGCTAACGTGCATGTTTACTCACCGAATTTGGCACAAACGCAAAACGAGACAAAAATCCGCAGTCATCACGAATTTATTTCTGCTTTTACCTCGCGATGCTATGCATTACGCCGACTTGCTCTCAGTCGCAAGATGTCTGTCCGTCTGTCTGTCTGTCACGCTGCAGTATTGTGTGGTTGAAGTGTTCCAGTGCTTCGTACAGCCTTATCACTCAAGTTATCTGACAACACTGAACAGTGCGGCGTCGCGCAGTATAAAACTTGTCAAGTCATGTCGCCTCGCCTCGAGTGTAAGTAAGTAAGTAAGTAAGTAAAGTTGGACCTTGGGTGTCGAAGAGGAACCAGAGTTTATTAGAGCGCATCTGGAGTGCGATAAACTCTTGTTGACCAGCAGACGCTGTGAAGAACAGCAGAGCGTTCGACTGTAGCGTGCGAAACGACATACGAATGCCTGCAGCCATTAACAACAGCTACACTAAACACATACTACTTACTCTCTCTCTCTCTCTCTTTGTGTCTGTCTCTTGGTGTGTGTGTGGCTGTCAGTCAGAGCGTAGAGTCTACAGAGTCACAGACGTCACTGAACATGGCCGACATAAAGTCATTCAAACATCATACACAGTAGCTACACGCACAGCATGATGACGGTGTGATTAAACGACAACGAACTCCAGACTTGATCACAGTGTAACTTCTTACTTACTTACTTACTTACTTGAACGCCTCACGTGTTTACTATCTGCCAGCATTATTAAGGCACAGGTAAGTGTAGATAGTCAATCAACAGAGAGAGACCGACCAGTGAACGTGACTCCTTGTGGAATGGTGTCTTGTGGGAACTGATAGTAGCCTGCGCCCATGAAACGAGTTCCATACTCGACAGGCTGAGGCGGGTAGTTGAACGGCAAGTCCAGACGACGAACAGTGTATAGTGGCGGAGGTCCGTTGAGTTGTAGAGGAGGTTGCCATGACACAGACATGGCGCTAGCGTTGAGACCGGACACTAGAGCCGCAGACAGACCGATCGGACCTAACACACACATATACAGACACACTGATCATGTTTCGTGATGTCTCTGCACCAATGTAGCCTATATGTACCGGTGTGAAATTCCGGCATGAACTTCACTCACAGATGCGTTCTGTCGCTCAGTAATCACACGATTTATTGAAGGCAACAAAGGAAAAAGTTCTAAAAGTTTCGTTTCGGTAACCGCATGGGGTGAACTGTCCGCTGTGACCGGCCGCCTCTCCTTCTACGAGCTGTAGGAAGTTGGAGTTTAGACTGTTAGCGTTGATGGACTCGGATCTGGCATTGGTAAATGGTGGGAGCGGTAGACAAAGCTGATGCTATGCTGACGCTTTCCAGCGCTCTATAATATCGGGAGCCATTTACCATTTATTTTTGGTAATTTATTTGTTAGTCACTCACTGTTAATTTCAAATTTGACTTCCGTGATTCTCTTTTCTACAACTGTTCTAAATCTGAAATAGCCAGGTTACATTATATTCTCTTGTCAAATCTCCTAGATTCTGCCACATTATCACTCTCCAACTCTATCATTCCACAGATGTAGCCTAGCCTATCTCTTGATGGCGGCAGTGCTTTGCTTCTGTCCTGTTGGACACTGTTTACTTACTTACTTACTGTAGATGAGAGTAGATGTGAATCGTACCTGACATGAGCGTGGAGGCCGTTGATTGGCTGCTATTGACACAGCCCTGACTGTTACACACTGACACTGTGAAACTGTAGTTAGTGAACGGTTCCAGCTGTGTCACCAGTATACTGTCACCTACTGATGATGCTGCTTGTCCACTCACGTTTAACTACACACACACTCGCATGTACACGCACAGCTCCACTGTACTCTATACAGCTTGTAATAGCCTAACCAGCTACAGATTGTACGGTAGCCTAGCTATGCTAATACAGCATTCACGTCACCACCCAGTACAGTAAGACTATCTACAGTGATATTGCAAACGAACACTCCTGTTATATGACCAATACGCCACTGATATCCAAACTTGTAAATTCAAGATGGCCGACAGCCTCCGATTTGAAAATCGTTATATGGCGATATCTGAGTAAGATATTAATATTCTTTGTGCTAAAAACTTAGCGCCGCGTGACTGAATAGAGTCTTAACGGCTCATCAGCACAATTAGGCTATACAGTGCATAATTCACGTTGGTTCATGCTGGAAAATACAGGACAGAAGAAAAACATAAAAATACAGACAATACAAAAACTAAACACAACCCAGAGAAAGCAAACAACACAAAACACAGCAAAACAAAACTTCTGACGACACTCCGCCAGGAACTATAACATAGAATCCGACAGTTACTATGACACGACGTCATCTATCAATCAGCTGTGACTGACATTTCTGGTCACGTGACGTCATTATATGTATTAATACGTTGTTGTGCTGTCATGTATGTAAACAATTATTATTCAGTGAATTCACAATAGCTTTACCCGCCACGAAGTAACGTTGTCACCGATACTCGACACGTAAATCGAATAATTCCGTGCAACTCCACGCAGCTGAGTTCTTGGTTCGGCAGCAGTCCACGTGACGTTGACGCTGGTACTGGACACGACTGTCACTGACGGAGCAGGTTGAAACACAGGCGCTGAACAGACGACAGACACCATCACTCACCTCATCTCACGACATTATTACTACTGTTCATTCATCCAGGTTATACACGTTACATGCGATCAACGGATTTGCGCTATCGCAGATTGCGCCGCGCTAATAGACGATTGCTCGTCATCGACTGATCGCGCAGCGCGATCAGTCGATTATGACATAAACGAACTATCATCCATCAACGCAGCATGGAACAGAAGAAATGTTGACGCTATGAACTATTAAAAACGAACTGCATGGCTCTTCACAATGGCCACTGCCAGATCGCGGAGAATGATATCAAATTATCTGTCTACATGGCGACACAGAATATCTAATTAAGTAAGGAAGTAAGTTTGTGAGTGGAGTTTACCTGCCTCTGCGGTGCGACCAGTTTCAATAACACTTTGGGTTTTGCCGACAGCGTTCGCAGTGACAACGTGTACTTGATAGCGAGTGAACGGCTCCAGACCGTCCAGCTGGACCGTGTAGCTGGTCTGATGACCCACTGACTGAAGTGGATCAAACTGGACTGACTGGTTGTGGACAAGTATCGCTACAGACCCAGCGATGTCGGCGTTCTTTGACCACAGTTCATAGATCAGAATCACTCCTATACAGCACGCCGAGCCATGCGTCATATATTATCAATTACACAGGAACGACATCCTGAGCAGCCCATACTGACTATACCGAATAGATGTCACGTCTCTATGACAGTTTGGTTATGAGAGTTTTCTCTCTCTCTCACTCTCTCTCTGCATTGCTTTCCTACTCTGATCAATAATGGAGAGAGTCGCCTAAGATATCCAGGGTTTACCTTGGTATGCAAGCGTGGTCCAAGGCGTCAAGGCCATTTTTGTACATCGTCCACAGACCTTCAGTAGATTGAGGTTCTGGTGGACGGACACTCAGAAGCTGAGAGGCACCTGCAGCAAATTGTTGACTCTTTAGCTCATCAGAAAGAAGTGAAAGATTGGGTACAAAGCGTTTGTTTGAGGCCGGGGCCAGTGTTGTAATGCCCCGCGGTTTACATCATGTTCACTCTGCCAAAACTATTCCCGAAATCAGCGTATTTCACGAGTGATTTAACCACAACACCACAACAATGGTTGAGTAGTAGGTATTCATGTGAGTATAGCCTACCGTTTGGCTGTGACGGCGGTATCCAGGTGACGTTGAGTTGAGTCGGTCCTTGAATGACAATGACTGGCGGCGACTGACCGCTAGGTGTCGCTTGTAGTGTGATTATCGTTGTATGATTGGTCGCGTTGAGACACCCAGCCACATTACACGCACTCACAGTCACTGTGTAGCGACTGTACGGCGTCAGACCTTCAACCACCTCCACCAGTAACCCATCATCACCGTCAGACCTACTGACGACGCTTGTACTCCTACCATCAGAAGAAACGGCTCTGACCACGTAGTGCGTGATGAGTCCGTTAGGAGACGTTGGAGCTGTCCATGATAGAGACATTGACGTCGCGTTGACCTCACCAACGGTGAACGTGAAATTACCGGACGGAACAGCAGAGTCAGTGCGATATACCACAGCCGAGCTGCGCGTTTTACCCAACCCGTTATCACTCGATACTCGATACTCATACCACGTAAACGGTAATAGACCGGTATCGGTAAACTCCGTCTCTGTCCAGCACCACAGTCATCAACCAATTGTATAGATTTTTTCAGGCATGATACTGCTGCTACTTGCTTGTTAAAATGTTGTAAAACCCTAACCATCCGTCACATAACGCGTGTATTATGAGACAATAAAATAGATCGTTGATCGTTAATCGTTATTGTTTTGCAAGTCAATCACTATTGGTGATATGATGCCCGTATAAACATCCTACACTGCACCAGCCTACTATTGACCAGTCATCATTGAACTCAACTTGTAGATTATGTCGTACCATTCGCGGTGAAATTATAGTCGACGAGTGAAGCGTTACGGTAGAGACGATAGAGCTGTATGTCGCCGTTTGGTTTGTCAGGAGCCGTCCACGAGATGTGGATAGCTGACGAGTTGACTGACACCAACACGGGCGGTGCTTGTTCACTGGGCGCTGTGTGACACATTGACAAACGGATGCTTACTGCATATAACTGCTCTATAACACACTAACGATAGATAAAACCAGCAGTGAGCAATCAGAAACAGTGATAATAATAACACAGTGTATTTTATGAACAGAGCCTAGAATCAGTCATAGAAGGCAATTATTGGTAGCCTATTATTATGACTCGAACTGTTTAGTGCGAGAGGTTGAACGAGGGAGAGATGTGCTGTAACGTGTCCGAGAGATGGCACATGACATTGTACAAGGGGCTATTCACGTTAAGAGAACATTATTCCGTCTGGCAGGTCGGGCTAGTAACATACGTACCGTACCTCTACTGCAGCCGTACGGGTTTGACGGGTCCAGGTTGCTGGTGCCGTTAATGCACTGGCTACAAGTACGTGATGTCGTGAGCCGTTTACACGGGCACTGACCAGTGGAGACGTTACATACAGGACTGCGTGACCCCACCGCGTCACAGGAACACCGCTGACATCTGTCCACCAATCACAACAATCGTAGCGCTAATGACTGACCAATTACAGCGCAGCAACAACTCCCAGGTTGTATAAATATGACGAGATATACGCAGTATTTTCCCGGTTATTGACTAATGTCCGTCAACAAGCTGCTCTTACAGCAACTTCATCGTTGATAATGGTAATACAATATGTTTAGCCGTTTGGCCATTGCCATGTAGACTGCAACAGACAAAGGGAGAGACGGACAGAGAGACAGACAGGCAGACATCCTGCGACAACATAATTACAAGGACGCTATGAAATGAATAATAAACCGTTTTGAAGCATGTTCATATTGACATGCTATGCAGGCCAACCATAACTGGTGCTTAAATGTTGTAATCTGCACTATAAAGAGTTATCGTAATTACATCAGTCGAGCGTATCACGTTCTCTCTTCTGGTGGTGTGCGTTCGTGTTTTTAATTTACTATGTAACCGTTGCATTCACGCCAACAGCACAAGCAAGTCCAGCTGTCACTGAGACGCGCATGTGCTGTAGTGTACTTGTGCCTGCCTGCGTCCAAAATCAGAAATACATATTTTCATCGGCTCAGAAACGAACGTGATGTCGGGCATTTACTGTCAAACTACTCTATTTTTTACTTCAACATTTCTGTCTGTATACATCATCAGAAGAAACTGTTTCGACAAAAGAGAATGATTATTTTGTACATGTAGACCGAACGTCGTGACCTCGAGCAGTGTTTTGAATGTTACATGTGCATCACGGGCCAGTACTAGTAATATGTGCCAGTAATGTTGACCGTTGACCTGCTTGTGGCGGTGTTATTGTGTTTCCAGTATCCTGGCAGACATGTGTCACATCGTCGACCTCCCACTCCTGACCCTCCTTGAACACACTCACACTGACCACTGACTGGGTCACACGATGTGCCTCTGATTGACCCGCTCACATCACAGTCACACGGCGTACACCGGCCGTTCAACACTGACTTGTACAGACCTGCACACATAGGCACCTGTGTGACAATTTGCATATTAGCCATCGAGATACTGTATCGGTCATTTACCATCTCTGTCTGTCTCTGTCTGTCTACACGACGAGTTGTACTGAAAGCACACCGCGAGTTGAGTTGATTCATGGACGTTGTGGGGAGTCGGAGTCGGATAGTTGAGTTCCTAGTATAGCGGTACAACATTACCGACGTGGTCACGTGGTAATGACGTCACCGCCGCCATATTGCTACACTGGCGGTCTGCTGACTGAACAGGTAACGTGTTTGCACGCGCTATCACTGTCACAATCTGTCTGTTATGTTACGTTTCTGTACTGGGGGTCATAGCGGTATTTATACTCTCGTTCACCGACCTATGCTCATAAACTCCCAAGTATTATAATTGTTGTTATTATACAAGCTTTATTCACTGAAATCGGTAGCACAGATACGTCATACAACCACATATAACGAACGGTGTCACTATGTGGACATGTTGGCAACATGCGGTAAAAGTAATATCATATCAACTCTGTGACTAATTAACAGGCGTACACACAGGTGACAATTCCCAACTCGCGCTTAGTAACTCCGTTACTTACTTGTCGTCGACTGATTGTTACCGCTAGGTAGACGAGGCAGGGTGGTTGCTATGGACGCAAGGCGGTTGCTAGGTAGCGAGCCAAAAGGCGAAGTGAGACTGGAATCAGCAATGTTGTGACGGGGGAGTTTGGGCAGAGCCGCAGAGTGGTCCAGAACATACACTGTACCTCTACTGTTCACTGCAATTAGTCACCGGCCGTGAGGGGGCGGGCCGACAGTGACATAGCCCCGCCCCCTTGCTGGCATGATCTTTCAAAATACAGCTAAACTGTCGGACTTCACTGTCTGGGTCTAGTCTACGTGAGAGTCAGGGTTAGGGTTACGTCAGTCCGGTGACATCGAGCACACTCTCGACGAGACTCTTATCAACAGTGACAGAGACAACAGTCAATGTGCTGTTGGTTTATTAGCTGATAACTCTGCCAACACCGCAGTCTGCTTGCCAATACATTATGATGCACATAACAGTACCCACTCACGGCCTGCTAATCATTCATCTCTGTCAAAGTCACATTGTCATGAGACAGTCGGTCCTCCGAGATACACCGTTCTATATGTCTGCGACAGAACTGTCTTGCACGTACTGTGGTTAAAGCCCCTAAATCTTCTCTTGTCACACCTATCCTCAGATCTCTGCACTGGCTCAAGATCAACGAACGCATTGAATATAAACTCCTTTCAC
>Ga0056114_1000484_pt1 | contig 14036 bp, 8 predicted proteins | sample WorMetHERISLAND1_FD_77005 | JGI IMG/M metagenome (GOLD analysis project Ga0056114, IMG submission 77005) | Marine gutless worms symbiont microbial communities from Max Planck institute for Marine Microbiology, Germany - Olavius loisae HERON... ...
GTGGTGGTTCTTCCGGTAGACGTCAGGCTCGCCCCGGCGAACGGGCGACGCTGGCGACTCTGGCAGCGGCGTCGGACACCGGACGCTGGTGGCGCGCAGAGTGCTGTGTAGAGGGTAGTTGAACGTACTGTGGAAGGCCGACGACGGTCCGACGTCGAAGCCTGCCAGACCGCCGAGACTCGACAGCTGGTCACGCTGGACGCTCGTCGACGACATGACACTGATCCTACTGACGTCGCACAGCGCCACCAGCTTGGAACTGTCGGCAGGCACCTGCTCGATGACGTCATCGCCGCCTGGGCGCACTTCCGGCGGGCTCGACGTCGCCGTGCAGTCCACGCCGGAGCTCGTCTCGATGCTGTCGCTCAGCCAGACCGACGTGTTGACGTTGCTCTTGTCGTCAGCGTCGTCGTCGTCGCGCGACGGTTTCGCGACGACCGGCGTCACATCAACCGGCGACGTCAGCGTGTCGAAGAAACGGAGCGCCTGACGACCAGACTGACCTCGTCGTGGGCTGAGATAGGACGCTATGACCGACCCGAGACACTGCTGGTAGATGAGCTCATTCGTCGACCGAGTCGGCGGACTTGCGACTAGTCTCTGCGACGTCGTACGACCATAGGTACACGCAACTCTACACCGGCTGACGCCACACGCGTTCTCCTTGTCGTCGTCATGAAACGTCTCGTTGTTATTCTCGCCGTGTCGTCGTGATCGCGCAAGACTCCCGTCCTGACGATTCCGCGGTCGATTACGGCGCGGAGGCTTCTTCATCGCTTCGCGTTTAACCGGAAACAAGTCGCACCCAGAAGCTGGTTCTCGACCGGTCGCAGCAACTTCCGGCATCAGATGAACATAGTGTGAAGCCATAACTTCGGCGTCTTCGCGCAGTTTTACACTTTCCGCTACCAAGTCCAGCTGTCAAACACAAAAACAATAAAATATTTTTTATTTTCCGTTTATACGACAACGCTCAACGAGAATTATTTTTAAAATGGTACTGCACACAACTGTATTAGAGTAAGTCTAATATTGTGAGACTGCATATTTTCTTTCGTTTAGTAATTTCTGAACAGATTACACACGTAGCAGACTTCCTGCAGTAAACAATGCCCTTGCAGTTACGTATTTATAGGCTAATTGTAACAAAAGATTCAACTTCTCTGAAATCTAAATTAATCGAGACTGCATGTGACTCCAATTCAAATGTCAATCAGAATTTCTAAATGCTGCACGCAGATAGCATCTAAATGTGAATACGGAGTGCAGTTCAATGATTACACTCCGCTGGAAATGCCAATGAATATGCAAATCTATCACACGTCGAGTCTCGCTTTACTGCCGGCGGATATCACAGTCTTGTAAGTCGGTATACGTTACATTCTAACGACCGACGGCGCCAGCAGAGCGTTGATGAGTGCTTGGCGGTACAGTACTTGAGCGCCGCGTTATGTAAGTTCTACAGCACCACGCGGGACCACTGACGTCGTTGATGACATAGTCCTGCAGTCTCCTTGACTGTGTCGCCGCATGGGGATAAATGCTTATTGTTGACAGTGGCGTTATGGGAGCTGTATAGTTGATGTTGGCCGGACAGGATGACATGTGAATGCGAAAAATATGCGCACTATCACATGCAGTTCGTAACTAGAACTAACTGAAACGACACGGCCTGTCTGTGGCAACTATGTGGATTTAAATTAAAATATTGCAATTTATTCAACAACCCTCAGCAAACTGTCTCAGAAGAAAAAGACGCATATGAGAATCTCTACAAACATTATTTCTTGGATGAAATGTGGTTTCAACTACAGATATATTCTGCGTTCATCATCATATCACCTCAATTTACGTAAATTCACACACTCCGTCGATATCAATTCCTATACAGGCCGCTCTCAAAATTGATTGTTTTAAATTTCCTAATGCCGTCTATACTACAATTCGCGACCTTGGAGTACACGTCGATTCTAACGTGTTGAAAACAGCCATCGATGCCCCCAGACATTTAGACTTATTTGTGACGTTTATAAATGTTCTTACTTACTTACTTACTTACTTACTTACTTATTTTCTTGATTATTTAGACAGAATATCAAGCGGTGCGACTGCTTAGGTTTTATAACATCAAAGTTATGGTCATTGGTCAGAGATACCGGCCGATTAACCCTTTAAAGCCTACTGTTGCCATATGGGTACAGCTATAAAGCATCCTATGCCAGACGGGGTTAAGCCGTCATTTGTAATTTTTGACATCCGGGCACTCTGACGCTCAGTCCTGGGCGTCAGAGTGCCCGGATGTCAAAAATTACAAATGACGGCTTAACCCCGTCTGGCACAGGATGCTTTATAGCTGTACCCATATGGCAACAGTAGGCTTTAAAAGGTTAAACGATAGTGAGTGTTGCACAGCACACTCATCTTATTCCGTGATACACCGGACCCAAAGTGTCACACTCCGACATAAAAGCTATTTCCCGCGATGTCTCACCGCCACTGTCGACGACGAGACATTTGAGTCTTCGACGCAAGGACGACGAGCGATGACATAACGACTCAATCCGACGTAAAATCCTCAACCTTCCGAGTCCAAATGACTACCGACCGACGAGTGACGATTAGGGCGATTTGCGTGTATAATCTCGGTGTCAAAGAACATACGACGTATAAGACTCAACGTTGCGCAACGACTAAGAAGCAATACGGCGAGGATAATGATGGTCAATTCACGAGCTGGACGACTTACGGAGGTGGAGTGCTTTTACAAGCTGTGGTTTACTCTTGCCGTCTCATGCTGGCTCCGGGAGCTCTACAGTAAGACTCACTCACTTCCTGGAGCAGAAGGTGTCCATAGAGTAGCAGTGTTGGAATTCCCGTGGGTTTGGGAGGGGCTCAACGCCCACAGTTCATGTCTACAAACGCTCATTTTTGAGTAAAAATCGGTTTTAAATTTTAATCACTGTGCAAAATTTCAAACATTTCGACATCTGACCCCCAGTTCTTTTAGGCTAATTCCAACATTGTAGAGTAGGTTTTAGTCTCCTTTGTTTTAGTTTATGTAATGTTAACCCTTTAACGCCCAGTGTTTCCATATAGGTACAGCTATAAAGCATCCTGTGCCAGACCGGATTAAGCCGCCATTTGTAATTTTTGACATCCGGGTACTCTGACGCTCAGCCTTGAGCGTAAACGGCCCGGTGCCCTATTATAACAAAATGTTCTACTATTGGTTGTATAGTTAATGTTTATAGTTTTGTTACTGTCAGCAATAGACTGGCTGAGAAGGTCGTCTCCGAAACGTGTTGCGTTTATAGTACGCATAATGTCATAGAATAAAACTATTTTTCCAACAACAACGTCTTGGCCTATCTAACCTTCGGTATAGCCAAGACTGGTGAATAGATAACAACAAAACTTTACTTACGAGTCACGAAGGAATTACTGTGACAGATCTACGTCCATGAAGGAGTGCACAGGATGGAGAATTCAACACGACAGGCCAGACATACCGCGGCTAAGCATGTACGTAACTGCTGAATTATACTAAAGCTTGTGACCTTGTGAAATAGCGATCCAAACATGTGTATAACTAGAAAATCATGGATAAAAATGACCGACTATATTTCGTGGCATGAAAATGTCCGACATTTTCAGGTCTTGCATTTACACAGTTCCCAACGCGAGGATGTAGCTTGGACCTGGCAACCTGTCAACTGGCGATTAAAAAGGGCGTTTCCGTGCATCCGATTTGATTTAATTATGGAACTAGATCGGTGCTGCTGTGCGAATAGCGAGTGATACGATCGACGCTCGCAGAATGATAGCTTGCTCGTCTGTCAATGTATACGATGTATACCTTCCCTACACGGAGGGGCGTAAATATGGTTAAAATCTGGGGAGCGGACAGATGTATTCAGGTGGTTGTCTGAACGTGCAACCAAAAGCAAGGCAAAACGATGTTAACGTCTTACCACTCATATATTTCACCAGGAATAAAAATACTGTCATTATGACATTAATGAATTGAATATAAGCTTAGTAGGCTAATAGTCTAAGGCAGAATATCGGCCAGCCGATCGTTGTAAATAATAATAATATTATTATTATTAACCTACGCATATCACAGTGTACAAGAAAAAGGCTAAATTATCTTTTTGTAAGAAATGGAGGTCGATGAAACGGAAAACGTATATCAAATTAGGTTTGGCAAAATTGATATACAACGGCATCCCCTCTCAAAGTTCTGACCGATGAGGCCCGTGCAGTAAGTCTCAGCGGCACCCGTGCTATGGGAGGTTGGCAGCGTTGAGACAGGACACCTGGACGCCGTATCACCTTGTAATTGCCGTCATCTCACCGTCCTGCCATAATTTGTCCTGTCAGATTTGACATGCTGTAGGGTGATATGAGATTTTGACGCTGCCTCTGCAGCTAATGATAATGATAAACGATAACGAGCAACCAATCAACCAATTACATAGCAACTTCCCAGTACAGCATATCGATATTCAGTTTAGATTTCACGCATTATATCTGAACACGAAAGGCGTTTTTTGCCTTATACGTAGTTTGTGCTTGTTTTGAGGGCTCTGATACACATTTTTCTGGCATACAGCTGAGCTAATCTATAGCCATTTCTTACTTCAATATTTTTTCTTATTCAGCGGGGATAAAATCTGAGTCGAGCGAGTGACTGGCAACTGCCTTAACCAATGTCAAAAATCGAATTTGGAAGCAATGCAAATTATCGGGCAGGCTCTTCTGGCAGGCTTAAGGTATCTGCACATCATATTTGTATTTACTACGCCGCGATGTCGACATGTCGACATGTCACGACGCAAAATGTTATTTCGACTCACTTGCTTTTAAAGTTTAATGCTGTTTCTGGCCTAAATGAAATTTTATTCCAGTAAAGCTGTAATCGTCATTACGACTAAGTACCTGTACGGCGCCTATTAGCGACGGAACAGACGCCTAACAGACATTGTAATAAGCAAGCAATTCGTCGATTTCAGTTGTACAGTAAGTAAATACACGAACAAAGATTTCGGTGACTGTGCTGCAGTATGTCAAATTAATCATTTGTTTATAAAAAAATTCGTGTTTGTATTCGCTACAAATACCTTGCACGACACAACAACCGACACATGTCCACGAAGAGAAAGTCGCCGTGACACGCTTGAAACTATACATATCTCAGCGGTCCGCATATGTTTGTCACGGGGGTGAGAAAGACGTGCCATTAAGGCGAGTGCCACACTGTCAGGATCTGAAGCGCCGGCCAGCGACAATATTTCAACCAATTACTAGCGCCAGAAGAACGGAAGTCGACGGCCACTACATCCGGTGAGGGGCCAACTGACCAGGGTCACACGCTCTGTGAAGCCGGGGCGTCCGTCAGCCAGTCATCTGGTGCTCTTTAACTGCTAACAGACCACCGTCACAGATGACAGTGGTGGATTCGACTACCGTGTAGGCCTATACAGCACGAGACTGAACCCTGACCGAAGATCCAATGTTCACACAATGGGCGTAATCGATTCACGAACGGTAACCGAAACCGGTTTACGGTTCACACGGTTTTCTGCATTCCATTACGCACGCTACGAATCCGAAACCGATTTCGCGACACTGAAACCATCCACGCATAGTTTCGATGTTTTCCCCGACAATATAGCGCGAACGCGAGTTTGTGTCCATATTTTTGATAACTGGTTATTTTTAAACAGGGAAAACCCCTGGTGGCTCCAAAATTAGGCTAAAGATTTTTTAAAGTGTTTGGCAGTAAACCCTATACTGTGGGGTCCAAATAAAACACGCATCGGTGCACATCGGCACGTCGGCGCATACACAGGCACTGGTATAGCTCGAGATACAAATCACGATTCAAAATAATACTAAACAAACTGTGCCGGAACGCGTCAACGTCAAGCGGCTGCTACGCTTTAAGCGACCTTTATTGTCAGTCGACATGTCTGTCTGTCTATCTATTCGTCCGTCGGCAACTTTGATGCTTAATATCTCGGATACTAAGCAATTTATGGGTTCGTGTCGTATAGAAAAGTGAAGATGCCGCGTCGATTGGTGACGTCATTGATGACGTCACGTGGCACTGACTCTACGATAGTGTGTGCTCAAAGGGTTCGCATCACTGATGTCATACTCGTGACGTCACAATATTCAAAGTCGTTGCATTCGAAAACTAGGACCTGGATCAACTATTGTGTGAACCATTTAAGCACACACTATCATATAGAACATTGTGTTAAAAATTAAAACCGGCTCATTCGGCTTACAACTCTGGGCGAAAAAGCATTTGGCGTAACCCTACCCTCAACTGAAAATTGCGAATGATCAGTACTATCGCAGTTCGATGGAAACGAGTGGGTCGATTAAAGCTTAGCAGCGCGCGAGCCAATTCGCCTATCGGCTTGTTTTCAGTTAATGCTACTGTTCACAACTATTACTAATCACTACGACACGACTGTGCTGTAAAGCCAACATGCCGACATGAAATAATTAATTGATTTACGCCGACTCAGTACGTCGAATATACTCTATCATATGCAGAAATACAATTATGAACTTACGACTGTGTCCATGACATCACGACGAATAGTATTGAAGATTATCTGATGTGATTCAGTAGTTCCAATGTCACGAACAAATATTCTTAGACGACAGTGTGGTATTTAACCACTCCACCTCGATCGCTACAGTCAGTGACAGACTTCTCAGCTGATCTCACATTGAATACTCCACGCTGCCGACGTACTGTCCAGCAGAGGAATTGCTTTTAATACGGGTGCATGGCGACTGCACTGCACAGAACGGCTTGCGATTGGTCGGCCAATATTCAGCCGATGTCCAGCCATCAATCATGCTGAGCAAGTGCCCGGGCCGAGCGCATGCCAGTGGACATATACCTACCGCAGTCACGCAGCTATGGCCACGGTCATCGCCCGCAGCCACTACAGGCCGCCCGGCCAACGTGATGTCATCCGGACGAGCTACGACGACAGATGGCGCAGTCGGATTCCCTTACAAACCGAAAGAATTATCTTCTCGCCGACGCAATTAGGCCGGCCTCTGCATGACAATTCGCATCGTCCTACCTGCCCGACGTACCTGTATTACTATTAGTAGTTAGTCGAGCTGGCGGCCAGGTAGGCAGCAGCAACGACACCTGTCGAGTCGTTACGACACATTTGGACGCTACAGTAGTCGAACGCAGCGATATGGCACGCGCCCGCACGTGACGTATGTCAATGAACGCTCGATTGAGACTTCAGCTATTCATACGAGACGTGCAGAATGGGTGATTCCGGCGGCTGTCAGTCAGTGATCGTTTGACAGGTGCTGCGTGAGCTACTGTCTACATGACACGTTTGTTGGCGTCGGTCTTAATTAGTCACGAACATTTACGTCATCTCAACGGCTGGCTGATTTGTGTTTATTTGCCCCTATTTTCCCTGCAGGAGCGTATTTTGTTTGTGGCATAGTCGTTGCAGTGATGCGTTATGTAAACCTTTTGTTCATATTGAACTAAGTTGAAATTGATGCCGACATATTGATTTGTTGACTGTAAGCAGGGCCCCTGCCTGAAGCACTAGCAATTGCAGCTTTTGCTGAAGTAGCAAAGCTTGCTATAGGGGCTGTCGCAAGCGAGTTATAACAGTAAAAGGAAATAATGTTAAAACGAAACGGATAAGGCAAGGCCGCGTGAAATCCTTGCGGGTGGGCCGTAATGTTTCTTATCACGTGACTCTCGGCGAATTTGTAACAGAAAGACGATAGGTCCCGTTTAATACGAATCTAAAAATCAGCTGTAGACTGAGGCCACTGTTCCACGGTCTGTATAAAGGCAGACTTAGACAGGTGCTGAAACTATTGTCGTGCAGCATTTAACACACGCGTGCCTTCACTGTGAGTAGACAGACAGGTGGTCTTCATTGGTCAGTTTGTCGTGTTAATGGACATTAACTGACCGAACGGGGACATCGACAACCGAACCGGGTCATTGTTTGCCACTGTTTTATGGCGCGACCCCCGCTGTCTGCAATATCTCATCCTGCGCTCCTCTTTCCATCCGTTTCACTTACTTACTTACTTACTTACTCTTCAGATACCAGATTTCGTCATTCATATTCACTGGTATTCAATAACTTTCGGCCTTCGATGACCTATAACAATAATTATAGGCTTAGGCAATCGCCTAATCGGCGCTGCCTAAACCTAGAATTTCATATTCAACTTCATATTCGTCAGTCGCCATCGCTTCCAATTTTCAGATAAAACACATTTCCAGTCAGTCTTCTCTCTAACCCGCTAACGACACCAGTCATCAATGCATCCTGATTCGCTTTAACCCTGGCTAGAAGTCATTTACTTACTTACTTACTTACTTACTTACAAACACGGCCACGCAGGCCTTAAGTTTGAGCTGTGCAATGCATTAAGTACAGTTAATGAAAATGTTTCGGTTATCTAATCTCACACAACGCAACGAATTCACCCGTCGGCTGTTTCCAGCTGCAGATTAGCAGAGTAGATTAGTAGCAGATTGGTGGAACCATGTGCGACGAAGATAGCGGAGTTAATACGTGTAGACCTATACGTTGTCTTCCGTTCCGAAACGTCGATGTATAACGCGAATAATTGCGCAGCTGCAGAAGCCGATAACATGGTCAGCTAGGTCCGTGAAGCAGTGAGACACAAACCAGAGACTCGGCTTATATAGGCCGACACGTTACGCTGATTAAGTACGGGCGAAAATCAAACAATCTGATTTGCAAAGGACCATAAAACAGCGGCGCCCGAGGCGCTGTCTGCAGTGCAGGCGACAGATGCTGTAAAGGTCGCTGTTCGGTGTTTATGTAACGAGTTCATTAAACCAAATCTCGCGGTCCAGCATGATAAGGCGATCAACACGCGGACGAACAGGGTTTCGTCTCTGATGAGCGATTTCATTTGTGTCACCAGTCAACCATGTAAAGACACTCAGACTCCGAGAATTCGTACTTTGGCCTTGGACTTTGGTCCTATATACTATGAATCAATACCAATGTACTATAAGCTCAAGAAAATAGGTTCTAGTAAGTTTGCAGGTGATGGGAGAATTAAACGCAAAATGTACTGTCCTCAAACCTTACGGTATATGATGTTTACAGAAGCCACAAGTTTTTTGGAATAAAATGGCAGAAGCAACGCTAATTCTCTCGGTAGATATATAGGCTAAATTGATTTTTGTTGCAGTTAAGCTGCACGATCACCGACACCAGTCTGCAAGCAGTAGGCCCCGAGGTCAAATCTCTAACCTCTGTCCAGATTGTCCAACAGCCTTGTTCGAGGTTTCTTGTTTACCTACACTTGTTCGTAAACTAAAGTCTGCGATACACGTGTGCTGTGCGGCTTGTATTCGACGGATGCTACGCAATGTCGGTGTCCGCACTGGCACTAGCAGCAATGCAGGTGGGTCTCACGGACAGAGGCAGCGGTCGGGGCGTGCCCCACAGATGTGCCCCTGTGATCGCCAGATCACTTCAAGCCATAAATTAACTTTTCCTGCCGCCGCCAGGGGTCAGTCGGCCATACGACTTTCTTTCGCCGCGAGATCGTCACGTATAGTAGGCCTATCGCCTCTGACCTCCAGTCACGCCTTCCTGTGCCAACAGACGAAAAAATCACTCCAATTTTTGCTCATCAATCGGTCAGCCTTATAAAACTAATTGAATTATTACCGTTAGACATTTAACTCGAGGGCGGCCCCTATACACATCGCAATTTCGAATAACTTTAACCTAAGCTTAGCTTGCCATTTTAAGGATCAGAACTAGTGTTAACACAACATTCGTTTTGTGTTCTGAGTGACGTCACGAAGTCAGGACAGTGTCGATCATGAAAATGCCGCGCAGTTTGTGCCAATGTTTGTATTTAACCGATGACGTCAAGACAAGTGTAATAGTCCAGTTTCGTGTTACAAATTTTATTCGAATTTAAACAATTCGTGGTTTCGCTATTTATGACCATTTTTTTTGGAATTTGACACGTTTGAGTGAATCATAAATGGAGTTGAGCTGAAACTGTTGTCGACCTTCACTTTCAGACATAGCGACGAATCGACCGACAGTCGCAGAACAGTCATTACTGCGTAATTCGATTTAAGTTCTTTTCACGATAGCAAGCGGGAGACACCTCCGGGTCGCACGGAGGCCAAGCGGCTCCACCCCCGACACCATCTACATGAGATTATTAGTCGCCAAGGTCACCATTATCACAGGGTTCCACTTGCTGTGTGGGAGGTCGTCAGGGGCGGACCGGAAAGTGGCAAATTATTACGCCGAGCTGGGCGCCCCGATCCGATTCATCAAAGACCAACTTGTCGGCCGCCCCGACGACCTATAACAGTATAGGCCTAGGCCATCAGTGCTACCGAAACAACTCGTTCGACAGTCGGAACGATTTGTCGGCAAGTCGCAATCGTCGCTGATCGTCAGGTCGAACGGCGACGCCCCGGTTAACACGGCTGAGCAAACCACCCGGTTGGCTTTTGATCGGCAACAGTGTCGGCTCGCATCTCGGACGCGGCGATGAAATTTGTCAACGAAATAATTGCACCTCCATGGCTATGACTAACCATTCACGCGTTGGTCAACCGTGCAAGAATCGGTGAATTCGACAATCGTTTGATTTCTAAACCGACGTTTGTAGCCTACACGGCTGATGGCAGACGACGTACAACACAGTACCTGAGACTGAAACAGTTATTGCAGAGCACTACTTCCATGTCAGGCAACTCTTAAGACATATTTATTTGGGGCTTGAAGCCACAGCGCATTGAGACCTCTTTGTTAAGTGGCTTTAGAAGTAGTTTTACTTAATCAATGACAGACTGACCGTCACTTGCTTCAAACTAGTCAAGCTGTTGCTATTGTTTTGACGATAGGTAACAGACTGCAGGTGTGAGCGAAGACGCCGTGATGCTGACGTAACTTGCTCGCGATGACTCGTGCAGGTGAGAGCTGCGGAGACTGGCGTAATTGTTGTTTCAAGACGCCCGAGAACCAGCTGGATGCGGTCACGTGACCAGCATCACGCTGGAGTGACGTGATGCAAAGAAAACAGGTTGTTCGTCGTCTTGAGGAGGAAAGATCGCGGCGTCCAAGATGATGATTAAATCTAATCAAGAACTGCGTCTTATCCCAACCAAATACGTCGTTCTGCAGTCTGCATTGCCGTAGCCCTTCCAGCCCCGTACCAGTCTTTGACTCGGAAAATCACACACTTTGCTATATAGAGCGCTTGCGCTATTTATTAAATACGCAACTAATGCGAAGAACATACACACAAAATCCATGTACGTATAGTATCAAATCAGTCGCATATGAATATGAAAAAACTACATTAACTACGCAGGCTTATTATCTTCTGTTTCTTGTATGTCTTTCTAATATTTGATGCATACAGCGAAATGCATGTTTTCCCATCTCAGAATACTCAGTTGGGCTTTCGTCAGATCAGATAGCTGAAATTTGTTGAGCAGTCACCCGTGATAACATAGCCAACCAGCACTTACAATCTCCATGCATCTTTCATCTTACAGATCTATTTGCGTCTCGAAGAAATCACTGTCCTAATTTTCACAGCGTGAAGTAGGCCTAAAATTAATCTATAACATAATAGCTTGATTATTTGTTTAAAAGTAAAACGACAGCGTTTTTAAATTTACTAACTTACAGGTGAAAAATCAATTGGCAAATGTTTTGTGTAAGCTTTTCCTTGTATGTGCGTTTATCACATTAATACAGTTTACTCACTGACTTGCCGACTTACTTCTCCATCGTTACAGTGTTGAACCGTTAAGCGGCAAATGAACTGATCGAGAGATCGGCTTGTATAAACTTCGACGTCCTATCTTGGGATGATCAGCTTGCAGACAGACATTGCGAGTTGGTGACACGGCATCTGGTCATTAGCCGAGTCTTGGTGTAAATTATCCTGCGTCATGTCCCTCGTGGTCAAACATCAGCCGTCATTAGTTGTCTCCTGCTACCGTATACGCAGCGAGTCAATCAATTCAGTCGTTCAGTTTTGCATATTACTGCAGTCAACTGCGCGACAGAGACGTTGGGATGGAGTGGCCCTGCTGTCATTAACCAGGCGTTGAGTTACGTGCTGGAAAGGATCAGTATACGTGAGTCCAACTATACCAGATAGCATAACGAGGACATAAAAGATTCAGACGCTGTTTACTTACAGACATGTATGATAAACTGTGGAGCTACAATATAACGAGAGGAAGAGATGCTAATGATACAACTGATCTGTGGTAAACCTTGCCACCTGTCAATTGTTAGTGCACGTTAAATACGTCTTGCCGTATCGTATCGTAAACTTGCAGTATAGGCTATCTTTGCCTGTACATGTACCGTAGAATGGAACTGAAAGTCGATGAGTTTGAACTGAAAACAAGAAGCTCAGCTATCGCAAACATATCGTGCGTCTGCTGCACAAACGTTTCTGAGTATCCGTAGTTAGGGCTGCAGTGACTTTTGAGGTCATTCGACGTCATCCATGACGGCGCTATTCCATAGAACTATGGCCTCATCTTGTACCGTTTTAAGACTACTATCGAAATTTTTTTGTGTCGCGTTTGGTACGAGACAAGAAGCCAAGCTGTGGATACGATAACCGACCGTACTACTTCACAGCAGACTACATGTATCTAGTAATTAGCGATTGTTGCTAAATAACATCTCCAGCTGTTTTCGAGATATTGGGCTTTAAGCGTATTTGGATCACGCCTTGACCTTTTATATGGTCACGTGACGTCATCGGTCACATGACCATTCGATTTCCCATAGGCCATTTCCTATTTGTGGCCCTTTGGAACTAAGCCTCTATCTCTAACGGTTTCCGAGATATTCAATGGCGTATGTCACACAATGGTTGACAATTGACATGACCTTAAACGACCTCTATGCAAAGGTCAAGGTCATTCATAATCGATTTCTCATATACGACTTCTTATAGGTTGTCAATAGTAACGTTTGCTCTAGGACGCATCGTTTAGCCACAATACATACGTCATAGACATAGACAGACAGAAGCAACATTGTAGCATAAACACGACCGTTAGTACGGTCGGCTGAGAACTAAAATGATGGTTATATCGGGCGGTAACATACTTTGATGTTTAGCCATTTTGACACAATGCCGGCGTGTGATAAGGACAGACGGACACCTTGCCACAGCACAGTACGTAGTCCGTCGTGCGGTAATAATGGAGAAAGTGTTAGTGAACAAGACAGCCTCGAGTTACAGTAATAATGTTGTACCTGTATAACGTACAGTTGCTTTCAACTCGCGACCGTTTCACAGTTTAATCCACCGTACCGAGGGTTCCTTGTAACCTTGTCGTTTAGAAGGAAGCAGACCGTATTACGACATTGTCTGGAAATGGTATTTGTGCAGTCTAGACGGGTATTTACGGTTCACACGTAGCCGATGGCAGCACGGCGCGATTTAAACGTCGATGAACTGAAAGAGTTCAAGCGAGATTTGATAATAATCCCACTATTCACTCAGAAGACTAATTAACACATGGCCTATACAGGCACATGGTCGGTAAAAATAGGCTTGTTGACCATTCACATTTACCACTCACACTCACAATAGAAATAAATAAATTTTGTTTTTATAAAGTACAATAAAATGTTTGTTAATGGTTACTGTTCAATGTCGGATAAAGCTAAAACATAGCATCCTCAACGATGGCCAAAAAGTAATAAGTATGAAAGAAGCCAAATGTAATGTATGACCATAAATAGACATCCAATAAACGAAGTAGGAACAACATTATATCTCATAAACGTTTATGTGAAATAAATGACTTTTGCTAAAGTATTATTATGAGTCAAGATGGCGGACAGAGAGCTTGTTCTCTGCGCACCGCTGTGTTTTTTGATTAAACGTTACGATAAGCTGGAGCGTAAGTTACTCAAAAGTGTGTTAATTGAGTTCTTTAAACCTGGTGA
>Ga0056114_1000486_pt1 | contig 14030 bp, 9 predicted proteins | sample WorMetHERISLAND1_FD_77005 | JGI IMG/M metagenome (GOLD analysis project Ga0056114, IMG submission 77005) | Marine gutless worms symbiont microbial communities from Max Planck institute for Marine Microbiology, Germany - Olavius loisae HERON... ...
AAAATAAACACTTTTATAATGTCAACAAACATGTTGGATACGACATGACGTCAACAATGACGTCATTTGCTCAGTAAGCAAACTTAGAAGTTAAAGTTCTAGTGAAATGTAAAATTTCGCCGGGTGGTCGTGCTTAGTATGGCATAACTTTGTCAAAGTTGAAGATATTTGAATAAAAATTTGTACCCTAGTGTAGAAATGATCGAATAATAGGTGTGTAAATAATTGATTAAAAATTCCCATCTGTTTGAGAAAAAATTTCAGAAAACCGTAGGGGGGATTTTTTGACTCACACTGTACTTCTTGCGGGCATTTGAGGTTTTTTTACAGTTAACACACTATATAAATTTCTTACTTACTTACATATGCAGTAGGGAGATTTTCTGAATTTTACAATTGGACAAATTTGACATCAGTTACAGTGGCTATGTGGAACAGCCTTACCTGTGACTTTGGGAGTGACAGACGTTCAAATGGAGACATTGCAGAAATAGCTGAAAAAGTTTTTATTTAGAAACACAAATAATATTTCTGGCTGTCAATATGGCCTGCATGTGACGCTGTGCAATACATGTATACAGATTTGCGTAATAATAGTTCAATGATAATGGTAATAATATTGTTTAGTTTGAGAATTGCGATATGTTATAAATATCGAATAACATGTGAAGCCAGAGTAGAAATTGCAACTGAGTCGGTTACAGTAGAATGACGAAAACAACATTTTCTGGAAGTTTACAATTTTCTGGAATCGTAGAATTTTTCTGCCTGTGCCAAAACCGTTATGCTAAATTCCCCCCCCCCATTGCCTTCTGAAACATTTCAAAGCTGCTGTAGTCCAGAATAAACGACTATTCATGGGATTTCCATAATGCTTTACATACAGAATAGTATAGTTACCATCCAACGACTTGGGGTAAAACTGCTGTCAGCCTAGTGGATAAGTGTAACATTATTATAATGCAAGCAACAATTTTCTGTCAATGAAAAACAACGTAAATGACGTGATTTCGATGACTGACAACGAGGCCATGAGGCAACCTTCGTGAGGACGAGGCCAAGGCAGAGGCCGAACATTTTGGCCTTGAGGCCACGTTGGCCTCGAGGACTTAACATATCTGCATATAAACTACATAAAGCCAACAAATGAGATGGTGTTAACTTTATAACTTTATGTTAACTCCTGTTCGCCAGAGGGCGATACGAAACTGTCAACTTTCTCTCTGCATTATAGCAGTTTTGTTTACTCTTTACTCCACTTGTTTTTACCCTAGAACACTGCATTAATAATTAAAATGTTATGTTAGACAGAAATTCGTCTGGTTTTGCTATGTGGTACTGTTTATCTGCAATTTATTTTTTGGTTACGACTACCTGTTTTACCTGTTTTTTGTTGTTGTAAATAACGCTGTTGAATACAGTTCCAACGTAAAGTGGCGTCGTTTAATTTGGTCACTGTGTACGTGCGAACGTTGTAGCGTTGTTGGCCCTTGTAATTTCCTATCATAGCTCATGACAGTCATAGCTCATGTCAGTACTGGTTTTATCTGACTGCACTAACGGTTGCGCAATTTGTACAGTGTTGCGCCTGTCGTCGTCGTCGTCTGTAACGTTATGTATTGTGGCTAAACGGTGCGTACCAGAGCAAAAGTTACTATCGAGAGCATGTAGGAAGTCGTATATAAGAAATCGATTGATACCAAAATGAACGACCTTGACCTTTGTTTAGAGGTCGTATCAAGGTCACGTCAACCGTTGCGTTACGTTTGACGTTGAATATCTCGGAAAACGTTAGAGATAGAGGCTATGGTTCCAAAGAAGCACCATTAGGAAATGGCATGTGGGCTATCAAATGGTCACATGACCGATGACGTCACGTGACCGCCAAAGGCGCTGTGAGGCAGTACGGTCGGCTATCCTAGCGACAGCTTGGCTTCGTGTTGTGGCTGCATGTGTATTTCACAAAAAATCTGAAAAATTTATGAATGTCTGTAAGCACGCAAGAATGAGTAGTTGTTACTAGTGATGTTAAGTCCTCGAGGCCAAAATTTCGGCCTCGAAGCTTCGGCCTCGGCCTCGAGGTTTTGGCCTCGGTCTGGCCTCGATCTCATTGTCTTATTATGTAATCGGGCATTTTTCGTGTAAAATTCAGGAATTTTGTTAATTTTTCCGGCAATAATCTTAAATCATATGTTGTTTTAAATCGTTATTTGGTACTTTTTTCATAATTATTTTTGGCCTCGGCCTCGACCTCATAGCCTTGGCCTCGGCCTCGGCCTCGGCCTCGGAGTTTTGGCCTCGTTTAACATTACTGGTTGTTAGACATATGTTCAACCATGCTGCAGGCGTTTGTCTTCTCTGAGTGCTTTCTGTCTGTACACACATCATGTTTTGTATTGCTGTAGGTGGACTGGCCGCTGTCATATACACTGACACTCTACAGATGTTTGTCATGGTCATCGGAGCCTTCGTTCTGATGCTCATTAGTCAGTGTCTCACTGGCTCTCCTGTTATTGTTATTTGCTGTGGTTAACTTTTACTTACATTAGTACCGCCGTGTCTGGGTTCCAGGAGCTGTAGAACCAGCCAGATCCCGTTTCCTACGAGAATTGGTGTATGAATACGTTAACAAAACGTTGCCAATCTAATCTGCTAGCATTAGTGATGTGTCAAGGCCCAAGGACGTGCGTCGTGAGACAAACCTACAGCAACTATGGAGACAGGTGTTTTGCAGCTGCAGGTCCGAAGCTGTGGAACAGCCTTCCAACTGATCTGCGACAAGCTGACATTAGCTTTCAACGATTCAAACGGCTACTAAAGACATTTTTGTTCGGGTGCTGAGATCGCGGCGCATTATGACTAACTATTAAAGCTGCGCCTCATAAGTTTTCTTACTTACTTACTTAGTGATGGTCCGTTGTCAGAAACAATGCAATAGCCGACCTATGATTCAGGTTTTTACAATGTCGGCGGATACGAGCAGCTCTACCATCGCTACATGACGGCGGTGCCTAACACGACGTCGCTGGAATCAAACGACACTTGCGGTCACCCTCGCGAAGACGCTTGGATGATGGTCCGCGATGCGGTCACTTCAGACATGCCGTGGCCAGCATTCCTCCTGGGCCAGACGCCGGCGTCGATATGGTACTGGTGCACAGACCAGGTACGCACGACTATGTCTTATGTTACCTGTACGAGCTTCTGCAGCGTATGACGCTTGTCTAAAAATAGCTTCATACATTTTGGCTGGGGTCGCAGTGGGTGCCTGCCCCACCCTACCGATACCACCCCTCTCCACTCCAGGCAGTGTGGACACTGTTACAGTAACCCTTTGATGCCCACTGTTGCCATATGGGTACAACTATAAAGTCTCCTGTGCCAGACCAGGTTAAGCCATCATTTGTAATTTTTGACATCTGGGCACTCTGTACCTGTATGACAACAGTGGGTGTCAAAGAGTTAATGTATAGCAGCCCTTGCTCTAAACATTAGTGTGCAGATTGAAGGTCTATCCTCATCACGTTGTGACTGGATGTGTTAACATACCTTCAACAAAAGGCTACTGGCAACAGCATGCATTCAAGGCATAGACATACTGAAAATACGGTCAGAAAACCAGTTATATCAAAGGCATATCAACTTAGACATGATACGTGGTTTGATCCTGTTAGCTGGCTAATGCGAAGGGCATTCGACCTGTAAAAGATTCTACACCAACAGATCCTCTGGGAACCAGCCAAGTTCAGAGTGACACTGCGGAAAGACCTTGGGGCTCTGGTTTACCAGGGACATGGGCTTTGACATGGCTGTAATGGTTGACATATGACATATGGGAAAAGACTGGCTGAGCGAATACTGATGTCAAGCTAATGTTGTTATAGAGCATGTGATTATGTTTTTGTTGATTTTCAATCATTTATTGCATCATGCAGTTTATATGCTGCTGCTTACTAATATCACTTGTTCACTAACACAGTGGTTCTCCTTAGCACGTCTCTAAGTCTCAGAACGTGGAACACCTCGGGATGGCAGTTTTCTGGTCTGTTCTGTTGGCATCGCCATTTTAGGCAAGTACCCAAAATGGTTGAACGAAATGAAATCTTTGTTGGTTGGTGGTGTGGGATTTTTACAGGTTGTAAGACTGCCCCCGGCGTCAATCCACCAAAACAGGCTACAACTCTTGGCGTGATATTAAATTTGGCTCTTTTTCGACTCCCGGCCTAAAATTTCTGTAGTGCTGTGTGGATATTAAAAATTTTGGATGGAATCGAACAGCTAATTACTATTCGATTCCATCTAAAACCGAATTCGATCCAGAGCTGATCAAATTGTTCAAGTTTTTCTAGTAATCATCACCAATTTACTTATTTACTCGACTCTTCATGAAGTCTTTATATTGGGACACTATGGTCACTATGACTATCCAGTGGGACCTGGAATCCGACAACCTCTCCCTGAGTGAAGCAATCGACGTGGCTCAGAATCGTCCACTCTGGAGACTGATGTTTACGCATGGCGCTATGCACTCCTAGCGGTGTTTGCCATAAAAGAAGAAGCAGCAGAAGACTGGGCCAGCATACAACAGCTTGACTACAGCACAAGCCACAAATGGCACAAACAGGGTGTCACATAACTGTTGAAACTACTTAACAACTAGTTATTAATGGTGACTTTTCGAGTGCGATGAAAACTATTCAGTTTGAAATTTCAAATAGATTGGATTTGATTGAGCAGTGTTTTTCGTCCCCCCCCCCCAAAAAAAAATCCAACTAATGCCCACTATTCAATTTGAGTCTATTTGAAACGAAAAACACTCCACACAGCAGTAATTTTTCGCCGTCGTTCTGGGAGGTTTGGCCAGCGTCATACCCTGATTGATTTCGTTAGTTCCTGCCTTCTCCAGTAATGTTCTTCCTGTTGCTAAGTGTCTCGTCGTTATGCTGTTGACGGGAATTTTTAGCATTTTATTTTTAGTGAGACGCTGATAAGCACCAGTTGCATCAAAGCTTGTTCGATCGTGGCATCCGTCTGTCTGTCTGTCTGCACTTTAGCTTTTTCAGTGGTTGGCTTTTGTGCCTTGTTGGCTTCATACACGGACAAATTCTCTACTGAGACATTGGAGAAATCTCGGCATATGATATTGGGTTTTATGACAAATTTAACTCTTGGGAGCCACCTGGGAAATCTTTTACGTCTCAGATTTAAAATTTGACCAGTCTGAATGTTGACAATCTGGAGAATTTAAATGTTGATGAGCTGTCAGGTACAGATTGTATTTGCATATTATTATTCTAACCATTGGTTTGCAATGCCAAATAAATGCTCAGTTGATTATTATTTAAGTTCTTGTATTCAAATATTGTATCCTTTGTTTTGAATGCTTCTGCACATTCTGGCATTGTGCTGTTATAGAACGTTTGGTGTTGGTGTTATAACCTTTGCCAGAAACATTTGTGTATATGTGAAACAAGAAGCCAAGCTGTCGCTAGGATAGCCGACCATACTGCCTCACACCAGACTATCTAGTAATTTTTGATTATTGCTAAATAGCATCTCCAGCTGTTGTCAAGATATTGGGCTCTAAGTGTGTTGGGGGTCGCAACTTGATCTATCTAGGTCACATGACCATTCGATTCCCCATGGGCTATTTCCTATCGGTGGTCTTTTGGAACTAAGCCTCTGTCTATAACGATTTCCAAGATATTCAACAGTGAATGTGATGCAATGGTTGACATGAACTTATAGGCTGTCAGTGGTAACTTTTGCTGTAGGATGTATCGCTTAGCCACAATACATAACGTTACAGGTTATGGACAAACGGACACAACACTGTAGCATAAGCATGACCGTATGTATGGTCCGCTAAAAACCAACCTTTTGGGACAAGAGGGTAAGGAAACTAAGAAACATGTGAAAACTGAAAAGATGGAAATCTCACACTTTCGCCAGAAAAATACCTTGTCATGCACCTGACCTTGTTTTAGTTGAAGACCAATACAACGAAGTTGTAAAGGTAATGGTAAAGACGTCGATTTGTATAGCGCGTCTGCGTGTCTACAAGACTCCTCTAACGCGCATTTCGTCACTGAAACTGAGCCGCAGGGCCGTATTTAGGTTACCGCATAGCCTGCAAACACAGCCCTGCGCCGTGACCCAACAACAGCCACAGGCAGCGCCAGCCAGCTAGTATAGGTCTCCACCTTCGTAACCCATCATTAATGGATTACTTCTCATTTAACCGGCCCCGGAGGGAGGCTGGCTGAGTTGGCCATGTTGGTTGACTGATAGCGGACGCTTTACCCACAATGTGGTCACACGGCCAGCCGTCAGTCTAGCGCAGGATAGGGAAAGTTCACCGGCCTAGGCTGGCGGTCTAACCACTATGCTATGCCACCAACCACCAGCCTTGAAGTTGTGTTGAAACAAAACAGATTCTGAAATACAAACTAGAAATACCGGAACTCCAGATGCTCTTTTGGGAAGGCAGCGGTAGGAGTTAGGATAGCACCAAGTCGAGGGATGGTGAGCGGTCTTCACAGGAGTGGAGACGCGCCTGTGGCCGACCGTTGACCACCTGGACCCACCAGATCTGCCGCGACACGGGTGTAACAGCGTCCGAGGCCCGGCAGCTAGCGGAGGACCGACCGTTCTGGCGAACGATCGCAACGGCGGGAGGTTCCAGCTAAACGCTTCGCGTCACGATGATGATAATGATGCTGTAGGAGTTGGATTTTTTAATACTAAAAGAGCTCTTCTGTGTATCAGTGTGTGTAATGATGAGAGTCGTCATTTCAGTTGCTATGGTGGGGGATTTTTGTCGTCAGCGTCGGTGGAATTTTGTTGCATTTACGCTGCTAGACAAAAAGAATGATGCATGATATGATCTCATGGGTTACACAAATGTCGCGTGTTTACGGCAAATTCACACACATGTGGTGATTGTGGACCTGGCACCAGGGGGCGCTACTGACTCTTGTAGGCTGCCGTTATCAAACCTAACATTGCAGTTAACCCTTTGACGCCCACTGTTGCCATATGGGTTCCCGTATGGGTACAGCTATAAAGCATCCCGTGCCAGACCAGGTTAAGTCAGCATTTGTAATTTTTGACATCCGGGCACTCTGACGCTCAGCCTTGAGCGTCAGAGTGCCCTGATGTCAAAAATTGCAATGACGACAACCTGGTCTGGCATGGGATGCTTTATAGCTGTACCCATATGGCAACAGTGAGTGTCAACGGGTTAAATATTTCCCGGCCTAGAAAATGCTACTTATCTCGCCATGATATTGAAGTTAGAAGGCTGAATTGACCTAGGCAACGCGATAGAGTATACGTTCATGCAGTTTGTTACAAATACAACCATGTGCGGGGTTTTTGCCATTAGAGCAGTGCGATTTGCGGTCAATTATATGCTCTCCTTGTTCGATAGATGTACTGTTAGCCGTAATGGTGCAACTGGTCTTAATGCGGAGCGTGGGACCTTGCTAGCTGGCTGGGATAGTTCCGTCATAGGTATCGGGGAGCGACCCTTTGAACCGTACGCTGGGTTTGATTTAGCGGCTGCTCCGTTTGCGCTGTCACTGAGCTGATGCTGTTGTAGCCTCTCATTACGATCCCAATAACGGACCAAGATACGAATCGTCACCCGCACAGTCCGGTCCACAGGATCTGTGGATCGCCGGCGGTCGTGGCTGTTCGTAATAATTGGAATTGGACCACGGTGGTCCAAACTGATATCCCTCGACTCTTTATTCCATGACCAATGTAGGTACCGTTTGCCAGCAGCATTACTCAGCTTCATAGTTCTCTCTTTATCACTCACGTGTGTTTCATATGCATGTTATGTTTACACTCTTGCTTTGATTTCCGTCTGCATATAAAGCGTTGGTTATCGGTCATAACTCCGCCGTAATTCACACAGACCTGTTGTGGATCGGAATATTTAGTTGTCCTTTGTTGGTGCGTGACTGTTTTAACATGTGTTTCATGTCATCGCATTTGAATTAGCCCTAAGTTCAAAACAAACCTACATCAACAGCGTGTCATAATATTTGCCAAGTTATTAACACTTTGTACTAATCTGTGTAGCGTTTCAGTGGCGTTATTGCTGCTGTATTAAAATTACTTTGTCATGCTGCAAACATATTTTCGATTTCTGCTTTTTTCCCGTTTTCTGCCTTTTCCATTTTCTGCGGGCCAGTTGCACCAGGCGTGATAATCACACATTTCACTAACTCACGCCACAAACAATCACATTTATGCGGTGATTACAATGCAATTCGGCTTAAATTTGACCGTGACGAAAGTGATCAAAATTATGATTCCACTGCGATTCCAACTCTATTCATGTCGAATGCCAGTCATAACATGCTGACCACAACAGTTCCAAAGTTTGCAACATTACATATTGTGCGGAAAAGAAAGTGCGGCGAATAGTATTGAAAGCTACTAGTAATAATGTAGATAATTCGTTGATACCCGCCAACTGTAACTGCATTCACGCACTTCGGCTATACTTGTTTCCTGGCTTCTCAACAAGTCTTTCCTGTGCTTGAGTTCGTTGTTCGATGTCACCATAGTCGTTGTTATTTCTGTTTCGCAAACAAGTTTCAGTCCGATGAAAATTAACGCTTCCACCTGTATCAGGGTGAATGGCATTTGCATTACCATGATGTGCACTATTACATTTTGGTATGCCGTACCCACTGTCTTGAAGTGCCTTCTTATTGGCTACGAAGCCAAGTTTTTTCATTGTTGTAAAAGCGAAGCCGAATCGTAATTGTAACCACGCCTTCAAGGTGTGTAGCAAAGAAGTGGCCGAATTCTTCTGTCAATATTTAGTTCCATTCTGCGGATTGTTATGCCATTATAACCCATAAGTCTGAACTAATGGCCGTGTGCATTTTTTTCACCAAATAAGCTAACTCCTGTCCACCGATAATGTGATGTCATCTAAACAGTGCTTGCTCTATTGATCGTTTGTTGCTTGCATTGGCTGCAGTAATACATTACATTGCTGTTGCTACATTATTTAATATTGATATTGTCTTGAACAAGAATGTTTAAGATCTGTTGGTGTAGAATTTTTCATTACACGTCGGAAGCTTGTTTATATTTTTAGTGAAATCATTGAAGACATGACATATCTAAAATAACATTATTTTTATTATTTAATTTTTTTGAGCCTCGATAGCAATTCCCAAGGGAGGAAAAATTTAGACACTAATCAAATCATTATTATTATCATTATTATTAATATTTTTAATGTCCTAAGGTGTAAACATCTGAAAGGCTAAAACAAAATCTAAAATACGGATAAAGGTCGAGAGAGTCTTGTATGTCATCGGAAGAGGTAATGTTCGCTCATGAGAATAGCATTGAGACATTGGATTCTTGGATTTCCCATGCCTCTTGGCCACTATAAAGACTTCAAGGAGATACAGGACCTGGACCATTGTTAACAACAGCTCTGTACACAAACACATTTTTACTGAGACATCATTCTCTTGAACTCTCTTGTGTATTTCGAATAATTTGTACTCATTTCAAATTGAATCGAGTACTGAACTAACTTCGATTAGATTCGAAATATTCACACAGCACTAAATAACATACACCCAATTACTGCTCAGCGTCACGAGGGTTGAAAAAATTGAGATTTAAAAATGATAACAGATGGTCATAAATCCTTTGTCATGTCATTCACATTTTGTTGATGTACACTGCAATTTCGAAGCTTGTCATGGCTAAATGACGTCTTGAGATTGTGTCATGTGGGGCGTTAAACTCTACACCGACTCCAACTTGTGAAGCTGTTTAGAAAACTTCCATGAATGATACACTGGTAGTTTTTGCTGTCTCCCCACTATTACCATGGTCACTGCCACTCGTTGCTATTAAACTATGATCTCTCTCTCTCTAAGCTGTTTGTAATTGACCAGTTACTGTTGCCATCACTGTGTATTAAGTATCATTGATCGTCGATGACGTCATGTTTGTGTTAAAATAAATCAACAGAGGTAAGTAACTACTGTAAATTAGTCTTCTGAGGGAGGCAGTATGTGTACTCTCTGTATTTAAGCTAGAGAACTGTTACCTGTGGAGTATTTGATCTTCTGTCTACCCAGAATTCCGGAGGATTGACGTATTCCATAAAGTGGTCAAAATGATCCGTACCTTCCTCTGAATATTGTATTGGTGTGTTGCCTGTAAGACATGTAGTACACTACATCAGATGCAGTGCCATGTTCTGATGTCCTGTTACTGGTTTCCCTTCTGTAATTTTGCTGACTTCTGAATTCTTTGATTTATACAGCTGGGAAATCCGCCATCTTGAAAATTTCAAATGATGATGACTAGCTGGAACGGGTCATCCGACCGAATTAGCTTGAGTCTATGGTAGGGTTTTGGGGGACGGCAGATCGAATGGGACCTACTTCCGGTTGCCCCAAATCCAAGGCAAGATGGCGACAGAGTTTGTTATCATGTACCTATTTTGGTTTTGTCACCTAGGTTTAGTTCCGTGGATGCAGGAACTGTAGTAACATGATAACTTGTGTTTGTTAGACCGGTCCATGCTACTGTGTCGGTCATTGTGATATTGTGTCGTGTCGATGACATTAGATTGAGCGACGTTGATTTGTCGCGCTGTAGATGATGGTTCAACGAACGCTGGCCGCTCGCAGTCTGTCACACGCTCAAGGCGGAACTCTGTTCGCCGGATATCTCAAACTGCTGCCGGTTTTTCTCCTGGTTCTTCCCGGAATGATCAGCCGAGTTCTCTTCACCGGTGAGAGCTGTGTTGGCTTTAACCCTTCCAACTGCAGCACAGACTAGTAACAACAGTGTCTGTAAGTCAGTGGGGGGGTACCGTGGCGGCAGCCTCACCACCGTTCAGGCCTGGCGACCCTGCCCTCTGTGGGAGCCGTCCCCTAGTCGTCCCATATTGGTGTGGACTAGGGGATTTGCTGTGTTTTGTGTTCATGTCTGCTTATGTCTGTGTACTATATGTACCTTCAGTACTTTGCTACTGTTGGTTGGGTCTTTTGACCTGTAAAAACCGTCTCCCATATAACCTATACTGTGTTGGCGGGGATGTAAAACACTGCTCAATCCAATCCAGTTCTGTAAGTAAGTAAGAAAACTTATGATGCGCAGTTTTAACAGTTAGTCACAATGTGCCGCGATCTCAGCACCGTAACAAAAATGTCTTTAGTGTGTTCTTTAGACCTCTCTCGACTAATCACCCTCTTTTTGTGCTTTCAGGCTGTTTGTTGGGTTATCGGACGAACACTGTAACAAATATCATCCGGCAATGGCCTATAATGCCTCAAGTATGACATTAAACACTTCTCAACAAACTAATGCTAATATACATGCATATCTTCCAACAGTTTAGCATGAACAACCCTCCGAGCGACGACTCGTTGTCGGCCCATAAGAAACAGACTTTAGCGATCATCATTTCCTTCCTCCAGTTCACAAACGTCAAACTTGAAAGTTAACTACCGGTAGCCTTTTGTTTCATGATGCATCACTACTTTGTTGTGTATTTGGCCAGTAATGAGTGAAAGATTCTTCGCTGTGATTAAACTGATGTCATCTGTGTGTAGACGAGGTGGCCTGCTCTGATCCAGCCGTGTGTTATGAAGTGTGTCAGAACGAGCTCGGATGCAGCAACATCGCGTATCCGAAGCTTGTCCTGGAGTTGATGCCAGCAGGTATCATGGCATGTTGCACACACAGTGGTGTGGGGTAGTGGTGTGGAGTTGATGCCAGCGGGTATCATGCTACACACACAGTGGTGTGGGGTACTGTATGGGGTTGTGCTGCGGCGTATCTGTTGATGTGTGCTTGTGCGTTGTTTCTATTTGTGCAATATGTATAACATTTGCTTTTATTCCAACATCACTGTGAGACCATTTGTTCCCTGGATTTCGTCCCCGCGTATGTACCAGTGGTGACAGTGTGCGGCTGAGTTACAACGTCGTTGCATTTGCTCAAGGACCTATTTTTGCCGCGATCGCGACTTAAGTTCAGCAATCGAGCCTTCAGCATTGCAGCCCCCAAAACCTGGAACACTCTCCCACTCATCCCACTCAATGTCTGCCAAACCAGCAACACCCAAACCTTCAAACTTAGACTGAAAACATTTTTTATTTTATTGTTGTTGTTGCAGTTGTACTCATCAGTGACGCCTACTGATGACAGTCGTTCGACCAGATATAGAAATAATAAAATTCGTAGTTTTGTCTCATGATATCGAGTGAGCTGAACTACAGCCACCCGACTAGAAGAAGGATAATGGAAGCCATATTGTAGAGTAGTTTTTTTGGCCAAACTGAACGTGTATTATTTTCTGATTTTAACAAAATATTGTATGAAGCTCTCTTTTTTCGTGCAAAATACTCGTGGCACTGGTAAGTGATACAGAAAATATGATATTTTCATAATTTTCCCCAAAATGCAAATGGTTTAGGTGTCTGTCCTCCATACTAAAATTATGACAGACAAAGGTAACAGCTGTCATGCCAGTCATAACTGGTTTTTAAAAATTTAAATTGCAAATTATGAACGAAAAGTCTTCTTATGTTGTTAATTCTGGTGCATTGGTTGTGTCATCTGGTCTAGTTTCTGATGTGACTTTGTGCGAGATGACCTGACCTAGTTTCATGCCTGTGTTTAGGACTGAAAGGTATAATGCTGTCGGTGATGCTGGCGGCACTGATGAGTGACCTGACCTCAATCTTCAACAGTGCCAGTACTCTGTTCACCATAGATATCTACCAGTACTTGCGCGTCAAGGCCGGCAACCGCGAACTCATGATCGTCGGACGGTTAGTTCTCTGTCGCGTTTTGTTTTTAAGTAAGTAAGTAATGTAGTAATGTCAGTTTATATGGCACATTATCAGCTACACTCCTGACGTGCTAAATGAGTTAGCAGCTTGAGACAAAGTGTGTTTTTAACCCTTTGATGCCCACTGTCGACATACGGGTACTGCTATAAAGCATCCTGTGCCTGGTTAAGCTGTCATTTGTAATTTTTGATATATGGACGCTCTGATGCTTAGTGGCCGTCAAAGAATTAAGCAGCAAGCTGTTTGTTCAAATCAATCAATCAATCAAATGCTTTAGTGAATAGCTGAGCTGACATGTCATATTCAAATGAACCAGTTAATGTAACAATGTTTTAATTAACTTAAAAGATCATAAAACCTGCCATATTTATAGCATCAGACAGCCAGACCGAGTCAGGGTCTCTAGAAGGCCTATTTGTACACTCGAGACTTGAGACGTGTGGGGCACGTCCTATATTTGCAGCACATGAATTTGTGTAGTGGTGGTTATCAGCATTGTTTTCTGTGCCACCGTGTATATTCCCAGCTGTTGTTTCTGTCCCACCGTGTACATCGTGTGTCTGGGTGTGTTCAGTATATTCGTGTGCGTGATGGTTCTGATCGGCATCCTGTGGATCCCGGTGATCCAGGGCATGCAGGGCGCCCAGCTGTACTTCTACATCCAGGCAGTCAGTGCCTACCTGGCTCCACCGATCGCCAGCGTCTACCTGCTGGCGGTGTTGTGGCGACGTGCCAACGAACGGGTAACGATGTCACTTTCCATTAAACTCACACTCACCTGGTTGGAAAGATCTATACACGATATCACGGTGTCGAATGAGGTCAGGTCAGCTGCGGTAAACAAACCGGTGGGTGTGGAATTTAATGCGGTAAAAGAATACTTTCTGTATTCTGTTTTTTCATATGACTAGTATTAGAACGAAAGTATAACCAAAGCCAATCAATACAGAAAGTCTTCCATAACGTTTTTAGCCGACCGTACTAACGGTCGCGCTTATGCTACAGTGTTGCGTCTGTCGTCGTCGTCGTCGTCTGTCGTCTGTGACTTCATGTATTGTGGCTAAACGGTGCGTCCTAGAGCAAAAGTTACTATTGACAGCCTATAGGAAGTCGTATATGAGAAATCGATTGGTACCAAAATGAATGACCTTGACCTTTGTTTAGAGGTCG
>Ga0056114_1000487_pt1 | contig 14029 bp, 16 predicted proteins | sample WorMetHERISLAND1_FD_77005 | JGI IMG/M metagenome (GOLD analysis project Ga0056114, IMG submission 77005) | Marine gutless worms symbiont microbial communities from Max Planck institute for Marine Microbiology, Germany - Olavius loisae HERON... ...
CACCTGTTCCTAAAGGAGTGCGAATGGCGGTTCAATGGAGGTGATCACCGGGAACTGCTTAACCAATTAAAGACATGGGTGAATTCGAGACAAAAACGTCCTTAGCTAGGACAGCCCCTTAGATAATACTTGGACAGATAACCGGCGAACCCGATGATGCCGACAAGGGCCCCCATCCGGATCTGGCTCGAGGCACGAAATCGGAGCAAGCAGCGGAGATAGACGCTCAACACAAGAACGACCAGGACGTCTGGAGTCGAGATCAGAAATGCAGAGCTGGCAACGAACGGCACGGCTGCGACAAGCAGCAGCGCCGTCCACGCGTCTTCGATTTCCAGGGTTTCGGCGAGTGACGATAGGGTGGTGAGAATCAGGGCCCCAATACCGATGTTGACGATCTTGACAGCGACCACGCCATTGACGCCAGCGGTGATGAACGGGACCAGAAGCCAGGAAAAGGCGGGCGACCAGAAAGCGTTGACCGCTTGAGACCATTGGCCGTTCGCGTAGAGCTCGGCTACGGAAATATAGTTCAAGGTGTCGGCGCTGATCATGAACCGCAGTGACGGATAAAACACTGCACAAACAATGGCATAGGCGGCCAGCGAAAAACCGGTTCTGTGTTTTGCGAGGATTGAGAGGGCGGTGGTCCTCAAAGCGTTGGGTGGGCTCATGAGCCGAGTTTACCGCGCTCCCCGGCACAGGGCTAGGAACTGAGGGGTTCGGAGGCAGCGTCGTGGAAAAATCCGAGATTTGTGTCGCGACGAATTGCCGGTTTCAGGCGCGTTAGCGGGTCGCTAAGGTCGACCACCAGAGCCTGTCAACCGCGCCGGGGACGGAGCGACACTTGGCCTTTAGCTATTGGAACAGCGAGATGAAGAGACTGATTTTCCTCGACTGATCCCGTCCCGTGCGGCTACGTGGTTGGTTAGTCCAAGTCGCTGTTGGTTTAGGGTGCCCCAATGCCGCCGTGCAGGCGCGACCATCGGGGGGCGTCGTCGGCGAAGGATTTGATCTCCGTCAGGGCTGCGGATCCGAGACTGCCCGCCGCGTCGGCAGCAGCGATGATATCGGTGAGACCGGTCAGGGATTGAATCTCCGGTGTCGCGGGAAAGATGCCGTAGTTTAAAAGAACAAAAATGCCGACCACGTCGGCCTGGGCGCGCTCCAGGGCCTCCTTGAAGTTGGCCTTGGTGCGGCCGTCCGTCGTCAGGTCGTCGACCAGGAGCGTCCTGGCGCCCGGCTCGAAGGCGCCCTCGCATTGCGACAGGCGGCCGAAGCCGCGGGCCTGTTTCAAGGCGATGACCAGCGGTAAGCTCAACCGGTCGGCGGCCAAGGTGGCGAACGGAACGCCGGCCAGTTCGCAGCCGGCGATCTGGTTGAGGTTTTCGTCGCCCCAGGTCTCTCCGATCCGGCCCAGCATCAGGTCGATCAGACGGCCACGGGCCGCCGGCACCGAGATCAGACGTTTGAGGTCGATGAACACGGGGCTCGCCCAGCCGGATGAAAAAAAGAACGGTTCGCCGTCCGTGCGAATATGGATGGCGCCGCCGTCAAGGATGATCCGCGCCGCCTCCATGGCCGGTGTGAGTGCGGGGTCAGTAACCATTTTCGAATTCCTCGTCCGAGTTGGCCGCAGCGACCAGCGTCCGGGCCAGCACTTCCGTACCTGTGTAGAAGTCGTCCATGTCCATCCGTTCCTCCGGGTTGTGGCTACCCTTGTCGTTGCGGACGAAGACCATCGTTGCCGGTACGCCGGCGTTGGCGAATACGGCGGTATCGTGGCCGGCGCCGGATGGCATGATCTCGAAGTCGATACCGGCGGCCCGGGCCTGCTCCTCGGCGAGCGCGATGAGAGCATCCGTCATATGCGCCGGCTCCGTCGAAACCGGTTCGCCGAGCTCGAAGGCGACACCCCTATCGGCGCCGATCTTGTCGCATTCCGTTTCCAGGAGCTTGCCGAAGTTCTCGAGGGTCTTCCTGTCCTGGCTGCGGTATTCTATGGCGAAGGTGACCTGCCCGGGAACCCGGGAGACGGCGTGCTCCTGGGGGTCGGTCCCGACAATGCCGGACGTGAAGACCAAATCTTCGCCCCAGGCCAGCAGGATTCGCCAGTGCTCGTCGAGGCGCATCAGGAGTTCGGACATGGCGAGCACGGCGTCGTGGCGCAGCCAGCGTGGTACGGCGCCGGAATGGGCCGGCTGTCCGCGGCAGACCACGCGACGGTGGCGTACATTGCCGCGAATGCCGGTGACGATGCCGACCGGCTTTTCCTTGGCGACCAGCACCGGACCTTGTTCGATATGGAGTTCGGCCCATGCGTGGAAATCGTCGGGCCTGCGCAAGGGTTCACCGCTCTTGATCAGGCCCATGTCGACCCCGCATGCCAACATCTGTTCGGATAGAGGCGCACCGCTGTCCCGGTGCGGGCTGATCAGATCCGTTTCGCCGAGCAGCCCGAACAGGGCCCGGGATCCGAAATAACAGGGTCCGCCGAACCAGGCGCTTTCCTCGCCGCGGAGCGCATAAAGTTCCATCGACCTGTGACGAGCGGGCTGGTCTTTTGCGGCGAGGAGGGCGACCAGCCCTGCGATGACACCCGCCGCACCGTCGTAGTTACCGCCTTGCGGCACGCTGTCCAGGTGTGAACCGGTGGCGACGGTTGGTAACGAAGGGTTCCGGCCGGGCAGGCGAATTAACAGGTTCCGCGCCCCGTCCCAGGAACTCTCCAGTCCGTGTTGCTGGGCGGCCGTCTCGATGAGTTCCATGGCTGCCGTCTCCGACGGCCCGTAGGTTTCCCGACTAATGCCGACCCCATCGAAAGACATTTCGCGAAGCTGGCTGAACAAAGTTTCGGAGATCGAACGGAGTTCCGGCGTGATCAGGGTTGAAGGGATGGTTGGCGCTTTCAACATGAAGCCGCTCCCGGCGATAAGCCAAAAAACGAAAATCGGCGCTGCGCGAGCACCGATCCACCGTGAAAGCCAATAAAGGTAACAATATTCGGCTTTTTCGGCAAATGAGTTTGTATCCGGGGGCCGAATCACCGCATTGCCCCGGCCGGGGCAATCTGCCATTATCCGGCGGCTTGCGATCAAGCACACGAAAACAAGAAAACAGTTATCGATAACGGGAATCCGATATGGGTGCATTTAGCATATGGCACTGGCTGATCGTTCTGGTCGTCGTCCTCATTCTGTTCGGCGGCAAGGGCAAGATTTCCAGTCTCATGGGTGATTTCGGCAAGGGCCTGAAATCCTTCAAGAAAGGCATGAAGGAGGACGATGAAGAGGTCGCCGCCGACGAGCCCAAGGCCTTGAAGTCCGAGGCCGTCGAGGAGACGGCGGAGACGTCGGAAAAGGACAAGGCTGCCAGTTAATCCCGGGCATCAGACGGGTCTGGAATCCCCCGCCACCGCCCATCACGATCGGCCCGCACCCTTTCCACCCACGCCTCTGCCATCTCAAGAGGAGTCACTGATCCGCCATGTTCGATATCGGCTGGCAGGAACTTTTCATCGTTGCGGTGCTCGCGGTCATCGTCGTCGGCCCGCGCGACTTGCCGCGCGTGTTGAAGACGGTGATGCATTGGGTGCGCAAGGCGCGCGGTCTGGCCCGTGAGTTCCAGAGCTCCATCGACGAGGTCGCCCGCGAGGTCGAACTGGACGAGATCAAGCAGCAGGCGACCCGCGTCGCCAATGCCGACTTCGAAAAGGAAATGGAAGAGATTATGGACCCCTCCGGGTCGATGAGCGACGACATGGACATGAGCGCCGTCGAGAAGTCGATCAAGGAAACGGCGGAGCAGATGAACGTCGATCCAAACACCAAGGCCGACAGTAATCCGGCAGAGGATGACGCCGTCAATATGGTCGACGATACGGCCGACGCCACGCCTGAACCGGAGATGCACGAGTTCGACGTCGACGACGACAATGACTACTACGAGGCCGATGATGACGGACCGGCCGGCGGTGAAGCGGCGGAAAAGAGCGTGGCCGACGCTGTGGCCGATGAGGGCGACGGCGAAACGCCCCCTAAGAAAGCGAGCGGCTAGGCATCGTGGTTGAACAGGAGACAGCAGAAGAAGGCAAGATGCCGCTGCTCGATCACCTGATCGAGCTGCGCCAGAGATTGTTGCGCTCGGCGGTATCCATCATCGTTCTCTTCTTCATCTGCTTCTACTTCGCCGCCGACCTCTACGATTTCTTGGTCCAACCTCTGGCCGACATCATGGAGGAAACGGGGCGCGACCGGCGGCTGATCTTCACGGCGCTCCACGAAGCCTTCTTCACCTACATCAAGGTCGCCTTCTTCACCGCCATCTTCCTGGCCTTCCCCTTCGTCGCTACGCAGCTCTGGATGTTCATCGCACCGGGACTCTACAAGCACGAAAAGAAGGCCTTCATGCCGTTCCTGATCGCGACGCCGATCCTGTTCTTCCTCGGCGGCGCGCTGGTCTACTACTACGTCATGCCGGTCGCCTGGAAGTTCTTCCTGACCTTCGAGACGGTCGGCGGCGCCGGCACCATGCCGATTGAACTGGAAGCCAAGGTCAACGAGTACCTGTCGTTGGTCATGCGCTTGATCTTCGCCTTCGGAATCTGCTTCGAACTGCCGGTGGTGATGACGCTGTTGGCCCGCGTGGGTATGGCCTCGTCGCAAGGCATGAAGGACAAGCGCAAGTACGCCATCGTCATGGCCTTCGTCGCCGCCGCCATCCTGACGCCGCCGGACCCGATCAGCCAGATCGGCCTCGCTTTGCCGACGATCCTTCTCTACGAGATCTCCATCTTCGCCGTGCGCTGGGTCGAAAAGGACAAGGACCGTGACATCGACGCCGAGGACGACGACGAGGACGAAGCGACGGAAACGGCCTAGGCCAACTTCGTTCCTCCGAGGCTTCTCAAATCCGGTGCGAGGTCCTATAAGACCGCATCACACGCACGCTTAAGGGACCGACCCCCGCCATGTTCGATATCAGATGGATCCGCGAAAACCCGGACGCCTTCGACGCCGGGCTCGAAAAACGCGGCGCCGAACCGCAATCCGAGGCCTTGATCGCTTTTGACGCCAAACGCCGCGCCGCCCAGACCCGGGCGCAGGAAATCCAAACGGAACGCAACCGCCTGTCGAAGGAAATCGGCCAGGCCAAGGCAAAGGGCGAGGACGCCTCGGAGATCATCGCCCAGGTGTCGCAATCGAAAGAGGCGCAGGCCGCCGCCGAGGCGGAACAGGCGGAAGCCGCCAAGGAGTTGGACGAGGCGCTTTCCGGTATCCCCAACCTGCCTTTGGACGATGTGCCGGTCGGACCCGACGAGAGCGCCAACGTCGAAGTGCGCCGCGTCGGCGAGCCGCCCCGGTTCGATTTCACGCCGAAGGAACACTACGAACTGGGCGAGGCCTTGGGGCTAATGGATTTCGAGCGGGCCGCCAAGCTCTCGGGATCGCGTTTCGTCGTGCTCAAAGGCGCGCTGGCCCGTATGGAACGGGCCTTGGCGAACTTCATGCTCGACATGCACGTGAGTGAATTCGGCCTCACCGAGGTCAACCCGCCGGCGCTGGTCAACGACACCACCATGTACGGCACCGGTCAGCTGCCCAAGTTCGGCGCAGACCTGTTCCGCACGGAGGAGGGGTATTGGCTGATCCCGACGGCCGAAGTGCCGCTGACCAATCTCGTTGCTGACGGTATCGTCGACGGCGACGACCTGCCCATGCGCTTTTGTGCCATGACCTGGTGTTTCCGTTCGGAAGCCGGTTCGGCCGGCAAGGACACGCGCGGCATGATCCGCCAACACCAGTTCACCAAGGTCGAGATGGTGTCGATCACCCGACCGGAAACCTCCAATGACGAACTGGAGCGCATGACTGGCATCGCCGAAGAGGTGCTGAAGCGCCTCGGGCTGGCGTTCCGCACCGTTGTCCTGTCGACCGGTGATATGGGGGCGGCGGCGCGCAAGACCTACGACATCGAGGTTTGGCTGCCGGGCCAGGGCACCTACAGGGAGATCTCCAGCTGCTCCAACTGCGGCGATTATCAGGCCCGGCGCATGAAGGCCAGATTCCGCGACAAGGACGACAAGGAGAACCGTTTCGTCCACACCCTGAACGGCTCCGGCCTTGCCGTCGGACGCACCATGATCGCGGTTCTGGAGAACTATCAGCAGGCCGACGGATCGGTGGTCATCCCTGAGGCCTTGCGGCCCTATATGGGCGGCCTCGAGCGCATCGGCGCGCCGGGGAGTTGATGCGGTGAACCTGAAGTCGGCCCGGGTGCTAATCTCCAACGACGACGGCATCGCGGCGCCCGGGCTCAAGGTCCTGGAGCGCGCCGTCAAGCCGCTCGTCAAGGAGGTCTGGGTGGTCGCGCCCGAGACCGAACAGAGCGCCACAAGCCATTCGCTGACGTTACGCCGGCCGCTCAGGTTGCGGAAAATCTCGGCCCGTCGTTTCGCCGTCGACGGCACGCCGACGGATTCGGTCCTGTTGGGCGTTTCCGAGGTGATGAAGGGCAAACGTCCCGATCTGGTTCTGTCCGGCGTCAACCAGGGCGGCAACATCGGCGAGGACGTCACCTATTCGGGGACCATGGCGGCGGCCATGGAAGGGACGCTGCTGGGCATTCCGTCGGTGGCACTCAGTCAGGTCTACGACAACGACCGTCTGGTTCACTGGGCGACGTCGGAACAATGGATCGGCCCGGTTCTCACGCAGTTGGCGAAGACCGATTGGCCGGCCGATATCCTGATGAACGTCAATTTCCCGGCTGTCAACGCCAATGCGGTGACCGGCATCGAGGCGGTGCGCCAGGGGCGGCGCAAGATCGGCGGCGACCTGACGCCGGGCCGCGACCCGCGCGGCAAGCCCTACTACTGGATCGGCCCGCAGCGCGAGGAAGACCGCGGCCGCAAGGGCACCGACCTGGAAGCGGTGCTCAGGGGAGCAATCGCGGTGACGCCGCTCGGCATGGACCTGACCAACGCCGCCATGCTCAAAAAGCTGAAGGCGCAGCTGCCGTGACACTCGATCCCCGCATGGGCCGCCTGATCCTCGACCTGCAGGGGGCGGGCGTTTCCGACCGGCGGGTCTTGAACGTCATCGAGAGAACGCCTCGCGAGTTGTTCCTGGCCGATCCCTTCAAGGAACGGTCTTACGAGAATGTGGCACTGCCCATCGGCCACCATCAGACCGTCAGCCAGCCAATGGTCGTGGCCCTGATGACTCAGGCCCTCGACCTCTCCGATCGCATGAAGGTCCTGGAAGTCGGGACTGGGTCCGGGTACCAGGCGGCGGTCCTGGCCCCGCTGTGCCGACGCGTCTATACGATCGAGCGCCATCCGGCCCTTCTGCACGAGGCGGAAAATCGCTTCCGCGAGCTCGGTCTGACCAACATCACGGCGATGACCGGCGACGGTTCCGCCGGCTGGCCCGAGCAAGCGCCGTTCGAACGCATACTGGTTACGGCGGCGGCCGAGGACGTGCCGCCGGTGTTACTCGGCCAGCTGGCGGTCGGTGGTGTCATGGTCATTCCGATCGGTCTCGACGAGAACGATCAGCGCCTGACTCGTGTGGTCCGGACCGAGGACGGTGCCGAGACCGAGGACCTGGGTGCCACGCGATTCGTGCCCTTGATTGCGGGAACGGCCACGCTCTGACCAGATTCACCCTTTGTTTCAAAAGAGTTGCCGGACCATTGCCGGATCAACGGCGGATGGTGATAATCCCCGTCATGGGGAAGTCGTGTATATTTCGACGGGGTTTTGCCCTGGTCGCAGTCTTGGTTGGCCTAACGGCTTGTGGCTATGCCGAGTGGCCGCCCCGGGACGAGGCGCCGCGCGACACCAACCGTGCGCCGTCCGGAAATGCCGGCAGCGCGGCCTTCACCAATGCCACGGCGGTTGTCGTCGGCAAGGGAGATTCGGTCTACGCCTTGTCGCGTCGCCATCGGGTTCCGATGCGCGCCATCATTGAGGCCAACGGCCTCAAGGCGCCGTTCACGCTGCGCGTCGGGCAACGCATTATGCTCCCCCGGGGACCGGTCCATGTTGTCCGGAAAGGGGATACCCTGCTCGCCATCGGGAACCGCTACAACGTCGATCCCTACGAGGTGGCGCGGATCAACGGTGTCAAGCCGCCCTACGTCATCCGCATTGGCGAACCCCTGACCCTGCCGGTCGAAGGCGGCGGCCGGATCAAGACCATTGCCATCAGCCCCAACGTCGACGCCGACCTCGACGGCGGTCCCGGGGTGTCGGTCATCCCGGATCCAGCTCCGACCGTTTCCGAGGCCGGGGCACCAGGGCCACCGAAAACCTTGGCCGAGGTGACGGTACCGCGCCGCCCATCGCGGACCAATCGCCGGCCGGCGACACCGCCGGCCTGGTCGTCGCCGCCGAAAGTCGCCCGGGCTCCGGACACCCGAAATACGCCGTCGCCGCCGGTACGCGTCCCTGCGCCGCCGCCCAAATCGGCGAGCGGATTCGCTTGGCCGGTCAAGGGCCGCGTGATCTCGCGGTTCGGCGTCAAGGCCAAGGGATTGCGCAACGACGGCATCAACATCGCCGCGGCCCGCGGCACCCCGGTCCGCGCCGCCGAAAACGGGGTGGTCGCCTATGCCGGCAACGAGTTGCGCGGTTTCGGAAACCTGTTGTTGATCAAACACTCGGGCGGTTGGGTGACGGCCTATGCACACAACGACAAGGTCCTGGTCAAGCGCGGGCAGAAGATCCGAAAGGGCGATACGGTGGCCACCGTCGGCAGCAGCGGCAGCGTCACGCGCCCACAGCTGCATTTCGAAATCCGAAAAGGAAAGAAGGCCCGTGACCCGGGCAAACTGCTTAAGGGCCGGGCCTAGGACCTTTCGCCCCAGTGAGCGGCCGCGTTACTGATTGCAGATGACCATCGCCTCGGTGACCGTCGCCGCCGTGGTTACGGCGGCCGAGGAAAAGCTCAATTGACCCTGGCTGTTCAAGAACTGAGCCAGCGCCGCGACAGGTACCGTTTTGGCCAACCGTTTCAAGGTACAGGAACAAACGCTTTCCGTTGCGCTCTTAGTCCCGGTGCACCAATCCATGAACTCCCGTGTTTGCGTTTCGCTGTAAGCTTCAAGGGCGCGTGAGCCGGACGCCGACAGGATCAACGCAGCCGCAAAAACCAGGGATATCGTTAGCCGGATCATCGTTACCTCATAGCGCCTAATGGCAGGTTATTGATAGGGTTCGATTATCCGGGCCGCAGGACCTGCCGTCAAACCGTCAAACGCCTGTAGAAATACCCATTAACACTGTAGCAATTGAGTTGTTATCGTGGTCTTGCAACCGTCCGGTACCTTCCGAGTCATCACATCGGAGGTCTTGATGAGCGTTTTTGTCGATAGCCAAAGGAACCGGCGGCGGAGTGTTCGCCAGGTGGTCGAAAAGACGATATGCGTCAACGACGGTGTTCCGTACCTGGGGGGCGTACTATACGACCTTTCGAGCGGTGGTGCCGCGGTCAAATACATGCCGGGCATGAAGGCGAAAGGGGATGAACTACACGTCGATGATTCCGTGGAACTGCGTCTCGATCATCGGGTGTCGCTGCCGGCGAGTGTCGTGCGGGTCTTTGATGACGGATATGCCGTCCGTTTCGATTGGAGCCGGGAGCATAATCACGTGGCTTCGTTGTCGAGCGCGTTCGCCTAAGGTTCGCGCATCTGGTATGCTCCGGGTGTCGCAATGCGGGACACCCGATGAAACCCTGGTCATTCCTCTATTCGGTCCGCTTCGCAGCAGCCCTCGGCACTTTGCTGCTGGCCGTGGTGTCGACCATCATGTTTCTGGTCCTCGGGTGGTTCGGCATTTTCATCGTCGGCATCATCGGCATGATCATCACGATACGCATCGACCTGCACGACGGTAACGCCATCTCCGATTTCGATTACGGATCGACTTCGGTGACCATGTTCGCCAAACAGATCAGACAGCGAGACCAGCTAAAGGGGCTGGAACGCCTGCGCGACCAGAACGACCGCCGAGACCGATCGCGTCTGGTTTACGTCCTCAATACGGTATGGCTTTCCATGATCGGCCTCGGCCTCGCCATGTTTTCCATCCATCAGATTTGATTTCGCTAAGATATTACCGTTGCGGCGGCACCAGGACCGTGTCGCGCGGCGCGTGGGTTTCGTCGAGGCCAGGGTAATCGAGGGTGTAGTGCAGGCCGCGGCTTTCCGTTCGCATCATTGCCGAGCGGACGATGAGGTCGGCGACGACGGCGAGGTTGCGCAGTTCCAGGAGGTCACCGGTGATCTTGAAGTTGCCGTAATAATCGGCGATCTCCAGGTGTAAGAGATCGATGCGGCGTTTCGCCCGCTCCAGGCGCTTCGCCGTTCTGACAATGCCCACATAGTCCCACATGAAGCGGCGCAATTCCTCCCAGTTGTGGGCGACGACGACTTCTTCATCGGGTTCGCGAACCCAGCTTTCATCCCACGGCCGAATGGTCTCTACCGGCATCGGACGGACGTTGCTGGTGGTGATGTCGTGGGCCACAGCGTTGGACAGAACCAGGCATTCAAGAAGTGAATTCGATGCCATCCGATTGGCGCCGTGCAGGCCGTTGAAGGCGACCTCGCCGGCGGCGTACAGGCCTTCGACGTCGGTGCGCCCCTTGAGGTCGGTGGCAATCCCGCCGCAGGTGTAGTGCGCAGCCGGCACCACCGGCAGCGGATCCTTTGTGATGTCGAAGCCATATTCGAGGCACCGCGCGTGCACGGTCGGGAAATGCTCGAGGATGAAATCAGCCGGTTTATGGGAGATGTCGAGATAGAGGCACTCGACGCCGAGGCGTTTCATCTCATAGTCGATAGCCCGGGCCACGACATCGCGTGGCGCCAGTTCGGCCTTGTCGTGGAAGCGGTCCATGAAACGCGTGCCGTCCGGAAGTAAGAGCCGCCCGCCTTCGCCGCGCACCGCTTCGGTAATCAGGAAGGATTTCGCCTCCGGATGGTAGAGACAGGTCGGGTGGAATTGGGTGAACTCCATGTTGGCGACCCGGCACCCGGCCCGCCAGGCGATGGCGATGCCATCGCCGGTCGCACCATCCGGGTTCGACGTGTAGAGGTAGGCCTTGCTGGCCCCACCGGTGGCCAGCACCGTGGCACCGGCGGAAAAGACAACAACGTGCTCCGAACTGGTATCCAAGACGTAAGCGCCGATACATCGGCCGCGCCGGCCGTCTTTGCCGGTGTCGCGAATCAGGTCGATGACGTTCATATGTTCGAAAAGGGTGACATTGGGCCTTTCGCGGACCCGGTCGATGAGAGTCGTCTCGACCTCCTTGCCCGTGGCATCGGCCGCGTGAACGACGCGGCGATGCGAGTGACCGCCTTCTTGGGTCAGATGTGGTGCCGTACCGCCACCCGGTAGCGGTTCCTGGCTGAAAGCGACGCCCAGTTCGACCAGCCGCTCGATCGCGGCACGACCGTGCTCGGCGATGTAGCGGACTGTATCCTCGTGGCAGAGCCCGGCGCCGGCCTTAAGCGTGTCGGCAACATGGGATTCAATGGTGTCCGTCTCGTCGAGGACGGCGGCGATCCCGCCCTGGGCGTAATAGGTGTTGGTGTCGTAGAGGTCGGTCTTCGACAGGACGGCGACCCTCAGGGTCTCCGGTGTCTCGAGTGCGACACCGAGACCGGCGGCGCCACTGCCGATGATCAGCACGTCGAAGGCATGGGTATCGGTCATCGCTGTCGGCCTCTGCGGTTCCGTCAGTCCAGATCGATGGCCTTGCCGAGGCGGCCGGCGAGATCCTGGATGTATTGCCAGGCGACGCGCCCTGAGCGCGCACCGCGTGTCACCGACCATTCGTTGGCCTCGGCCCGGAGGTCGATCGACGGATCGTTGAGACCGAAGCGTTCGGCATATCCCTCGATGATGGAGAAATACGTATCCTGGTCGCAATTGTGGAAACCGAGCCATAGGCCGAAGCGATCGGAGAGCGATACCTTTTCCTCGACCGCTTCCGAGGTGTGGATGGCCGTCGAACGCTCGTTCTCGATCATGTCGCGAGCCATCAGGTGGCGCCGGTTCGAAGTGGCGTAAAAAATCACGTTCTTCGGCCGCCCTTCGATACCGCCCTCGAGTACGGCCTTGAGCGACTTGTAGGTATCGTCCTGGGCGTCGAAGGAAAGATCGTCGCAGAACAGCAGGCAGCGACGCTCACTTTTTCGGAGCGTCGACAACAATTGGGGCAGGGACGGGATGTCTTCGCGATGGATTTCGATGAGGGCCAGTGCACCGGGTTCGGCGGCATTGATCTCGGCATGAAGGGCCTTGACCAGTGAGCTCTTGCCGGTGCCGCGCGCCCCCCAAAGGAGGGCGTTGTTGGCGGGAAAGCCGCGGGCAAAGCGTTGTGTATTATCGAGCAGAATGTCGGTCTGACGCTGGATACCCTTGAGCAGCAAGAGTTCGACGCGGTTGACCGATGCAACAGGCTCCAAGCGCCCGTCTTCCGCGTGCCAAACGAAGGCGTCGGCCGCACCGAGGTCGGTTTGCGCCGGTGCTTTTGGGGCCAGGCGTTCGAGGACGTTGGCGACCCGCTTCAGATCGGTCGCAAGATCACTGATATCGTTCATGATGGCGGAGAGTAGGGGGTGCGCGGCATCGAAGTCAATTGCCCTGCCCCGGGGGGCGGGGCAGAAAGATCGTCAGCACGATGGCCAAGCCGGCCATGCTTGCGGCCAGCAGGTAGCTCAAGGCGAAATCGCCGCTCCTCTCGGCGAGGATACCGCCTAGGAATGGCCCGGCGATCTGGCCGATGCTGAAGGCCAGTGTGATCGCCGCGAAGGCCGAGACGGCTTGCGCCGGCCCAAAGTAGTCACCGACGGCGGCGCCCATCAGCGACGGTATGGCCCAGGCCGACGACCCGAACAGCACGACCGCCACATAGAGGGCCCAGGGACCGAACGAACTGGCCGCCAGCAGATAGGCTGATAGGTGCATGGCATAGACGATGGCCATGGAGAGCTTACGGCCAATGAAGTCCGACAGGGTTCCGAACACGGGCCCCGAGAGCAGGCTGAGGGCGCCGAACAAAAGCCAAAACGTCCCGGCATCGCTTTCCGCCATGCCGCGCTCCGTCACCAGATCGGTGACGATGAAGGTGACGAAAATGGGGTAAGAGCCACCGAACATCATGAAGACGGCGCCGAGGCGCACGATGACGCGGGCCCTGTGTTTTGGGTCGGGCGTATCGAGGGTTGCGGCGTGATCGGCGCCCGTCTTTTTCCCGGCCGGTTTCATGCCGAAAGCCTCGGGGGCATCGCGTATGACGACGAAACAGAGGACGGCGACGGCGATGAGCAGGGCCGCCATGACGGACCAGCTGAACCGCCAGCCCTCGGGTCCCAGTTCGGCGTTGACGGTCGGAACGAGGAGCGCCGTGAACATGATGCCGACGCCGCTGCCGGTGACGACGATGCCCTGGGCGCGGCCCCTGACGTTGCGGTGGAACCACTGAACGGCGAGTGTCATCACCGTGACGTTGGCGAAACCGCTGGCCAATCCGGTCGCCGCATAGGCGAACAGGACGGTGACGACGCTGTCGGCGCGACTGACGACCGCCATGGAAAGCCCGCCGATGACCAGTCCGGCCGCGATCAGGTTCCGTTTGCCCAATCGCTTGACCAGTGCCGCGGTGACGGCGACGGCGAGAAAATAGCCGACGAAGTTGGCGGTGCTGATGAAGCCCATCTCCTGATAGTCGAGATCCAGGCTTTGCCCCATGGCCGGCAGCAGCATGCCCAACGCAAAACGCCCCAGTCCCAACGAGGCGAACACCGCGATCAGGGAAACCACGGCGACCAGCCAAGCGTAATGGAAGGGCAGGCGGTGGGCAAGCGAGGGGGTCATTCAGGGAATTTCCCAAGGGGCTGTCCTAGCTAAGGACGTTTTTGTCTCGAATTCACCCATGTCTTTAATTGGTTAAGCAGTTCCCGGTGATCACCTCCATTGAACCGCCATTCGCACTCCTTTAGGAACAGGTGA
>Ga0056114_1000488_pt1 | contig 14013 bp, 12 predicted proteins | sample WorMetHERISLAND1_FD_77005 | JGI IMG/M metagenome (GOLD analysis project Ga0056114, IMG submission 77005) | Marine gutless worms symbiont microbial communities from Max Planck institute for Marine Microbiology, Germany - Olavius loisae HERON... ...
ATCCTCCAAGGTAAGGTTGTGCCGAGCTAGGTCGTTCTTCAGAGTGGCCATCCAGGAGGTGTAGGGTCGCCCAACTGGCCTTCTCCACTCACTCTGGGGAACTGCAGTCAGAATTCTCCTGGCCTCTGCTGACTCGTCCATTCTCATTATAACACTAAATGATGTCAATATCGGTGAACAGATTCCAAAACTGATATTATTATTACAATTACTACAAGCCAGTTGTTACTGACCAGGGCTGTGTGTTTCCGGTGACGAGTGCTCAGACTCAGATGAGAGGTCAGAGAGACAGTCGACCTCTGACACTGAGGTCAATGGTCGCGGTGGTGCCGGCGGCTCTAGTTCATCAGACTCTACAGTGTGATGTGATGACGACGGCTGTCCAGTTGAGATAGACAACTGCTGCTCCAGAGCAAACACCTACCAGCACAGCAGCAGCAGCAGCAACCGATGCAGCATCAGTCAGTGATGACACCTAACCTGGACCAACTCGACGTGTCGCTTATTCATTGGCAGGGATTGTACAGTCTCATAGCCCGAGGCTGCTGATCGGCCCATAAGCAATTCCCCAAAAGGACACTATTTCTACACTACAGAGCGAGGTACGTGTGGGACTCCATTGGCAGACACTGTATCCACTGAATCAGAGTCACTATCATTCACACACACTATAGTCCAAGAATATCAAGGAGACCCTTTAGTCTTTAGTCTTCTTACACATACTAATATACTATAAAATTTGACCTTTTAAAGCAAACTTAAGAAATTCGAAGTTCATTCAACACTGCAGTTTTGCTTTCCACTTAACGAGTATTTGAACCCTCACTAAATGGGAATGGCTTGTGTACGTCTGTGCTGCAGTGGCCAACCCTCATGCTGCTCTGCAGACTGTTATTGATCGCTATAATTAACACTTTGTCCATTATCAGTCATTCAATTATAAAACACAGCAGTGGTGTGGCATGATATAAAACAATACATACTCTGTCTTTCAGTGTCTTTATGATCTGATTGTACTGTTGTTCTTTGTCAATATGTAGCTGATAGACCGCCTCACGTTCAGACATCAACTCACGCTCCCTGCATCGTCATGACAACAACAATGATATATTGACAAACAGCGCATGTTTGTGTTCTCTGTAATGCACTTATCATTAATATCATTATCATTAGCACAATATAAAATGACATAATACGTACATACATAGTCTATATGCATAACAAAAAACAAAACTTTAAACAAACAAAACTAGAATATGAAAACTGATGACCAGTAAGTCCAGTCCATGTCTCGTTCAATCAAAAGCAATCCTCAGGACTATCATATTCACCAAGATAAACAGCAGTCTGAAGCTTATGAATATTTATCAACATGAATATTTATTAACTACTGACAATAGAAATAACACACTACTGAACATTATAATCATTACAAGTTACTTAACAAATATATTACTATTCTAATCAACATCAAAAACATAACTGAAGACAATCGGCAAAGTGAGTTTTGTTAGTTAATAAAGACACTGAGGCACTTTGCAGTAATTGCTAAAAAATATCCTCAAATATCACTTTCATAACAACTTTACTTTTGGTATGTTTACTAAGCATGTAATCTGCAACAATAGCTTTACTACGAACTGTGACAACAATTTTCAGATAATGTCAAGAATTATAATTCTCACACAAAACTTTCCTCTGCACTGGATGTTTAACACAGTGATATGAAAATATGGGAACATTTGACCAAATCACTCAAAAGCTGTTTGTTTTTCTGAGTCACCCTGTACAGCACCTGTGCTGATATTCTCGGATGAGTTTCTTTGCCTTGCGATATTTCTTCTCCATCAGTGCAGTGTCGGACCGAAGTTGCTTCTCTAACTCCGAATACTCCACTTTTGACCTTTCTAACAGCTCCTGAAAAAATATACTTCACCATTGAGCACACAGACAAACACATCAACAGCCAGTGTTGCCAGATACTAAACAGTCAGCAGTTAACAAAATAATACTACTTCTTGGCAAAGTTCATCTCGTAACACAGCAGTTAATGCGTATTAATGATCAGTGATTTGGTTTCTAGTTAATCAGTACTTGTACGGTATTGGTTAGAAAATCGTTCATTGTGCGATCGTTATACGTAATACTCTCAACTAACTAAGTCTTACTTGTATTAATGCTTTTTGTTCATTTTTATTGCATTCTCTTTATAAACTTTGATGTTCTGATCATTTACAGATAATGTGTGACTGTCATGTTTTACTAAGCATGACTTGCTTACTAACATTACATTACATTTCATGCACAAAGACTCACACCTGCCTATTTTCAGATTTTTCCAGGTAAGAAAATGGTCTCATAGAGATCTCCAACGTAATCTGCAGACTGAGCTGTACAAGCTTTTACTATGACCTTACCAACACTATGTCAACAGTCAGCAAAGCACTGATAATAATGACTTTAATATTCTTACACATAATAATACACCATCATATTTAAGCTTTTAAAGCAAACTTCAGAAATTCAAAGTTCACTCCAAGCTGCTGTTTTGCTAATCACTGACTAGTATAGCTGAACTTTCCTGTTAACAAGTACTTGAACCCTCACTAGATACCTGCAGCCTGGTCAATGAACTCTCTGTCTCCTTGAGTCGGTGAGCTGCGTCATCAGACTTGCGCTCATAAAGTCTTCTCTGGACATCGGCGTTCTGCAGCATTATCACCTACAGGCAGACAAGCCTCGTCATCAGTAAATCATACCTGATATGATACTGAAACTGATATCATCGTCAATATGATATGACACAACACTAATATTTTTATACTTGCCATAGCATATCTGTACCAATTAGAATTGCATGTCTTTATGCATTCTAAAAATATACAGGATAGATTGAGTGATGTCAAAATTTTAAACTACATGACATCAACTAAATTTGAACAATGTTTTGAACAGAACAGAACACATGATGCAGAAGGCACTTCTGGTGGTTGTTATAATGAAGCTTACTAAGCCACAAATTAATGCAGTTCAAATGCAATTTCAGACACAGTCCTTTGAGGACTGTTTCCAGTAGCTTATTCAGTGTAATTTGTAGTAGCACCATTCAACAAACAGCCACTGTAACCAAGTCTCAATACTGTTCTGTTTCCAAGATGTCAGCTCTAGCTGTTTAGTACATATAACAGCCTGGTCCAGATTGTGATCGGACCAAAAACAACAATAACGCCAGCCTCAACTGTTGAACAGTATCACAGGCTGCAAGAATCACCCGGCAGTGAAGTCCGAGGAAGACATGATGGGACGAAGTGACAGAGGCAATCCCACCAGCACGCAGAGCACAGGTGAGAAATAGACGTGACAACTGAGACAGCAACATATCAGTGTGTGAGTGATAAAGACTGAGACATTCAATGTGAAGGACAGTCTGTGGTCCAGAAGAGACTGATTTGAGTGTCGGCATCATCAAGAACTAAAGGTACCTTGGCTCGTAGTTTGGCGAGCTCCGCCTCACACACTGCACTCCTGTACTGCGTCTACACCGAACACAGACATCATCATAGACAATCACACAGTCAGCCTTAGAAATATTCTTGCTTGCTTGCTTGTTTACATCACCACAGACACACAAACACATAGAGACATCGTCACAGACGTATGGCTACTACAGCTAGTAACAGTCACAGTATCAGCTGATCCAAGAATCAACAGGGCAGATTCATGGCTCTTTCCAGTCCAGCACCAAGACCAACAGGAACAGCAGCAGGCCAGAACTTCCCATGTGGAGCTGAAAAAGACTTCTTGATTCATCAGATGATTATGATGACGGTGTGTGTAGACAGTAGCAGGCTAGAGGTGGTCTGAGTGTTGACAGGCTGCTTGGCACCGAGTCTACATTCATTGTATGAACCGTGTGAACTCTCACAGTGGCTGTGCCATACTGACAGCACTATAAACATTGTTGTTGGTATCATTATTATTATTACTATTTTTTATGGCCTATTAGCTCAAAATAGCAGGCTAGCATATGTTGTAAAGCAACTGGCATGTACTCAGTGTTGAATGTTGCCGGGAGGGCAACCACATTCCACCTTTGAAGGGCAATGGAGTTACCAAAACAGGAACATGACCTCTCTGGGTTCCTCTGTGACAACAGTGATTCGTCGACCGGATCTCTTGCACCAGTTCAATGGCCAGTTGGTTCCATACACTGGCAGACTTGAGAGCCAACGGAAAGAAAATGTGTGTGCTTTGTAGTTCGCCATATTTTGTAATTTTATTAACGATGCTTTGTTGGCTGAGTCATTAACATATGAAACTGTGAACATGCGAGCACTGCCATATTACTATTATCATCATTATTATTCACTGTTACTGCAATGATTCTCAGTGTCAGCTGTTATCACACGGACTGAACTAGTCATCATCATCATCATCATCACGGCTGCAGTGCTGACCTCTTTGAGTTTGACGTAGAGCAGCTGTGAGTCCATGTCGGGTGTTGCCGACTCACTGCCGTCACTCTCATCACAGACCAGCTCACTCACGTTACTACAACTCGTTGTAGTCGCCGCCGCCGGTGTTGTAGCAGTCTCAGCCACACTGCTGTACCACTGATGATCCAACGTCGTATTCACAATGTCTGGTATCTGCAATACATGAACCATCGGTGTAGAATGACTAACTACTGCTTAGCCAGCCATCAACAGTATGACACTGATTGCTCAGAAAAGAAACAACGTTCAGCCCACAACACATTTCTTTCGACATGTACAAATTGTAACCACCTCCACCTAATGGTTTTTTTAATTTCTTAATATATATGCACAAGCTACATGTGAAAATATCTCTTAGAAAAGCACTGGTAATGATGTCGGCAATGCAATGTTTTTTATCACGGTACTGATTTCAGTATCAAAAATACATTATAGTAGTAATGTTAATGCATCCAACTAATTAGCAGAAGTTTACAATGAAAATAATGACTAATAAATATGTCTACAACCAACGTTCCCTCTAAGCTGCGCAGCTGCGAAAGCAAGCTTTGTAAACTGTGCCGCACAGCAGTTCTGATGTTCCATATACGACCTGGTGACTGCAATATATTTACATGTAATAAACACTATGCATTACTTGGTCAGATTGCTCAGTTGTTAAACTATGTTACACAGACATTCATTTGCTCCGCTCTCTCCATAAAACGATTAGAGGGAACGTTGTCCACAACTATACACTAAGCTATAAAAGCCATAATCATAAGCCAGAGAATTACCTTGTCGACTGCAGGTGGTAGGCCGGTACCATGTTCATGCTGTGCTGCTAAGCCTCCGCTTTGTTTCTTCAGCTGTTGCTGCTGCTGCAGCTGGTACTCATAGACTCGTTGCTGTAGCTCCAGCTGATGTTGTCTCTGTTCCAGCTCAATACGCCGTTGTTCTGCGCGACGTCTGTCCTGCTCTATGGACATCTGTATCAGTCGCGCCACCTCACTGTGCGACGAGTTGCGCTCTCGACCCAACACAAATCTACGTAGTACACATATCGATACATTACCTTCTTTCACCCGACATTTTCTGTAGTCACAAAAATTCTCTCCAGGAGCACCACTGAAGATTATATGCGTTGAATTTTTACTTTCACAGTCTGCACCAAGTGTGTTAAATTTCAGCCAAAGGAAACACGATCTAATCAAGGCAACAGGAACTGCATCACTGCATGCAATAAGCAGTCTTTATTTGTTTGGCTACTATCAAGATAGTAAAATTAATCAGGGCCCAGTACAGCAACTCTGTCAGCTGCAAATCATGCACTGCAATCTGAGAGTGCCTGGTTCACAACCGAAACTGGAGTTTGTCAGGGTGTGCATTTGCAGCAGACTCTTTCGCCACGGGCATGGACTGGAAAGAACGGTTGGCACAGGCATGAATGGAGTGTGATTTGGTCGGCAGTCATTTCCTCATTTCAGATCTGGATTTTACTAATGATGTCGCTATTCTCACCAAGCTATTTCAACTCCTCGTACCTGCACTTGAGACGATGGCTGGGCTGATCTTGCAACAAAGTGAGCTTGGTGGTGCACAACTATATACACTGGCCAAATATCATTACAGCATTACATTACTAAGGATGGATTGCTAGAATGCCGTTCAAATCTCTATAGAGTTGAGTGCCACTGAACTGAACGAAGATTTGAGTGGCTGATTTTGCCACTCAACATTTGAGTGGACTGATCTTAACTCGAGAGTGGGTTTTGTGTTCTTGCTACTATTTTCAGGCTAAGTGTGTTTAAACTCACTAGTTAAGTAGACTTCACCACTGAGCGACATTTATGCAATATGCCCGAAGTCACATCTTAGCCTGTTCAATGTTCATCTGCCTATATTTTTGTGAGAAAGAACACGGTGACATACTTGACGTGACCGGATGTGTTGCGCAGAACAGACGCAGCATATGCCTGAGTGACACCGACGAGGCTTTTACCGTCCACTTCAATGATCTGATCGTTCACTTGGACTCTATACACAGAGTCAGGCACAACTCAAGAACGTTCCATCTCTTAATCACTCAATAAGACCAACGGTTAGAGGCAACACTACTCATCACATGTCTAATGACCACCAATGACAATAGCTCCACATACAGAAACATTTGCCGACTTCTTATGCAACTCCGAAAACTTTTTGTGTATCATTTCTTTGTATCTGTTGTGGTTTGTCAGTTTTAAACGAATACAACCTATAAGTGATATAATATGACAGAAAATGACGTCATAGCTAAGCTAATGGTACTGGTATGCTGGTCAGTAGGCTGTGGGTCAGCACATAATCATAAACTGGCATTAAGATGTCGGTTCAGTGACTCAACTGGTATCTCTAATATCTACCATACTTACAGACAGACAAAGGCACAGGCAGGGACAGAGACACAGACGGAGATACACAGAAAAGACATGACACACAGAGACACACTGACACAGACAGACAGGGTGAACGGACCTTCCGTCCCTGTGAGCTGCACCGCCATCAGTCAATGTCTTGATAAAGATGCCAAGTTTTTCAAGACCAGCATCAGCGCCGACGCCCATACCAATGATACTCAGACCGAGACCTTCGTTACCTGCACATACGCATGTTACAGACAACTGACAGCGCATACCCGGTACACAACTAGAGACCAGCTCACACTTCTCCACAGATCAGCACCAGATACAACATGGATAAGATCAGAGCTTCGATGTGACACGGTTGTAATTCATCACAGCTGAAAGGACAAAGAAATCAATGGATAAGACTTCAGTCAAAAAGCACTTACAGTGGACTGGCATGCTCCAGTCAAGAACCTAGACTTCTGACACGCACCTCACATGTGCAACTAGTGTGGATCTATCACTATGACTTTGACGGGTTTTGGTGGCAATCATTCTGTATTGTCCGGAATAAGTCTCTCAAAATTTTCCTGACCATGAGTTTAGAAGATATAATCTATAAAACAATGTTAAAGCGAAAGTTATATGCAAATCTGGAAGCCACAGACACACAAAGACAGATTAACACAGCATAACAATGTTTGTTTTATTTCAATAAAAAAAGTTTCACGGTGATAACAGTGTCACACATGAAAAAGACAACGAGTTGCTCCCTCAAAGACTCCGTACATCACGTGCTATGATCACATGAAGAGCAGATGTTGACTGTTTGTGACCATCGGTAGCCCTACAGGTGGTCTCGGAAGCCCTACTGGTAGCGCGTCGGACTAACAATCAGAAGGTTGTGGGTTCGATGGTTGCTAATGTAGTGTGTATCACAGTGTTGACAGGTAACCACCTGCGGTAAACTGTCCGCTGGGCCGGCCACCACTCCTTCTTCCGAGTTGCAAGAAGTTGAGTTTAAGACTGTCAGCAGCGTTTGATGGACTCGGATCTGGCATAGGTAAATGGTAAAAGCGGTATAGACAAAGCTGATGCTGTGCTGACATTTTCAAGTGCTCTATAATATCAGGAGAGCCATTTACCATTTATACATACACACACCAATAGAACTGACCTTTATCAAGTTGTACATCAAACAGATCCATCTTCTCAACACGCTTCTCCAGTTCATACTCAGCCGAAGCCGACATTGGGTCGATGTCCTCATTGCGACGATCATATTCCTCCACCGAGTACGTCAAGTAGACCTACATGCACACATATACATGTTGTAGACCATGTGCCAAACTAGAAGCAGTTACAGCTAGCTAGCTAGCTGTCAGCTAGCTAGTTAGCTGGCAGTGCAGAAGATGGTGTAAGAGTTAAAGTGATTAACAATGAAACAAACTATGTAAACTTTGGCATTGCAATACGTTACCCCAACAAAGTAACATCAGCATATGCTATGAATTCAGCAATGACCACGTTTTGCAGATGGATCAATGTAAGTACGATTGTGCAGTGGGCTGAAATGTCTTAGTGCCAGTGACCTGTATTACTATCCAGAAGCCAAGACAAGGTAAAGTCCATGACACATGCTCCAGAAACTGGTGCCAAAAAATCAACATCCATTTTTGGTACCGAATTCTAGTACGTGTGTCGTGCAAATCTCTAATCTTCTGGTACCAGATTCCGGCACCGATTAACACCGTTCTACTCTACGCCAGAAAGTGGTGTGCTAGTGACTGATATCATGACTTGTGATTGGTCGATGATAACTGTTGACGTTTTAATGTGTTGCGAAGTTGTTGTATGCAGTGTCGTGATTTGTTTATTTATCTAATATTTTCAGCCGTGTTTATTTTCGGCACCAGAAATTTTCATCCCAGGGCACATGGTACAAAAAACCGCCGCCGAAAATGCAAATCGATTTATGGCTCTGGATTCTGGAGCATGTGTTAGTCATACCAGTGTCATTGTCCGAAAATGTCTAACCTTAATCGGTGAGCGGCTGAATGAGACTTTTGTGGGCTTCTTGTTTACAAAATAGACAACGATGTCATCAGCGTTATCGTAATCGTTGTCATCGTCATCAATGCCGTCAATCTCGTAGTAGTATGACGTGTCATCGTCATTGTAGTAGCAGCAGCAACAGTCGTCATCTGTCGACATCGATCAACACTCAGCAGTGACAGCAGAGGCATTAACTGACAACAAAGTAGTTAGATAATACGAAATGACATGTCAGTGTCTGCGAGTGTTGTCAGTTGTACTGAAATAACACTACTACACAACACTACAATACACTAGACACAGATACACCACGTAACAGCCAATATGAAGTTAACTATTTGATGCCCACTGTTGCCATATGGGTACAGCTATAAAGCAATCCTGCCTGTGCCAGACTGGGTTAAGCAGTCATTTGTATTTTTGGCATCTGTGCACTCTGACGCTCAGCCCTGAGTGACAGAGTGCCCAGATGTCAAAAATTACAAATGGTGGCTTAACCCAGTGTGACACAGGATGATTTATAGCTGTACCCATTATGGCAACAGTGGGCGTCAAAGGATTAAATGTTTGAGTTTCCTTCTTCTTCTTCTGTGAATCCTCTCAAGAGAGATCAAAACTTTTCTGCGTGCAAGGTGAGGACATAGAGCCGATAGTCCACATCCACAGTAACAGAACAGTTATTATATCGTCTCTAACATCAGCCCATCAAGCCTGCATTGAATTCTATGTCTATGTCCGTCATTGCAGGACATCTCAAAAAATTACCTTAACATTCCGCATGTCAAAAAAATCTCAATGTCACCATCTTGGTCAGCAATGTCAGCAGCATAATGATCGAGAGTGAGTGAGCAGGGTTTAACGTCTCCACCAACACAGTATAGGTTATCTAGGAGACAGTTTTACAGGTCAAAAGGCCAACAGTGTCAAAGCACTGAAGGAAGACAAAAATAAACACAAAGAATGCAATAAACGCAATAAACACAAAAACATACAAAAAAACAGAAAATTCCCTAGTCTACAATAATATTATAGGGTGACTAGGGAATGGCTCCCACAGATGGCAGGGTCGCTGAGCCTGAATGGTGGTGGGGCCACCGCGGCACCCCGCATGATGATCGAGAAATTACGATGATCAACATCATGATGATAATGAAGAATCCGCTACTACTGGCTGTGAAGGCTCAGTGTCCAACCTATAGTTGAGATGAGTAGGACTTAACGTCCTGCTCAACATATCATAGGTCATTATGGAGATGATCTTCCCAGCCAATCTCTTGACTGGTGCTAAACAACCAAAAAGTGCAAACCACCCAAAAGTAAACACTTTTTGTGGGCTTCTTGTATACCAAATAGACAACCAAAAACAACCAAAACACCAACCAAAAAACTACTAACATATGTACAAACTGAAGCAAATGAAACTGAAGCCTGGTTTAGCGCGGTCTTTTACGTCGACCGGCCATGAAATGGATTGAGCCAATTCTACAGCTCGCAGGACCCACACAGCAAAAGTCCAGTCAAACACAACTGATATTAGTGAACTGGTACAACACCAGAAGAGACAATCTACACCAAAGAATCAGATGGTCTCACATCACTAACATCTTGTTGGGTGATGTAGTCTAATCTTTATTTTAATGAGTACATTAGTTACCTTCATGCCCCATGTGGGCTCGAAGCATTGTAGATGTAGAATAAGCCCACCTTGTTTACTGGCCGAGTGTCGTAAGAGGCAACTGAACCCGGGTAGTTTTGTTTTGCTGCATTTTGTGTTGTTTAATTTGTGTACCTCCTGTCATTTTTAATTTGTCTTCTGTCCTACAGGTATTTTCCAGCATGAACAAATGTGAATGGCACTGTATAGCCTAATTGTGCCGATGTGCAGGTTAAGAATCTGCTAATGCTATCAATAACTCAGTTACCTTCGTCGGCATCGGCTGTGTCAGACAGAGACCACGAGTCACGGGGATACGAAGCTGCCACACTAACAGACACATACACACAAACCACCAAATACAGTCACAGAAACAGAAATAATTCTATGCTAGTCTGTCATTGTTATTATGTATCTGCTAAATATACACAGTCTTCTAGTTTCTGTAAAGACCGCAAATGCCCTATTAACATTGCAGTCATTAGCCTTTATGTACATATAAACGTCAGCCTTTGTCTATGTACAAAATTTTTAGCATGCTGGCTCTACAGTAAGTCACACTCATAATGTCATTACATATTGCACATGCAGCAAAAGAGCTTAGGGATATAATCAATTACTGGAATATCACTACAAGTTTGAAACACAATTGGCAGGATGACAGCCAATCAGAAACCGAGGTATAAAGTATTGGAGACAATTAAAACCTTCCATACAAACTAAGACTGAAAATATCACAATAAACGTTAAATAAGACACTAGTTAGCGGACACAGAGTGGACAGTTTCAGTGTGAAAAACTAGTTAAAAGATGAAAACTGGTACGTGCCAGTATCTGACAACTGCTGTCATCTGAAGAATCATCGTAGATCATTTGTCATTTGGCCGACAGTGTACACTGACAAAGTGACAATGTGGGCCATCAGTATCAGCCTGTTTCACCAAATCCTTAAGGTGATGTACTGTCACCCATGAGTCACTCCTGATCCAAGAAGATCGGAATTTATGTTCCAAAACAAGATGAATGTACATGTGTCACAATATTCATCATAATCTGTGTCATTGTCAGTGGGTAAAGTTGAGGCCTTTTCAATGTGGCTGTGATTGTCAATTGAGATTACCGATAAGAAATCACAATGTGCACTAAACAACAGCTTGCAGCATGTGCGCCACTTATACCTTGGAATTAGTTTAAACCCGAAAATTCTACAAAATATACAGTAAAACTGCAAAAAAATGGCTCACTCACAGCAGTGCAGTTTCCCTGCAGAATACTCTGTGTGAGTTAGTAGAGATCTATGTATTAAATGGATGAGGAATGAGGAATAACAAGAATGGACCAGAATGACGTGTACGGAAGGTCGTCTTTAGAAGACAACTTCTTAATGGCCCACCTCGCATGTCCAAACGTGCAATGAGAGAATTATTAAAGCATAGAGAAATACAATAAACACTCACGTCACGTTGCTCTGGCGAGCATGTCTCACTGCCTCCGTCGAGCAGCTCGCGGACTGTTTACTAACTGGCTCACCGAGCACGACGTAGTCTGTGTCACCGCTCGATTCATCGTCCTCCGATACAGACATTGCCTGGACGTCGTTATGGTCGTATATCTGAGCTTCAGCTTCCGAGGCACAACCTTTCGGTCTTTTCTGCTGCCGAAACCATCTTGTGTCAGTGTCTTGTGGGTCGTCGGCAGAATCAACGTCACAACCGTTAACTCTCTCTCGATGTTCTAACCATATGGTATCAACAGTTTCAGTCTGATGTACACAGATACCAGTCTGTATGATACTGTTTGTAGACAAACTATGCCGTTCACACTGTTCTGAATGAGCATCATTGTTTACGCCAGAACTGACACCTCCACTCTGCCGCGGCAGTGACACTTCATGTGACCCGTTTGAGGCAGACAATTCTTCAACCACTGACCCTTGTGAGTGACTGCTATCAGTGACTGTTGGGCCACATGTGTGGTCCAGCAACACATCCTCTTTCTGTTCCTCTGATGAAGCAATACGGTCATATTCACTCTCTTGCAAACAGGCAGCAGAATTCAATCCACCGATTGACGAGCTGTCTTGAATTTCGTTCTGTTGACACAACCCTGTATCAGCATCATCATCGGTAATATGCCTAGGTGTAGTAACAGAATCTAACAAGGCAACAGCTGAGTCTCGTTTTAACGAGGACTTTTCAGTGTCAACATCTTTACACTCGCAAACACTGCCCTCCAGCGTCTCGCAGTCTGCCGAACTGGTCCGCTCAAGGTCACAACGAGCAGGCAATGACCTTGAAATGTTGTTCACAATCGGTACAGTTCTGTTACTATTCATTACAAAAGTCACACATTGGCTGCTGGAATTTGCTGCTTTGTCATTCAGTGTTTCGGAGACTGTTAACTCATCAAGGTCACACTGAACAGAACATGACCTTGAAGAATCAAATGACTGCGAAACATCGGCTGGCATATTGCTGCTATTACCGGGATCATTTTGCAAAGTAGTGTGCTGGCTATAGTCACAGACTGGAAAACTGCGACAAGTAGCAACTTCAAGGTCATGACGAGAAGATGACCTTGAGGAATCGAACGACTTCGAAGGTTCGACGACTCTTGAAACAGTACTGCTGCTATCACTGTGTAGAAGTACATGGTGACTGCTAGTGGCGGCACTGCACACCAGTCTCTCACGGTCTGACGAACTGTCCCCAGCAGTGTTTTCAACGTCGTCACAAAAGCACAACGGATTTGACGAGGTCGTGCCTCCGTTATGACCTGTAGTCCGTAACGATACATGACTAGCGCCATTGCAGTCGACTGCAGCACTGCTACCACAACTGTCCACATCAGAGCACTTTGCCTCCATCGCTGCAGACAGTCGCCGTGACCACATCTCGGCGGAGTCCGCCGTCGGACTCACAGTGGAATCCTTGAGTGCCGCCGCAAGGTCATGCCCGCTCTCGGATCTCGCCATTTCTTCTCCTGAACCGCTACTGAACGTACTCTCACTCATCAGAGGATCTGCATCGCCGACAGAGAAATCTTCCACATGCTGGCGTCGCCAGTATTCATCGGCCTGGCACAGCGAAGCCTCCAGACAGTCCTTTGACACCATCAGAGACTTCTCTTCTCGTGACCTTCGCTTCGGAAGAAGGACGGCACGACCGGCGCCAACAGATAAGTCGAGGTTCGGTCGATTGTTCTGTCGAAGGACGACTCCAGCCACTTCGCTGGGATCTACCATCACACCGCCTCCTCGCCCCGATGATGTAGACCTCGAGTTCTCAGTCAATGACCTGCTAGTGACAACTGACTTCAAACTTTCCACAGCTGCCCCTGAAACGAGTTGTGACGTTGAATTCTCGTCAAGCGACCTCGAGCCAAGCTGCAACCAAGTGGTAACACCATTGCATGAACCATTTCGACCGTGAGTGTGATGTAC
>Ga0056114_1000489_pt1 | contig 14006 bp, 8 predicted proteins | sample WorMetHERISLAND1_FD_77005 | JGI IMG/M metagenome (GOLD analysis project Ga0056114, IMG submission 77005) | Marine gutless worms symbiont microbial communities from Max Planck institute for Marine Microbiology, Germany - Olavius loisae HERON... ...
AATGCACAATGATGGAGCAGCGACGGCTGTTCGCTGTTCCCGGATTTCCCGGGAATCTAGCCGTTTTCATTCCCGGGAATTCGGGAATGAAAAAGTCCGGGAATGAAAACACTAAGTGCAAATGCTGCAGCAGTCACCATTGATGTTGGCTGTTTATCAGAATATATGGCAGTTTATGTATTTTGTGGTAACTTTATCACGATGCCATATCACCCTTCTCCACTGAATTGCATTATTGCTGTTAACACGTGTCTCTAATACTGTGCTATCAGAATAAATTAGGTAGCCTAATTAGTAGTAATTGGTCAGTAGTTTGATCGTAATATATTGCACAGAAACATGGCAGATTTTATTACGTTTGATGAGCGGATTGTTGTTTATGTACAGGACTTTGAAGACCATCGTGATGCAGATGATGCAGTGTATGAACTCAATGGACGTGAGCTTTGTGGAGAAAGGTATATTTGCCATCGTCATTTCTTTGTTCTTTTGTTTTTATTCACATTGGTTTTTCAAGCAGGAGCACCAGCTGTGGCCTTGTTTCATGGTGTGGTATTTGGTTGGACAAGAAGGAACAGAGGCAGGTGAAGAATTATCTGGTGATAGAAGATGACAGGAATCTAAGGATGTGGTAGCTTCTGGTATGCGTTCAGATTGTCATGATGTGAATGTGAAACTAATACAACACGATGCCGCTTGTTATCTACACTGTCCCTATTCCACCTGGAATTTCAGGATTATCCCATTGGAGTAGTAGATCCATGATGTTGGGGTCTGTGGAGAGCGAACACCCCAGGCTAATCGGCGATGAAATTATTTTTGATTATTCCAACCTACATGACCTCAATATGTCAATGTCACCGACGGATGCCACGGCAATACTGCGCTCAGTGTAGCATCACAAAATACAACTCTTAGTGCCCATCCTCGGGCTTTAAAGTACCACTAGTACTTCTCTCAAAACCCATCCCGATTCCCTGCTCTTTTTAACAACGCACACACTGAGTTTACTACTGGTGGGAGCTTAGCATCTCTCCTCGACCTGTCACCATATGTTTCTCTGCACCTGTAGGAAAGGGAAGGTACATTGTAACTTGATGCCACTGTTTAGAGTGTGGCTGATTGCATAGAGTTGTTGCATGTAGAGTGATAGTGGAGCACGCTCGTGGCACTCCGCGTGGAGAAGATATGCGTCGCGATCTTGATCGTGGATATTCAATTCCATCACGTCGTAGCGGAGGAGGTTCCCGTGGTGATAGGTTCGTCTCAACAGTTGATGTTGACGATTATAGGCAAACATGTGTGCATGTTGCACACAAAGACTTTATTTAGCCACCTTGTGCACAAGTTGTGTGTGGGTACTGCGGTGGCAGTCCCACCGCCATTCAGGCTTAGCAAACCTGCCCTCTGTGGGAGCTGTCCCCTAGTCACCCCATATTAGTGTAGACTATTGTACTATTTCGTGTTTATGTGTGTATTTTTTGCGTTTTCTGTGTTTTCCTTTATAGCTTTTTCCTTCAGTACTTTGATACTGTTGGTTGGGTCTTTTCACCTGTAAAAACCATCTCCCATAAAACCTATACTGTGTTGTCGGGGGACACAAAGCACTGCTCAGTCCAATCCAATACCTTAAATGCTTATTTTATAGTAATGTGATTTTCATACTCGGCAGAGGAATAATGACAATTGTGGTGTGTTAATTTTACTAACAGTTTGCCTATTGGCAGAAGATGAAACAAGCTTAAGAATTGTAGTATGTGGAAGGGAACGTGACATTGACCTGTGTAGTGGGCTGTGCTGCTGACCTTGTGTTTTGTACTGCGCAGTCGATATGGTCCTCCGACGCGCACAGATAACCGCATTATTGTTGAGAATCTGTCGTCACGTTGCAGCTGGCAGGTAATTTTGTCAATTTTGCTCAGTTTGTTACTGCATAACGGCTGGGTTCTTGGTGTGCTATTAATGCTCAATGTTTATTCATTTTGCTTGTTAAACTGTACGATATACAGGCTTGTATAATTACGTGGCTTTATGTATCGTATTAGAATTATGCAGTTGTAATTTTTAACATGTGTTGGTGCTACTTTAGTGATGATGTGCAGTTTTGGTGAGTAGTTTGTAGTCACTGTTTGCACTTTGCAGTACGTTAGAATGTGTTGTATAAACGCTGAAAATGCACTGTGTAAACGTCACTTTAAACTTGTCTTAAAGATGGGCCGCACACCAAGCAATGGTCATTTGGTCAGTCAATCAATGGAAGGTCAGTCAGTGGTCACTCAGTTGCCGTCATTGGTGGTTGCACACTAGCATGGCCAGCGCACATGCATCAGACAATGGGTCAAGATGACCAATCAGTGAGCAAAGCAAAAGCTCCGCCCACCTGTCACGGCTCCGCCCATGTGTGCCTACCAGGCAAGGCAGTGGGCGGACACTGTTCAGTCACTCGAGTTGTCAGTCAAAAAGTCAGACGCTGATTGGTCAAACATGCGCAGGTAATGTTCATTGTGCGCTCGATATGTGTCGTCTGCCAGCCCACCCCGATATGCCCACATGTTTGATAGCTTGCATAATGTTTCTGGGGAGAACACTCCATATCAGTGGTCAGTGCTAAATAACTGATAATTTTCATCCAGAGGAAACTGTGTAGCGGCATAATTTAACAGTTGAAATCAAAGGAATTTCTTAAGAATTTGAAGATATGACTGTCACACACAAAATGCATGCCAGAATCTCATTTTGAATATTTGTCAGGATAGAAGATCTTGAGTGGTGGTATGTCCGTGCACTGAACACTGGTTAAGTTCACAGACGTTGCTGTCTTTATTTTTTGTGCTGAAAGTCGGAGCCAGTCTTTCAGAATGCAAATTGTGGCAAACGTAAACTACAGAGTGGCCATTTAACTGTAAACAGTGTGAAGTATCAGAGAAATAATTTCAATAAATGTCAACTTGTAAGGTGTCATAGCAAGTGTAGGCTGTTCCTGCTTCATCACCATACACATGTGTTGAGGAACGTGTTTGAATGTGGGGTAAGCTGTGTTGTGTACATAGCATTCATAATGATAACTGATGGATCAGTGATGGCTGACTGTGTGATATACTGCTTCGTTGATTCCTAGTAGGCTGGGGTTAACTTCCGGAAAACCCAGGGAGTTTAATAGTTCCAGGACTGTGACCGCCCACAATTATATTTAGTCTGTAGGCCATTTCTACAAGTGTTCAGTCTTTGCTGAAGCTGTGATTTATGACATGTCAAATTTGCTCAACACGGTAGTGTGAGAGTGTTGTAAGGGCGACCGTCAGTTGAGAGTTATATCCAAGATTTTCTGCTTATTATGTTTCGAATCCACTCCAGTTTTCATGCATTGATCAGTAAATTGTGGTTGTATTGTTTCAGAACACGTTCTTTAATCGAAGTCAGTACCCGATAATTCACACATAGGTTCTTACAGCATCAATCATGGCACATTCATGTCTGCTATTATGTAATTTGTTAGTGTTTGGTCTAGATACATTTTATCCCTCTAGAAACAAATGATGTAGTTCTGTTAAGAAAGACTCGTGGTAATGTTGTGGTAAGTGGTATTGGGAGTTGACATAAGGATGTACTGTGAAGTATTACTACACACTTTTCACACTGGTGACGGGAACTAGTCTGCATGTGCTGTTGTGGCAATGCAGTCTGCTAGTTGAGCATTACAGCTGCTGTGTCTGATGTAAAAATGGCAGGATTTGAAGGACTTCATGAGGCAGGCTGGTGAGGTGACCTATGCCGATGCACACAAGGACCGCAAGAACGAAGGGTCGGTGTAATGTGTTGTGTTTTATCAGATTTGTGCATAGCCTAAAGAAGATGGGTGACAAACTATTTATTCAATGACTAGTACTGCTGGTGCTATTACTACAGTAAAGAGGAGCAATCTGGTGGATTTGTCAGCGGACTGTGGACACTGAACACAATCTTCATTGTGTAGCCATATACCTCTTTTATTATTTTCTAGTGTTAAAGTGGGTGCTGGTTAAAAGGGGAATTGTTCGTTAGTTTCTTAGTTTGGCTTTGCAGCAAAAAATAGCTGGGGAAATGACTCCATTACACTGCGAGCTGGCTACCATATGTCTGAATACAATAACGTTTGGCTGAGACGTCAGAGTCCATTAATGTTGTTTCACAGACGATGTTGCCTTTTGTTGGAGTGTACTTCATGGACTGATAACCATGTATTTCGTGTGTGTCACAGGGTTGTGGAGTTTGCGACGTACAGTGAGATGAGACGAGCTATTGACAAGCTGGACAACACCGAGCTCAACGGCCGACGTGTTCGCCTTATCGAGGACAAGCAGACCAAGCGTCGTCAGAGGTTGGCCACTGTACCATGCCAGTTGTTCTGCAGCTAGCTCTTTAGAGATGTGCTTTGCTCTAGTTATACAGTACAGTGTCCCAGTACATCTTCAAAACTGCTCGAACAAGTCAAGTCGGCAGCTGTTGCCCTAAACCCTGAGCGTCAGAGTGCTCAGATGTCAAAAATTACAAATGACGGCTTAACCCGGTCTGGCACAGGATGCTTTATCGCTGTACCCATATGTCAGTGTGCGTCAAAGGGTTAATTTTACAAACTTCAGTCAACAGAACTGATGTAAGTTCTAGTGTTGTGATTGTGTTTGTCGAAGGTCGCGGAGTCGTTCGGCAAGTCGTTCGCGTACTCGTTCCCGATCTCCTCGCCGAAGTGCCAGCCGTTCTGCGTCTCCTGCCAAGAAGAATCACGCCGCTGCATCAGACGCTTCGGAATAACTCTTGACAAGGCACTGCAGATGCAGTGGACAATGTAGACTGTTGATGCAGCATTGTTGACAGTCACAGATGTCACCGTCTTTTTGACACTGATTTATCAACAAATGTGCTGTGTCACTTTTCTGCCTAATAACATTGAGTGAATTGATGAAAAAAAAGAGATACTCCGTCTTTTTTATTTTTTAGTGACTTAGTGGCTTACTAGTTCTATGTAGCAAGTTAACTTGGCATAACTGACAACAACATGCTGTCATTTAGAACATAGTGTTACTATATGACATGGTGACCTATTATATTATCGAAATGCATGCTGTTTAATTTTGCGCCAAAACTACTGTTGGAGCATTCAAAACTTTTATTTTTGGCATAACTATATTTTTCACTGAAGGCAAACTGCAGCTGTTGCAGCAGCATAAGCTAATATGTGGTATCCGTTTTCGTTGTGAACTGTTGGACGTGGATTGGGAGCAGACCACTGCGTGTATGTAGCTTAGTGTTGTGTTCATTTGTGGCAGATGATGTGACACCAGTGAACACCACTTGGTTCAGCCTCTAACACAGTCAGTGTGTAATACTGACTGAAATAGGACATAAACAAGCCACTGAGGGATTGTTAGGGTTTCTACAGTTAACGGAGAATTACGAGGTATACATATTGGGGGATCTAAATCCTTTAGGAGGTAAGAGATGGCAGGGTTGCCATGCTGCCATACCCGTGACTGAATAACAGCAAATGCTGGTAGTAATTTTATTATTAGCAGAAGAACTTTGCACTATGTTCAGATAGTGTTCTGAAGGTGGGCTCTGTCACCAGATGTCTAATTTGGTACTGACCAAGGATCAGTGGTTAGCAAGTCATGTTACTGATAGAATTCTGTTAAGCATCGTCGGCAGTTTTCACCTGATGGATGACGGAAAGTAGACAATTCTGCTAAAATGCATCGTGTCCCAGCTCCTCATGCAGCCAGCAGTGTTGACATTGTAGTCGTCATTTAATCACAACAACAGAAATCAGTAACAAATATGTAATGTGACGAGTAACTCACAATAAAACCACAGGTGAGTATAGTACCGATACATTTGTTGACACTAGTCTTGACATCAGTGTATCGACAGTACCGCTTGTAATTACAATACTACCATAATACAGTTCAAGTTACGCCAACAGTTTAATACCATACTTATGATTATGAATACATAATTGCAGTAATAGAGATTTGCAGAAAACAACATTAACAAGTAACGCAAAATACTCAGAAGTAACAAGAAAATGACTTCATCTGACTCCGATCACATCCACTGATAACAGATTTACATGCCAATAACAACATACTTTACAGAAATAAGCGGCTAAGAGAACGAAAATAAAAAAAACATAGTTCTGAACATGTCTGATGACCATTTCACTGTTATATGGACTGAATAACAGAATACTGGTAGTAAGTTTATCATTATGAGTGGAAGAACACTGTTCAGATGAAGGCCATGCTGATTATCGTAAGATAATAACTATTAACTAAGTACCGAAGCTATAACAGTTTAGGTACAAACATGATCCAGTGTGTTTGACAAGCTACAACTGCTGCATGTGTATTCGAATTTGAACTATACGAGTGACATTAATTACAATAATAAAACACTACAACCATCTAGTTACCTACGATTCATAGAGTGCCAACATCAACTGAGATAAGATGTAGTACAACTGTACAATGTAAAGTGAATTTATCTACAAAATGCGCAATATAATACATGGCTATAACAACGAACGCATCCTCCAGTGGCCTCTGCAATCATATTTCCAGTTTCTCAGCATTGCAACAAGCAATGGAGCAACGTGAAGTTCTATATAAAAAGATGAAATATGTTTGTTTATTATTGCTTTGGCTCAGTGGTTGAATTATAGCATAATTTATGAGGGGCCGCAAACTATGGTGAGCCTAGAAAATTTCTGAGGCCCCAGCCGCACAGAAGTCACATTCTGGAGAGCAAAAAGCATCAGCATTAGTGGTTAGAATGATATGTTGCAATAATGGATTGATGGGTGATTTCATGGGGGCTTTTTACAGGCCCCTTTGTACCCTCGCAAACCAGATGTTACGCAGGGCCCCATGTCTTTCAGGGGCTAGGCCCCCATGTAATTCAACCACTGCTTTGGCCACAGAACTAATACGTTTAGATGCACTCAGTTATCTTAGCCATAGATCGGCTGGGGCCATTGACAGGTGCAAGAAAACCACAAGAAGCTGCTAGGGTGAGAATGTGCACACCAAGCATTCATAAAATGTCCAACTTATCACAGCATTGAAGGCCATGAGTTTATAAACCACTTTCAAAATAACAATAGGAATTAGTAACCGCACAACTGGCAAAGATACATGGTTACATTACAGGAGTTCATATTACCGGCAAGACAATATGCAATTACCTGAAGCTGGTGCAAAACACTCGCAAACATTCACCAATAAAATACAATACTGTAGTGTCTAAATAAATATGTTTTAATAATAAATACCACAGCATACACTAACAAAAATCGTTAACAAAAATACTGTGCCCAATGTGACAAATAAATTCTACAATCAACTGTGTTCTAGCTATATGTATTTCTTTGTGATTGTAGTTTTATTTTTATACATTCACTTTGTAAGTGTGTGCATGTCATACTGATATAAAATGCTACCTACATTACATTACTTACTTATTTAACTTGATACCTCAAATACTATAAAAACAAATAAATTAATTTGCAATCAGAATATTTTCTGGTTGCGGGAATAAACAACTTGAGTAAGTTCGGTGTAAAATGACTGCCAGTTAAGCTATTTAAATTGGATAGTATGTGAAACAGTTGTGTCCAGGGCAACAATGGATAATCCATTGTTGCCCTGGACACAATGGATAATCCATTGTTGCCCTGGACACAATGGATAATCCATTGTTGCCCTGGACACAACTGTTTCACATACTATCCAAATTTAAATAGCTTAACTGGCAGAGGTGTGACTAGGTTACAAACAGTACTGTTAACAAGGAGCTGTTTAATAGAAAATCTGTGAATAAATATAACAACAGTGAATTACTGGCTGAAACTGTCTCATGCCATCCAGACTACAGCAATAAGCATACAAATGAATTACTGATGACAAGGACAAAAAGGTTTCACGTCTTTCAATGCCTTAACTGAGGGCTTGGACAGTCGCTCTGTAAATGAAAACTGTGATTGAATCCCATTCATGACACTGCCAGTGATCTTGACTGTGACTTATCTTAACACACCACTTGAACCCAGGGTTTCCATGTTAAAAAGTCTACCTGTACCAATAAACAGTGGCTGCATTTAGTGAGAACATTCTTCCATTGCAATCCCTTCAGTCCATCGCTGCTTCTTCTGTCGAGCCAGAGCAAGCCAGGCTGGTTCGCCAGACGTGTCCTCACAACGACCACTGGTTGTCGGCACTGACGAAGTTCTCTTCTCCGCAACGGCCTTTCCAGACTTCAACAACTGTGTGTGTTCCACATTGCCGGATGCACAGCTGTCAGCCAACTGGGCCTTGCCACTTTGATACACAGAAGTTCCACCAGTAGATGAGTGTGCCGCAACTGGTGTTGTCTTGTCTTGATGCTGTGGTGGATGGGAGATCGAGCTGTCAACAGTGGAAGCTGTTCGCTTGTGGCTAAGTAGTGCTGGCCTACTCGTTGGATATGCATCGGCCGACGGTGAAGTTTTGACTGGTTTCAGTGCAATGCTGTGTGATTTTTTCAGCTTTATTTCCAACTTATTGCCGCTCTCGTCGGTCGTCCACAGTGCAGATGAACGAAGTCCTTCCACTGAGCGTCGGGTGCCAGCTTCAGTATGGTGTTCGGTTTTCTCTGGACAAGATTTCTGTCGTGCGAACACTTGCCAGCCGCCAGTAGACGGCTGTTGTGTGCCAGTTTCTGACGTGGCATTAACTGCAGAATTGATCTTCTGAACCAAACTACTGGTAGTTGAGGTCACTGTCTCAGCTGCTGTAGACCGCGGCATCTGTTTCTTATCAACAGAATCACGACACCGATCCAGTTTAGGCACATCCGTGGCAGTTATTTCTGAATTTGCCGACAAACTACTAGTTTGAGCTAATGACCTGGGTTCCGACTTGCCCCCTGGGTGGCCAACAGATGCAGATTTTTCGGCTTGCAGAGTGTCAGTCGCGCTGGAGGCATTACTATAATGATGCAGCTTTGTGTCTTCTTTACCAGTGTTTCTCAACACAAAGGCACTTGGCGAGTACTTGTTGATATCTGCTGACTGAGTGGTTTCACCCGTGGCAGAGTGTTCATTGCAAATAGCACTGACAGAACTACCATCATTACAGAAACTGATGGCCTCTGCTACGGAATGGTTCTTTGTTGACGATGGTTTCTGAATAGCGATTTCGTCTGAATCTAAAGAAGACATTGACTTCCAGGCTGGACTGAGCTGTGGCAATCCAGCTGTGTCTAGTTGTGAGCTGAGAGGGTCTAATTTATGAGATGCGAGGGAGATAGAATGTATAGTTTTTGGCGGCTTTTCGACAGATCCTTGGACCTCGGTGTCCTCACGGTCGTGTTCAACTGTGGATCTGTTCTGATAAGACTGAGCAATCTGTGATGCTAGTCTGTGGAACTTGGTGAACGCTTGTCTCAGCTCAGAGTCTATGTCCTGTTGGCCCGACGATGCCGGTAACTTCATGGACAAATCTCTCTGAACGGCCGCTCTTCCACGTCTTGCACTGCTGTGACTGGCAACTGCTTCGGCTACTTCGTCGGGCACGGCGATTGTCTGCTGCCGTTTTGTGTTCTGATCTTTGTGCTGGTGACCTTTCGCCAGCCTGTGCACAGCAGCATCGCTGACAGAAAGTTCTCTGTCGTTGGAGGTCTTCTCTGAGACTGTACGAACTGCTGTAATAACCCACAAACATAACATCACTGAAGAAATAAATTAACCTCTATACACACTGCTTGGCCACTTTTGGTTGTGTGTGAATGAAATACAAGTCACAGTAGTCGCCAAAGTACAGACGAAGTGAGGCTTACAGCATCTTCCTAGTTACAGACACCATTCAAGACAACAGTACAAATCAGAGTGACATTCAGTTTGTGCTGGGAAGAGCGACGTTTGTGCTGGGAAGAGCGACCCATACTAAAAGTTTAGCAGTAATGTGACAAAATGATGACAACCAGTGTTTGGTCTTCATTTAGTCAGCCAAAGTTTCTGGAATTACTCAGCCATATATTGAATCTGCAAACGCGACCCAAACTGCTCAGTATGCATTATCATTGGCTGGATGTATGACCAACAACATTAGACCACTGATTAATCACGTTTGTGGATGCATCAACAAAAATAAGAAAAACAGAGTCAAAATAGTCAACAAATTCTCCTGAATCTACACTGTAAATCAAAAACAGGTCACTTGATGCTTTACCATAACTTTCACAAATGTGAACTGATTTACAAATTTTTTCACCGACAAATTTGCAATATAAATCGATTAAACATTTCCACGTTATCTGTAGTGTGTTGCTACACCACCTTGTGAAAATTAATGCTACTGATTTTTCACTTGCATTGTCACAATTAACAAATTTTATTACGAAAAATTCTCAAGACACTTTTCATGCATGACTAACAACAATCAGTGCGTATGTCCGTCGATCTTTAAAATCAGATGACTGCATAAATCAGCTGAAGGGCTGCAACACAGAATCAGTTTATTGCGTATGCTGTCTAAATCACCAGCAGCTTCGAATTTTCAAATGTAACAAGGCAGGGTATCAATGCATTCTGGGTGAGGTGGGTCTTTATCATCGTACATAGCACAAAAAAATTGTAAATCATGTCACATTTATCAAAGTTATGACTATCACCAATTGTTTTTTTTTTTGACTCAGTATACTTAACTTCATTAACAACAGATAGGATCTCAAAGCATGTGTCAACCGCATGCACACAGTCCTTATTATATGATTGCCGACGAGAAGCCAAAGACTGAAACTGAAGTAAACTAAATTAAAAATAAAACATGAATGTAAATCCAAGTATATATAAATACTGGTCTGAGACGTGAAGAGAAACTTACATGGGTCAGAATCGTTATTAGCTTCAGCATCATCCAACTGATCAGCATTCAAACCATCATCAGATTTCTTTGACGTTTCTTGTACAGCTTCGTCATCTGGCGACTGTACTTCAGTAACCTGAAACAACAAGCACATGCTGACGTTTAGCTTACAACAAGTCGGTACATCAAGTCTAAGTTAGTAAAGCAGTTATTACGCCCTTCCTGCTTGGCAACGGACTGGGAAAGATCGTAAAATATATAAAAACGGATCATCAGTCATAAAAAAAACACAAAGAAAACAGATGAGTTTTGAGCTTGTACTTAGACAAATACTAGTTGTCTGCTTCAAGAACTGCTGCTGGTAAATTGCTCCATACGACTGGGCCGGAAACAGCGTATAGTTACAGTATAGTATGGAATAGTATAGCGGAGATGAGTCTGTGCCGGATAACTGTTGCGTGCCTGCACAGAATCGGTGAGGTAGTCTGGGCGATGGCGTGTGTGGATTGTGAACATCACCAGTGTTGCGTGTTTCTGTCTGCCACATCAGGGAGTTCAGAAATTAATGGACAGAACAATCAACTAAAAATAACTGATAATCGACTAAGAGCTGACGGAATGTTACTCAAGCTCATATTTCAAGTGCCATTTTTTAACGATAGCATCACTTAATAATATACAATGCAGACTTATCACATTTGCATCAACAGAAAACTGAACAGACTAACAACTCTTGTAGGAGGGATAATATGGGCTGATTTTAAGCAAAATTCAGTGTACAATTACTGGAAGTACACAACAATGTTGCATATTCATAGATAATTCATAAGCATGAATGTCACACAGACCCGGACAGCTTCGTGTTGGGCAATGTAAGGCTGGTACACGGATAAGACGCGGCGGCCTCGTGGTCTCACGGCACATTTGTGCATTGCAGCTTTGGAGCTCAGAGTGTAGCAAGATCTTTGACTGATTGCATTCAAGTCAACATCGACTGCACTCAAATGACAGGAATACACGGCATACAATGTTAAACCAGGAATTAACCCTTTGACACCCACTGTTACAACATGGGTAGAGCTATAAAGCATCCTGTGCCAGACCGGGTTAAGCCGTCATTTGTAATTTTTGACATATGAGCACTCAAACCAGATGTCAAAAATTACAAATGACGGCTTAGCCCAGTCTGGCACAGGATGCTTTGTAGCTGTACCCGTATGGCAACAGTGGGTGTCAAAGGGTTAAAGTAAGGACGGATGCAACAAAGTTCACAGATATGATTACAGCACATCTGATCAAAAGGAGGTCACATGTTTTTCCAAAATAAAGATAAGTTTATGTGCAGAGTGAGTGGAGTTCAGTGCAGAAATGTAGCAGTGCCCTAGTGGTTTGTAAATTCAAACTAAAAAATGCACTTTTTCGGAAAAAAATACTATGACTTCGGTGAACCCAAGAGTAGAAATGTGCCAGTTTTTTTTGAAAACAGAAGCCATCATGATAGTAGACAAAGCTGAGAACAGTCGAGTTTTGAGAGGTTAACGAAAAAAGCATAACACACCTTTGACGTCAGCAGCAGAACAGTCCACATCAGTAGCATCATTGGTCGATGCCCGTGAGCTCGCAAAGAACACCTGATAATATAACAGACAAAGATCACTGCATGTGATTCAAACAAAACTAATCAATCAATCGTTCAACATAACCAGAGCAGAAATTTGTCTACAAACACAAAATGTCACAGATTTGGCATCATACCTCTTCAGTGTCTTCAACTTTAAGCGAATTAGCCTAAAACACAAAAAAAATGAGACGATAATATATGATACAAATGACTTGTTTATTTTTTTGTGCAATTAGTAAAACGGACAGTCAACACCATACCTATTAACACACTTAGCAATACACAGCCTAAGTTAAAGACAATGACGTACCATAAGTATACCATTTACCTAGTAAATATAGGTCAGTTTGCCATCTGCTTGATTTTAAGAGGTGAATGTGATAGGTGCAAAATTTTGGTGCAAATGACGTTCACTGAAGGAACCACGTACTGGAACTGGAACTTTTTCAGCCATCAGTTATTAACATTTAACATAATGGTTAAAATATATCAACACAAGAAAGAATTACACAATGATTACAAAGCGACTGACATGATGTGGCATTACCTGGTGGAATGTAAACGGCGTAGGTTCACCGTAGATGTGATTCTGCAACGAGAAACTGCGACTCAACTGACTATCGCTCTTCCACAGCAACGAAGATGGATAATTCTGAAACGATTCATCATAGATAATTACCTAGTGGTCATGTACCAGTGCAAATTTTACCAATTTACTTGACAAACATTAAGATGTCTAGTTAGTGATGGTAAGATTTAAAAGAGCTGTATATAAATCAGTAAAGAAGTAATTTTGTAAGACTAAAAGCCTCCATAGTAAAGGCTGAGCAAAAACATGGTATAATCTCTAATATAAACTGACAGTTAAACTAAGAAGCTAAGTAAAAGTAAAGTGCACATACTGCTAACTGTGAAGATCTTGCAGGAATCTGGTCCGGAGGATGTCGAGAAGCAAGCCGTGCTTCAGATTGGTCAGCTGATGTTTCCTCTGGGATCACATCGTCCAATGACAGACTTGTGTGTTTTAACGCACGTTCTGTCTTACTCCCACTGCACAACAGATGCATTAGACAATTAACAGAGACAAAGTGGAGTGATATCAAATGAAGAAAAATAAGACTCAGTGCTCGCAATCCACCAACATGCACCAACCTTGTAATGTCTAAGTCATCCATAACAAACGAAATATGGTGTTCACGTGCAAAGATAAAGTTATCAATAAGTTTACCCACACTAAAGAAAAATTATACAGTGAAACGTTTCGTTTCCATAAATTCCCTGAAAAATCCTAGTCGACGCAAGTATACAGTGTCAGTCAAAAAAATTCCCCCCTGAGGTTATCCGAATTTTTTTCATTTTTTCACAAATGGTTAAGAATTTTTAATCAATTTTTTACACACCTATTACCGGTACATGTTCCTATGTACGCTAGATTACAAATTTTTATTCAATTATCTCCAACTTTGACGAAGTTATGCCATATTAAGCGCGACTACCTAGTTCATATAATA
>Ga0056114_1000490_pt1 | contig 14006 bp, 11 predicted proteins | sample WorMetHERISLAND1_FD_77005 | JGI IMG/M metagenome (GOLD analysis project Ga0056114, IMG submission 77005) | Marine gutless worms symbiont microbial communities from Max Planck institute for Marine Microbiology, Germany - Olavius loisae HERON... ...
ATTGTTTTATATGTAGTAATTTTATTTCCCCGAAGAGAAGGTTTATGCGATGCTTGTGTGTAATGGGGCCCCACAAAATATTTATGGCCTAGGGCCCCGCAAAGCCATAATCCGGCCCTGGGCACGTATATGCTCATTGTGGCGAATGTGGTCTATGCAGTCTGCAAGGGCGCTAAGGTTAACGAAGAGGAGTCTATTTTTGGCGGAGATCAGTAAAACAACACTGCAAGTCTGCTTATCGTAAATTTCGTGTACGAATATGTACAGCAGCTCATTCATCTGCGTGCAATTAAACGCATTCATCATTGTCTGTTGACAGTTATCGCGTGCTGAGGTCACGAGACTTCAGCTTGATGTATTGTCGTTCCATTTTTCGTCGAAATCATTTTATTGATTGCCGGCGTGGACAAAAGGTTGTTGATAGTTTATCTGCACCATTTGTTGAGGCTATTTTTTCTATTTGCTTCAGCCGCAAATGATATGCCTATAACAGCTGTTAGGCCTACGTGAGGTATTTGTTTCAGTTAGTTTGAGTTTCAGCTATTCAGAAAGATTGTCCTTCAGCCCATTCGTATGAATGAAAGTTAAGTAAATAAATAAGTTCATTTGGATGTATGCATTACTGCTGTTTTTCGTTTTACATTCGCGAAGTAACAAATTATAGAAATCGCCCCTTTGTCGGCCAAGTTTGTTTCTTATCGTGCGTTCTGTCAGCAGTATTACTCAAATAATCATGAAATTGTACTAATGCGTTCGTCTCGGTTGAGAGAACATTATTGATTAGATTTCGGGGGTGTTTCCCAAAACAAGAATTTTGCAAAAACAGTTGTTCGATTAATAGCTCCCATAGCTATTGACTGGGCCTACATGGCAGTGATATTTGATGTCATTTCATAGCACTAGTTCAGTTTCTTAGGCAATATAAAACTAGTGACCTTCATGTCACCTTAAAGGCAGACAATCTGGCATTTTTAATTGTAGCGAATTCTCGAGTTACTTCGCGAAAGGCGGATTGTTTTTGAAAAATGAGTAATTCACAATTCACAAACAGTGAAATGTCAAAATAGTTAATGGCGCATAATAGTAGTTGTAGCACTGTTCAGTTGGACACAGGTAGTCTTCAGTGTCCAATTTGTTGTGACTTGTAACGATGGAATACTTTTTCATACAGATTCAATAACAACAATCATTCACACCGAATTTCGTAATTACTTAGACTTCCTGAGTTCCGGTGCACGAAATATTGTCTTTATAATCCTAAAAACTTCTCTTTTAACCCAGAATTTATGCAGCCTTGCTTTACAGCTGTAACAACTATTCGTGGTAAACTATTCCACAACGGTATAATTCGAAATTCGGTCGATTTATGTCAAATCGAAACGAGATTGATTCCACGTCCAATTTGCACATTATTATCAGCAGAAATAAGTACTTTTCGAGATAGTTGTCCATTCCTTGACAATCTGCAATCCGGCATTGTGGAGCACGGGTGATTTGATATCTCTGACGTCCCGTTTGCTTCTGCTGTGGTTGGTCGCATTGATAAACTTTCTGCGATATACCAGACTAAAATAACTATAGGCCTATACTGTATCAAAGTGCGTGCCTGGCTAAAGTGGGCGTAAACTACATTTCGACGCTCGCGTTTCTGATGTTCGTTACAGGTTGCTGTATCGCAGAGAACACAAAGAAATCCATCTCCACTGGAATTCCGGGCAGCGGTGGGCGGAGTGTATGGGCCGGGCCGGGATGGTGGTAGGTGGGCGGGTGGCACATCATGCTCAGCACTCATCAGATAGCGGTGATGTGCAAGTGATAATGATGAACGGCTGTGCTGGCTCCGAACAGTGTTTTATGGACAGCTAACATTGCCGAACTGGGAAATCACGGATGCGTAGAGCGAGCGGAGTGGCACGGCGGCGGTGGGCAGGTACTCCCCGGCGACAGCTCTGTGACGTTGACCGTCTTGCCAATACGTCCGGCGTTGATTACGGAAGCGCGTGATAGCTGGGTTCTACCGGGACGACCTGGTACCGAACGAGGATGTAAAATGTTCTAGTGTCCTCTCTTTCTCTCCGTTTCTTTTCCTTTTCCTCACTGTTCTTTCATACCTGATAATTTTCTTTAAGCTGCTTTTCCTCCCTTCCTTTCTTGAATAAAGCCGGTTCGGGGATCTTGTGGCCATTGCAACAGAAACTGAATTAGATTTTTCTAGAGTATGCTGTAGAAAGTGGCTATCACATTAACGAATGTTGATTAATTTATGATTTAGTTAAGTTAGTTAAGATTTTTGTTCCTGTTATGTGCTACCATTTTTTGGTGAATAATAGATAAATATATTCCAGCTACTCGTGGGGCAGACACTCAATGCGCCGATTCCCATAAAAATGGGCGTGCGTGTTGCACCTCATGATGTACTCAAAGTGTCCAATTTTTGTAATAAAACTTTCAGGGATTTCAGATCTACAGGGGGGGGGGGTCAAAATCTCCGTTTCCCATTGACTTTGCTGGTCATCGTTGCAACAGTGTGCGTACATTGATAACCTGAGTGTGGTCTGCTTTGTCTACCACACGTAACCAGAAAATAATATATGAAGAAGAAACTAAAAGAAAATGATTTAGTCAATAGCGTGAAATAAGTAACCTGGAGGATACCTGGTCGTCCAGTTTCAGAGACAGTGGAAGGTACCAAGGTGTGTCAACGTCACAGAGGTGCTCGAACGAGCGTGTTGAAGAACGAGCTGTTGCGTCGCCGATTTACGTCGTGTGAACCCGGCTACACTGGACCTTAACACCTTCACTGGCCTACAGTTCACTGATTAAATCTGACGCTGCATAAGACATTAAACGTCACTTTGAGTGAATGAATGACCAATGACTGTCAGCCGAATGCGAACAGACGGTCACTGCGTACATTTCCAGCTGTCGATGTTTCCTCCCTGCATTAGTGAACAGCATTAACGGTATCATCCTATTTCACTACAGCAGAAAGTTGTGAAATCCGATAGAATTGAGGCGTGAGCTGTATTTTTTTAAATCATTTGACTACAGTATTAAAGACAACATAATATTCTCTTTCACAGATGATATTTATTATACATGTTTCGCTCCGTTATTTTTTTATTATTTTTTACACTAGAATTCTTTACAATTTATTTACTTAATTGTGTGATGATGTCATCATTACAGCATAGTAGGCTATCCAATCTAATCCAATCTTTATTTGAAATCAGGCAAAAGCCCATACACAAACACACATACACACACAAACACTGATGCACAAAACACAACCACAATATACAGTAAAAGAAGGAACCAACAAACTGTAGAAAAACTCCACCAGAAACTGAATTATATGTAAACGAAGTTTATTTTGGAAATTTGACTGCAAATTTACAATGTTGATCTACAGGGATAAAATTTTAATAAAAAAATTTTGGGAATGTAAAAATTATACATAGTGAAAATTAATCAAGGAATTTCCTAACAAAAATTGGAAAAGAATGACGTTAGAGAACTACCGGTTCGATTGAACGCACTGCATGCTGTTAGCGGTCGTCCAACTCCAAAGTCATCGCGAACTGAAGATAACATTTCCGCTGAAGAAGAAGTGATGAGATAAAAAGATAAGCCAGACAAATCTCAATCAGACAGCTCAATCTTCCACGAACGACGGTCAGGCCAATTATGTATAACGACTTGGGTTTCGAATGCTTCAAACGTCAAACGACGCCGTGCTCAAAAATTGACCATTGCAAATGGTGAAGCTTGATTGGCACGAGCAAGACAATTGCTGAAGCGTTTCCCTATTGTATCGGATGTCAGTTTCATTTTCTTCACTTATGAAAATTATCGACAGTGGCTGCTCCGTAAAACACCCAGAAAGATCGCGTGTTCGCGCCTCGTTTAGTGACAAGGAAACAGATTTTGCCAGATCGTCTGTTGCGTACCAGCTCAACCTTCTTGCAGGAAATTCGAGGCTCGGTCGCACGTAGCTCATATTCATTAACCCAGGAGCCAAAATAAATGGCCAATATTATCCACATATCATGCAAAACGTGTCGTTTGTTGCCAATAGTGTGCCGCATCTCGGGCAACATGTTCGCATTTCAACAAGATTCTGGCTCGTGAAACAGTCGAGTTTCTGACTATCGACACCAAGTTTTATCAGCTCAGAGATGTGGGGACCTAATTCGCCCGATCTAAACCCTGTTGACTATTCCATCTGGTCTGTTAGGGAGCAACTTGTCTACCAAGTTGAATCAAGAACACTGACAAACTTCGGAAGCGTCTCATATCCGCCTGGAACGAGCTTGGGCAACACTCGATTGACAATGCCATCGATCAATGGCGACGACGCTTGCGTCCGTGAGAAAGGAAGCCATACTTTGAACACAATCTTTAACTAGTGTCTTTAACTACACCAGTCCTGAGAAACTCCGTGAGCAATGTTTACATTTAGGAAGTAATACACTGTATTGCTTGATTTTGGTGCACTGTGTTTTAGTGACTTTAGTTTCTCCAGGTAACAGCTAGTGACATGCACTTGGGAAAAACACAGACATCTTGTCACTGTTCTGTGGAGTATTCATTTCTGTTTAAAAAGTTGTAAGAATGGTGAAAATCGATAAAGAAGTAACAGAGTTATAGGCAAAAATAAAGTGGCACATTTTAATGACCCACTGTATATTATACAAATCGCTGAACGCATTAACGATAGTTTATTTGACCAACTTGTGCTGTCCTCTGTTCATGATTACGACAGACAGCGCTATAGAGGTTTTCTAACGAGATGCGCTACATAAATCTACGTTTCACTTACTTCCAGAAACAGGAAACTGAAATTGTGTTGCGAAATAAACAGCGTAAAACTGGAAATTTCGTTTTTTGACATTCTGTGCTCGTCACGTCTTACTATTGGCATTCGACGCACAAGAGCGGACTGCCATGCCGCTCGTTCGGGCACCTGTCACCACGCTCTCCGCGTGAGAGTTTATTGCCGACCCCGACGGACGAATAAACCACAGCGTTATCAGATGAGTCGTCGTCGTCGTCGGCCATCAGCCTTCCCGCCATCCCATTCGCTGACCCCGGCGGACCGCTCGCGCAACAATCCAGACCTGAGGTCACACAGTGACCACCCACGTACTCAAAACTCCCACACAGACAGTCAACGATGAATCCCACCAGGAAAGCTCACAGCAGACTGCACGATCTGACGAAATAGAACCCGAGTTAGGCTTATAGCTCAGCTCATAGCACATGTATTTCTTACATAAGCCAATGCTGCATCATGTGACCTATAAATTAATACAACAACAACTGGGTAATGCGGTCTCCTTCATGAGCACTTTCGACAACGAGTAGAAGCCATTCATTCCGACCATATCAGCTGTACCGGAAATCTACAATATTTTAGCCCGCAGGCTTTGTGCTGGCGGGCACAGAATAATTGCCATTGGTTTTTCATTGAGGCGACTGGCTTCCAAGTGTGCCAATGTCTTTGATATTTACAAACTGCCGTCATTTTTCCATCGACGTCAGCTTGGTGTTGGCACGCCGGGTGGCTGTGAGGCCGCGGTGCATTCAACCCGCAGGTACATTGAGGCTATACCTCGGGACCATGTGGTGGTGAAGATTGACTTCACCAATGCATTTAACGGAATACACAGGAACGAGATGCTCAGTTCTGTGCATAGCAGAATCTCAGAGTATTGCCGGTCAGCTTTTTTGGTCCTTACACAGTATCCTCACAGGAGGGTGCTCAACAGGGTGATCCACTCTGGCCGCACCTGTTCAGCAACACCATACATCCGATGTTGTCATCATTGCAAGCTGAATTGAACCTTGACTACCTCGGTGACATCACTTGGGGTGGCCCGGTGGAAAATGTTGCCTCTGACGTGGCAGAGATTATGAGGATCGGTGCAGAAATAGGATTATCGCTGAATGTTTCCAAGTTTGAGCACTAGTAAATGTTACTCTACTTCAATCATTCAATAGGGTAGAGATTGAAGATGTTACTGTACTCAGGCGTCTCTTTTTCCAGGTCCAGCACTTGACGCCGACGGCGTTGACCGAAGCACAGAACGTTGTGAGAAATTCGCTAAAGCGAGCTGACAGACTGTCTGAGACTGTTAACGTTCACGGCGCATATTATTGAAACTTTTGAGATCTTCATTTAGTGCCCCAAAGGTTCGTCGCTTGAGATGTTCTACATTAGTCTGTCATAGCTATTTTGCGATGCGTGACTTACATGTACTTTTTTATGTTCGGTCCAACGCGTAACTAACTGTGACCTCTATGGCAGTCAGTGGATCCATACCAGTCTGCCTGTTAAACTTGATCTTGAACTTGATAGTTGATGGACCACGAAGCTCATCGGCTTTTGACGTCCATCTTGGTAGCCCTCCGCTAAACTTTCTCCAAACACTCAAATCTTTAGCCAAATATGGTGACTAAGCCTGCACACAATACTCCATGTGCGGTCGGACATAAGATTTATACAGCAGTTGAAAACTTTCTTCGTCAATTTTCCCAAATCTTCTCCGGATCATCCCCAATACCGAGGCAGCCTTGGTACAATGCAGACCAGGCTTGAGATTATCTGCAAAATATATTCCTAAATCCTTTTTTTCCCTGTGAAACCTGGAGTTTGTGATTTTTTTCCGTTCTCTGTCAATTTTATATTCAGTCTGGAGTCCATGACCAATACGCATCAGTTTACACTTTTCCGGATTGAACTTTAGCAGCCATTCTTCTGACCAAGACATTAGCTTATCAAGATCATCCTATAGGAAAAACTGCGAGCGATCAAGTCAGGACCAAGATAATGATAAAGATGGAAGCCTTGGCATAAGACGAGTATCTTCGCTCGCACACCTACCTTTGTGGCTTTAGCGGCAAGTACTGTGTCTATCCAGGCCGACATCTTGGCAGACTGCGAGAAATCCAAGAACGACTTTCTTCAGTCCTACTTGTCAGACTGGTCGATGAAATTTGGTGATGTTCTGGACGTTCTACCCACCAAACAGCCGTTCTGGGACCATCCTGGTGTGCTGGATGATAAGGCTATGGTGGAAGCACATCACCGGGCATCGTTGCTCGCAGCTTCTTCACAGCACAGTGGCGTCTGGCTCTTTGCATTGCCAGAGCTGCTTTGAGGCAGGTGCGGTAGCAGAGATGGCAGCCACACGCAAACAGGACGACCTGGGTGCTAGATACATCTTTGAGCCAATTGCGATAGAGACCTTGGGCGTATTCGACACATCAGCTCGTCACCTCCTTGATGATATTGGAAGGATTTCTGCAAACTCTAGCGAGGCTCGAGAGACCAGCTTCCTGTACCAAAGGATCTCGATTTTGGCGCAGCGCTTCAATGCTGTCCTTTTGCGTGACAGTTTGCCGGCTACAGACTACACAAACTTATGAATGTATCCAATTTTGTATTTTCTTCTTATTTTTAACTCTGTCGGGATTATATTCACCAATGGTCAAAAGTGCATATAGTGTTGCATAATGGTTACTGGTATAGCAGTGGCTTACATCACTGCAAGTGGGACGTCCGATAGTTTCCGGTATCGTCGCGGTCGGCGAAGACTGCTTGCAGGCATTAAGTCGTACATAACGGCAACAGGTTCGCAATTTCCGAAGTTTTTGGCGTCGCATCAGTTGCAGCGCGTAATCTCAGAGGCTTTTCCATTAACGACCGCCGCTCCGACCGACCGATCGCACACGGACGGAACTGCCGCCATTTCCGCCCCACTGCGCATGCGCGGCCGATGCCGAACAACTGCAGTTTACGCGACGCCGGTGTCGGCCAGCTGCACGATTAATTCTGTCGCGACTGCTGCTGCTGCTGCTGCTGCGACTAATTAACGGACGGATCCGGATAGCAGCATCGACCGCTGCAACAGCAGATTGTACGAAGCAGATGGGTGAGCTCGGCGGAGTTGCGCGCCAGTCTTAGTCTCTAGTTGCACAGTAGTAAAGAACAGTACTGACTGTTGGATTAGGTCGCGGCGTGGACATGATGGCGTCAGTTGCTGGCGACGACTAGCTTGCTAGTTATTTTTTTTACCACGCACTGCATTTCTGCTGCACTATTTGATCGACCAGAAGTGGATAACAGATTCGGCTGGAAGCATTAACGAAAGTCGAGTTGGAAGCGCACCGTCTATGCAGGTGAACTTCCTACGTAGAATAAATAGCTACGTGAGTCATTATAACTCAGTAATGTCGTCACAAGGCTCACGCTTCAGTTCGTCGAAAGGCCCGAGATTGAAAGCCGGTAGTCAACTTAGAGCTTGACGGGCAGAAACTCTACGACGGTATGACGTCACTGAAGTCCGTGACCTTGACATTGCTCGCTCTACTGCGGCTACCTGCTGGGCTGGCATCACCTGTCCACACCGTATCTCCAGGTAAATATTTGTGACGAGATGAACTTTGTCGTTGGACTAAACACTCTGCAGTATTTGTTTTTGCCGCATATTATCATCGACAATGCTACCTCTGTCTTTGTGTGCGTCTGATAACTCAAATTTCGTGTAGACGAACTTGAATAGAATTCTAGGACACGTTTGGTAAATTTTGGGTCCGGGACAAATCTGTTAATTTTCCGCCTTTCCACCCAAGAAGAGGTATTCAGCAGATCCAAAATTGTTACCCTACCTGCGACAAAATTTGCCATGTGTGCCTATATACATCAGGTAAATATTTCTAGCGGTTCGGCCCATACCCTATCCAGAGAGCAGACCTGGGCCGTCCGACGTCTTGTAAGATAACTCAAAATCAAAAGTAGTGGGAAGATTTAGAAGAAATTTTCAGGGTTGACAGACTGGCCTGGGATTTTAAGCGCCCCATAAAATATAGGTTTTACCTAACGCAGTGTGACGTGACACTATTCTGTGTCTTTGTCACTGAGAAAAACTCAGTGATCAGTGATTCCGGTCGAATTTCGCAAAGTTACGAAATTCGACCGGAAACACTAAATGATGTTTAGTTTAGAGACGCTTAGAATGACGAGGCTGTCCGTCGGTAAAGGAATTTCGACGATACGTTTAGCCGTTTTGGCACAATACCAGCGTGTGGCGGACGGACAGACTGACTGACAGACAAAATTGTTACATCAATATCGCGCTTTTCAATTGATGAATGAATGCGGACGCGCAATAATGATTCGTGTGTGATAGTGTGCCTACCTCTTAACAGCTGTCTTATATAAGAACAAGACGAACCGGATAGACGGGAAAAATGTCTTTTCTGCCCTGGCATGTTTTAATGAGACCAGAAAACGCCTAGCAGTCGCAAAAGATCGCGCATCAGCGGGCAGATATTATCGGTAAACAAATTGTGACGCGTATATTATGTCGTAGCAAAGATTTGGCCGTAGTTTAGATAAGCAAGTCGGCCACGTGTTTGTGGCACAAGGTATAACCAACGCTAGTTTATTACACGGGGGGTCGTGATGGTTATAAAACGACCAGCACTGTCTCTCGGGCGTGCCGCCAATTATGGCATAAACATAGCCGACATATCGTGTATCATCAACAAAACTGATAAACAAAACTAGAGTAATGTTTATAAGCGACTGCATCACTCGCGACGAGATGTTGATGAATAACACTTTGAACTCTGCATAAAGAATAACTTTAATGTGTGTTGCGGACTTTAATTTAGAGTCTGTTAGTGGATTGCGATTTTGCATAGCTGGTGTTGCCCACTTACCGGTTTGCGTAATGCTTACATAGTCGAGCTCATCTTCGTGAAAAATATTCTACATTTTGCTGGTCATAAAAATCTACGTTATTATTCAAAGCAGTGCAGAAAAATTGCAAGTAGGCCCTAATAAAAGTATACTGATGTAATGTGCACTTATTTGAGCGTATTACGTGAACACTCTGTCTGATACGGTGAATATGATTGTAACAGGAACAAACTGCTTAATGACAAAAGTGGACGTGATTTAAAGAGATCGCCTGCTGACTGCAGCTGAGATCAATGAAATGTAATGGCGTCATTAAATCAATTTGTCTACATTTGGCGAGTGAAATACGATCGGAATTGGCGGCTCAGTATATAGCGGTTTAATTCGGGACGTTATGTCGCCAACTGCAACTGGTGCCCCGATGGCATTACATTACCGCATAGCACGCTGAAATGAGCCTCCAGATCGCCTACAATATATTTCAATCAGCGACGGTCGTAGGCAATGTAATGGGGTTGTTGCAGAGGCTGAGCACGGGATGCTATCAGCTACGATAGCCGCCGATCAGTACACAATTGTACTTCGTCACGCAGCGTTGCAGCTGTAACTGATGTAATGACACTATCATTCACTTGAAATGTGCAGACCGCAAAAAACTTAATGATTCATGTTATGCTGTACAATTGATCGCTACAAAGGTTAACGATTTAAACATAAAATCATTACTTTTGTGCTTTTGTGAATAATTTTTGTTATGCACGAGAGACAAAACTCGCTGCATAAGTCGAGTAGTTCAAAATTGCCAAAATTGTTTGCGTATCTATAACGTCTATTCAGTCACTGTTCTATGCAAAATACTCTAGGCATAATTATTGTTTTTTTGTTGTATAAACAAGTGGTTGCTTGAAATTTAATAAAATACGACAGTTCAAACTACTTTTTGGACATATTTCAACGCAGATGAGTAAGCGATTAGTTTATTCTATTTTTAATAATTCATTATACACGTTTTCTCAACACAAGTCCCACTATAATACGATTTATTTTCTTATATGCATCACAGTGGTAAAAGTATCAGCTGATGACTAAAGTTAAGCGAACAAGAAGCTGAGCTGTCGCCGACAAACCCGTGCGACGCGGCGGTTGCATTAAATCTTAATGCGTGCATATTACACAGTCTTGATAGTGACTGCCAGCCACCAAATACGGTTCTAAAGTTGCTAAAACTACAGTCCTCAGGCTACCGTATAGCGAAAACCCAATTATCGTAGGTTCAGGTTCAGCTGTCTCAACACAATGCCTGCGTATGACGGACAGACAGACGGACAGAAACCGCACATTGGTATTATTCTGGTGCGCCATGCAGAGCGTCGCCCGCTAAAAATCAAAATACGCAGGTACAATAAATATTTACCAACAATTTTGCTTTAAACATCTTGTAGAGTAGGATTTTGGCCTATACTTATAGGAGCCTGTCGTGTTTCAAATTCCAGACCGTGCCTGAATCTAGCTCAATAGCAGAAATACCGAAAACTCCTAACATTGACGTACATGTAAAGGTGTCCGGTATACCTATAACTTACCACCAGTTTTCAATGTTAAGTCACAGTTGAAGTTAAAATTTACAGTAGGCCTAACTGGGAAAACTTGTCAGCGGCGTTTTATGGATAGTTCTTATGCCGCTTTTTTTCAGACCGAAGAAATGTGGCTGCCAATTGGCTAGACACTGCCAACTAAATCTGCCGGCTGTGTGATGCAAAATTTTAGCGCCGTATATAGTCTCGGCCCCTACACAGTCAAACATGCCAAAGATGCAACTATCGCCACTCTACTACTGCGCACGTTTTGTTTTTGTTATTTCAACATTTAACGAATGGACGTTTAACTTTCCCACAACAGTAAACGTTATCAGGCATAATAGGACAAATTTAGTGGAGGCCGTTGTAATGAAAGATACATTACCGTGCATCTGACAATTTTTGGGCGTGAGTTACATGTATGAGGTTGATGGACCTGAATCTGTTCAGTGTCAATCATTTGCATTTTGATAGTCATGAAGTACAAAATATTGCTACTATAGGCCACTATATTAATTATATTTTACCCGCAACATTAAATACAGAAACGGGATTTTTGTTCTAAATGTGCTCCATAATGCTAATTTATGGATAGCGTCGGAATTAAAATCCAGTTAAGTTATGCAAATAGTAAAGTAAGCCAATTTGTTATAAGTCGATAATAAGAAAGAAATTAACCGATAAATCCAGGATGCCGTAAATATTCGCTGTCGCTTGTGAACGTAAGCCCACTATTAGCAATTAAGAAGCGTTATAAAAGTGGTAGGTAGTCGCTGATATGGCAGTTTTACTATTGACTATGACGTGTGCGTCATAAAAGCTACCTATAGACTTTGTCGTATATAAGTCGTTGAGCATCCTCCACACCTGCTTTATATCCAAATCATTTCGGCTTCAGCAGCCGATGAGCTGTTCTAATGCGCGGTATTTACGGGCGGACGAGACAGTTTAATAGGTCTCAGATCAGACGTCGACCGGTTTTTACGATCGCTTCGCTTTTTATTGATAATATATTATTCAAGATTGAGTAGTAGACGCTCTAATGAATGACGATCTGTTCGCTTTTATTGCGATGATTAAAGCTTTATTGCTCGAGACGTGCGCGGGCGGAATTAGCCCGCAAGATAATCCACAGCCGTCGTCGCCCGCGGTGCTCACCCGATTAGCCGAAATTAAGCCATCTCGTCATTGCACAGATTAAACATGTTGCCATTAAAACTTTGTTATTACATATAACTGCTGTCATTGTTTTGCCGATCACTGGCAGTTGTTATCCAAGTGCAGGTCCTGGACTGGGTGCTGATGCGGTATCTGGCCGGATGGCATATGTGAGGTCTCCGAGTCCTAAATATTTCATGTTTTTAGCTTCATATGTTTTTTGCAACATTCTTATAACGGTAGTTTTCTCGTTGCGCTTCCGTTGCTGTTGGCAGACTTGCAGTACTCGTGTCCAGGCTTGGACTCGAGTCAGCTTTGGAGAGCCTTGAGCTCGGCCACTCCAGAATGACTCAGACTTAAACTTGGACCTGACCGCGATGGATTTGGACGCGGCGTCTGACCATGCACTTGCTATAGACTTGATCGAGCTGTGGCTGTTGGTCTGCGAATTAGAAGACGCGGCGGAGTACTGCATGAACGAGGTGTTTCGTGCCCGCTGTGCTCACGACGAGGTAATCGTCATGAAGTCAGCGCTTTACGGCCGAATGCGTCTCAACCGTTGCATCACCGTCGACATGGGTTACCTCGGGTGTTCAGCGAACGTGCTCGATCTTGCCGACGCGCGATGTTCCGGGCGCCGCGAGTGTGAGCTTCGTATGCCGTACCCAGCGTTTGAAGCCACTCGACCGTGCTACGATCTCCAGTCATTCTTCAAGGCCAGCTACTACTGCCTCAAAGGTAGTCATTTTTGTGTATATTTCACAATCAACCCGAAAGTGCAAAATGCAGACATGCAGTGACACACACACAGACGCAAAACGCAAAATAAAACGTGGTCAAAGTAGCCTAATTACATATCTTCTGGGCTGCGCTTACATCGATTTGCTAGATTTATCTTCTGATAGTTTTACATTTTCTTGTATTGTATGTGTATCCATATAATATTGTATTATTGTAACATGGTGATTTGAACCTGATGACATTAAGAGCTATCTGGATGACTAACCGCCCTCCTTCGTTGCTTTGACACTGTTGGTTGGGTCATCAAAGCTGTAAAATAACGTCTCCGAAATGCCCTCTCTTCTCTTCCGGCGCTCGCGCGCTCCTATCCTGGCGTAATTATCTAACTCTCCGAGCAGTGACCTAGCAGTGAAAAGCACTATGTGCCTCACTAACGGATAGTGTTAAAGCAAAGACATCCCTCTCCCTCATATACCATTAACTCATATAACAAATTATTAACCTTCTCCCCCTCTCGAGCGTTATATAGATAGATAGATAGATATCGGAAATTTATATAGCGCAATATCATGGATACATCTCTATTGCGCTAGATGCACTAATATCACGCGAATAGTATCGACTTAACAGTGCGCCGAAACACATCAAATTTGACAGACAGTTCGCGAAACTCAGTCGGTAGTGAGTTCCAGACCATAGGGCCTGCAACAGAGAAAGCCCGATGGCCGAATGTAATTCGCCGACAGCGCGGTACAGTCAGTTGATGCTGGTTGACTGAACGTAGGTGTCGGCTGCTGACGGCGGTGACCGGAATGCAGTAG